>Ga0210408_10000086_pt1 | contig 149148 bp, 127 predicted proteins | sample IncBWH4MmetaG_FD_155471 | JGI IMG/M metagenome (GOLD analysis project Ga0210408, IMG submission 155471) | Forest soil microbial communities from Barre Woods Harvard Forest LTER site, Petersham, Massachusetts, United States - Inc-BW-H-4-M | ecosystem: Environmental > Terrestrial > Soil >... | reverse complement strand
AAGCCGGTTGCCTAGGAGCGAGGCCAAAGCATGGGGTCTCGTCAGCGACTACACCTCGCCTCATGTTTGCGGTGATGGCGGTACCTACGAGATCAAGTTCCCCATGCCAGAATCTCTCACCGGCCCCACCTACCGCGCGAATGATCTGGTTTTGCTCCTCAAATCCAAGGTGGCAAAGGATAACTACATTCTTCCTGGGGAGGCTCTCCTCACACCCGCCGGGGATTTCCTAGTGGCTTTCGGCTACAGTCCGCCCGTAAAAATATTCGCCATAAAACAGCAAGGCATCGAACCCAAGCCCGTACTCTCTGCCTCCACCAACCTGGAAGCGAATGTCGTGATGGTGCAATGGGCACGGCTCCTGCGCCGCGAAGCACGATGCCATCCGCGCCGTGCCGGGAACGTTTGAGCGCACGATGGAAGCCGCGCGTCATTGTGGACACCTTGGTCTTCCGATCCAGGTCAACACGCTCGTCGCCGAAGAGACCGCTGACGATCTGCCCGCTATCTACGAGTTGCTCTCTCGCGAATTTCCCGTCATGCGATGGAGCCTGTTCATGCTGATCTCTGTCGGACGAGGCAGGGCGCTGAATGAGGTATCGCCCGCAGAAGGCGAACGCATTATGCGCTGGGTGTTCGATCTCTCGCAGCACTCGCCCTTCCAGGTTAAGACCACCGAGGCGCCGTCCTATCGCCGCATCGCGATTGAGACGATACGTACGTCAGGAAAGCATGCACCGGAGATGAAGGCGAACTCGGTCTATCACGGATTCCAGATTCGCGACGGACACGGCATCGTCTTCGTCTCGAACCTCGGCGAAATTTATCCTTCGGGATTCCTGCCGCTGCGCTGCGGCAACGTGCGTGTGGATTCGCTGGTCAATGTCTATCGCCACTCCGAGATCTTTCGCGGGCTGCACTCGCCCGATCAGTTCCACGGCAAGTGCGGAGCCTGCGAGTATAGCCACATCTGCGGTGGCTCGCGTGCTCGCGCTTTCGCCCACACTGGTGACGCGCTCGGCACGGACCCGTTCTGCCCGTACGAGCCGACTTCAGCACCGCTCGGCTCGTGAAGTAGCACAGCGCTACGCCCAGAAGACTTCGGGATTCTGCGTTGGTCCATCGCAGTGTCCGACCAAACGCTTCTCCAGGCCTTCGCGAGATCCATTGAGTTTCTGCCTTAGCTGATCTTTCTCCTGATCAGTGAGCCGAGAGAATGCCCGCGCGGTCTCGACGTTGTGGGCGAGCATTTCTGGTTTCGGCATTCCCACGACCGCGGTCGTTACAGGCAAGCTCATTGAATAGCGTAGGAGCGAATTCATGTCGGCCTTACCTGCTCCTTCGCCCACCAGAAATTCCTGACCGGTCACTTTCATCGCAATCACGCCCAGGTTTTTCGCGTTCGCCGCGGGAAGCGCGAGCTCTTCGAAGCGGCCGTTGCGCGAGGCGTTGAGAGCCATTTGCACGCAGTCGAGGTCGTGGCGCTCGATCGCTTTAGCCATCACTTCTCCGTTGGTATGGCTGGTCATACCGGCAAAGCGAGCCATTTTCTGCTCGCGAGCTTCCATCAAGCCCTTGAGTGCGCCGTCCTTGGCCTCGATCTTCTCGAGATCGTCGGCCTGGCCGAGACTGTGGATGTGGACCAGATCGACGTGATCGGTCTGCAGCCGTTTCAGGCTGGCTTCGAGGCGGCGCAGGAATTCATCGCGCGTGCGATCGGGGATCTTCGTGGCCAGCCAGACATTTTTGCGGCGTGTGGCCATCACCCGGCCGACGCGGGTTTCGCTCTCGCCATCGCCGTATGCGTAAGCGGTGTCGAGATATGTGATTCCAAGATCAATCGCGTGATTAAGGATTGTCGTGGCGCTGTCGACATCTTTGTACATCAGGAAACGGCTGCCGCAGCCGAACGCGAGGATCGAGACTTTCGCGCCTGTGCGTCCCAAAGTCCGCGTGGGCAGAACATTTTTCTCCGATTGTGCGCTGCCCATATCCTTCAGCAGCAAGAGGCTTGTTCCGGCAGCAGCTCCGAGTCCGACGTTCTCAAGAAATTCCCGGCGAGATATTTCCTTGCTCATGATGGCCCTCCTGAGTCGTTACGCAGCATCTTACCGCTTCGCCCAACGAAATTAGAACCCAGACGACGGATTCCTCGTCAAACCGTCAGTTGGATCGATGCGGCTAAGAATACAGCTTGATGGGCTGTACGACGCGGGTGATGGCTCCCGTAGGACTTGGTTGGTCCGGCTTCAGGCCGCAGCGCAGGGCGGCGAATAGGCCGAGGAGCTGGCCGAGCATCACGTCGAGCACGGGACGGTAGCAATCGGGAAGATCCATGGGGCAGTTCAGCGGCAAAACATAGTCGACGAGTTCAGAGACGGCGGCGCCGTCTCCGGCTGTCACCACCACCCGGACTCGGCCGAGACGCTTGCGATCGATTTCGCGCAGCAGATCGAGTTCATAGCCGCGCCGGCGAGGTTCGCTCGAGAGGAATGCGACGAAAAGCGTTTGTCCATCCACGCTCGACATCGGGCCGTGACGCAATCCTAGCGGCGTTTCGGCCAGCGTGGTGATCTTGCCGGCGCTTAGCTCGACGACCTTCAGGGCGCATTCGTCGGCGACTCCGCGGAGTGCTCCCGATCCAACGAAGCATGCCCGCGCACATCCAAGCGAGGTGACATCGGCTGCCGTCTCGGCTGCGACCGCAAGGAATTGGCGGCCGCACGCCGACAAACCGGAAACAACGGCGCCGAATTCCTCGAGATCGTCGAGATGCGCCACGCACTGGCCAGCGACAAGCATGTTGCTGAAAGAGCTTGTCATCGCCAGGCCGCGATCGTTGACTGCGTCATCGAGGACGAGTGCCAAGGCCCGGTCTGGATAGCGGGCGCAAAGTTCCGCCATCTTTCCCTTCTGGTTACAAGTGATCACCAGATGGTGAATCGCGCGATAATGTTCCAACGCCCGCTCGAGAACCGCTACGCCTTCGGGACTGTCTCCCGAACGGGAAAACGAAATCCAAAGATATTCTTTTCCGGCAGAGTGAAACTCGTCGAAATCCGTAAGGAGGGTTGTGCTGGGCACAGGCCAGGCATGGCACCCCCAGCGTCGACGCAGCAGGGGCGCAAGAGCCCGGCTAGTATAGTCGGATGTGCCCGCGCCGACCAGGTAGACCGCCGGTGATGCCGTGCCTCGGCCGATTCCAGCACCCCGCAAAGCCTCGTCCAGTTCAGCCTTTCGCCTTGAGCAGATGCTGAATGTCGTGCCCCAGGTGTCCGGCTGTTGCCAGATTTCGCGCGGCGTGTGCTCCAAGCCACGGTCGATTCGCTCCTGATCCGGCAGATCGAGCAGCGTGCGCAACGGGTTTCCCACTCCTCTATCCTCCACGAGAAGACACAGTAGTCTATTACAATGGACGTCGATTGAAAAGATTTCGAAAGAAAAAGAAATACTGTTCGCAACCAAACGCAGGAAGGGCCTCGCGACCTTCGGGCGGCACGAATTGCAATGAAACCGGAGTCGCCTGCTCAGCAACTAATCCGTCTCTTACGTGTTTCTGACTGCAAAGGAGAGGAACCATGAACCTGGGTTCGCACTCGTTCCGGACTCTGCTGCTGGCTGGGGTGCTGGCAGCGTCGTTGGCGGGAATCGCCTGCGAGCATCACTCTTACCGCGTGTACGACCCGTATTACACGGATTATCACGTGTGGAACAATGACGAAGTCGTCTACTACCAGCGCTGGGCCGACGAGACGCATCGCGACCGAGGTCGCGACTTTCGCAAACTTCGTCCTGAGGAGCAGAAGGAATATTGGACTTGGCGCCACAACCATGGCGACCACGATCGCGACGACCGGGACCGCGGTCATCGTTAAAGGAGTCTGATGCTGCGTGAGATCGTGTCGTCCCTACGGGGCTCGTGGGTTGTGTGCAAACTTACCCGGCACTTCCATGCCGGGCTTTCACATACCGCCGCTTCGCGGCTGGACTATCAGTTAGTCTAGAAAAACGCGGATTCGATCGCTTCATCTCTAGCAGACACCAATCAGACAACGTTTTGAAGCGCGCTGCGCAATTCTTTCAACAGCCATCAGAATAGAGGACGGGCCTCTCAGCGTTACAGCGCGGCGAGAGCTTGATCGGTGGTGGTCAGTCTTGCTCCCAGGCGGACAAGCTCTGCAACAGTCTTTTCGCCTTCTTCTCTTTTCAGAGTCTCGATCGCATCGGTGACCAGCGCGACGCGACGACCGCGCTCGATCAGGCCTTTGACGGCATAGCTTACGCAGTATTCAGTGACTACTCCAAAGACGACGAATTCCGGTTGAGTGCCGAGTTTTTTCACAAGCTCGTCAGCGTGGCGGCTTTCGAAGATGTTCAACGTCTGCTTTTCCAGCAGAATTTGCTGATAACGGGTCAGATCATCGGGTAGCTTGGCGTCGGGCTCGTTGGGAACGCGCGCGACACTGTCCGTAATCGCCTCGGGAACCAGTTCGGAGCCGGGCGTGTCTTTCACGCAATGAGGCGGGAAGGTCTTGAACTCAGGATCGTTCGGAGTATGGAAATCTCCGTGGGAGACAAGAAAGACTTTCCCCTGTCGCGCGGCATCGGTGAGGCGACGAATGTTGGGCAACAATTTCTCGGCGCCGAGCACGTATAACTTTCCGCCGGGCAGCACGAAGTCCCGTTGCACGTCCACTTCCCAGAAAATGAAGTTGCGAGAAACCATGGTTTACCTTGACTCGTGAGCGTAGCATCCTTGTCTCAGAGGCGACAGTCGCTCTTGAATCCGCTCCCACATAATTCGATTCGCTGAGCTATCGCCACGATTCAACATGCAAAAGCACGCAGCTTTTCTTGCCATCTTCCTGATCACGCTGCCGCTGGCGGCGCAAAGCACTGTTCCGGAATGGTGCCGGCCTCTGCCACGGCCTGAATATAAAGGGGTCGAGCGTGTCAAAATCGGCGACCCGTGGTTTGAGGTGTACAAACCTGCGCCGGGCGTGTTCGCGATTTACGAGCCGCACCAGGCTGAGGAGGTTATCAGTTATCTGATCGTCGGCGAGAAACGGGCGCTGCTGTTCGATACCGGAATGGGCATCAGCGATATCAAGAAAGTAACTTCGGAGCTGACCAAGCTACCGATCATCGTGCTGAACTCGCACACACATGATGATCATGTCGGAGGAAACTGGCAATTCCCCGACGTGTACGGCATGGATACGGATTTCACGCGCAAGAACGCCCTGGGATCGCAGGAAGATGCCCAGGCCGAAGTCACGCCCGATCAGATCTGTGGAACGCTCCCCGCCGGATTTGATCCCAAGACTTACGTGACCCGCCCCTGGAAAATAACGGCCGTTATTCTTGACGGCGATAGATTGGATCTGGGAGGCCGCAAGCTCGAAGTCCTGGCGACGCCCGGGCACACTCCTGATGCAATCTCGCTGATCGATCGCGCCAATGGGCTGCTGTTCACGGGGGACACTTATTACCCAGCTCCGATTTGGCTCTTCCGCCCGGAAACGGACCTGGTTGCGTATGCGGCGTCGATTCGCCGGCTCGCTGCCCTGGGGCCACAAGTCAAGCTGGTGCTGGGAGCGCACAACATTCCGGTGGCATCCTCCACGGTGCTCGGGCAGCTGGTTTCAGCGTTCGATAAAGTGCAGTCCGGCAAGGTTCCCGCCATACCAAATTCGACAGGCAAGGTCCTCTACAAGGTTGATGGGTTTTCGTTTCTGATGCGAGCACCAAGTCGCTGATTTGGCGCTCAAGCCGTCGCGGGGAATTTACCGTTCTTCCTGAGAGTAGCGCATACGGCACGACAGAGGGATTGACTTCAGCAGCAAACTCTGTCAAAACAGTTGATTTATGTCACGGTGGAACGTCAAAGCGTCGACGCTCGTCATCCTCAGCTGCCTGGTGTTCATCATGCTGCTGATCGTGGTGCTGCCCGACGTTGATCTGCCGGACACCGCGTTTCATCAAGGTACCGCACCGTTGGTGGTGCATGCCCGGGCGACGACGGCACCTCCTGTGGTCGCCGTAGCGGCTTTGTTCCAGTTTCCCAAGATCGTTCGGTTTTGGCGTCCAGATCGCGAAGACGTCTTCTTCGCACATCTCGATCCCAACTTCAGGCCCATTCTGTTTCGTTCCATCCGGCGCTAAAACCTGGTAGCTGGCTGCACTCAAGCTTGCTTCGTGTATGCGAAGCAGGAAGGGGGGCAGTCTGGCGAGTCTCTGGGCTCCCGGGGGGGATTTCCCGTTTCTCGCCCTGCCCCTCTTTATCACCGATAACCAACGGAGTTTAGGAGCACGCAATGAACTTTTACCGAAGCCAGGCGATCGATTACAGCGACCTTCTTCAGGAAGCCGCGGCCAGAACCGGCTTCAGCGCTTCCGAGATGCAGGAGTTGCTGGAGAGTGACCTGAATATCGATCACCTGCTCGACTACATCACTGCTGTAGTGTCGAACCAAATGAATTGACCTGTCCCATCAGCCGGGAGTCAACCTGCAGCACTCGACTCCCGGCCTTCTTCTCCCATTCCGCGGAATTGCGCACTCGGAAATTTGCCGTGTCTGTGTTCTAATCTCGGCGTCTTAACCTATCCAGACAAACTATGGGAAAACATCTCATGCCCCGTGCCTTTTTCAAGTTGTTCGCCATGCTGAGTTTGGGAATTTCGATGTGGGCACAGACTGCTGTAACGCCCGGAGCGCCGCCGCCGGATCTAGAAGCGTACGTCGCAAATTCGATGAAGACGTTCGACGTACCCGGGATGGCGGTCGCGATCGTGAAAGACGGGAAGATCGCTGTGGCAAAAGGCTATGGCGTCCGCAAACTCGGCGATCCAACGCCGGTGGATGAATTCACCATGTTCGCAATCGGGTCGAACACCAAAGCGTTTACCACTGCGTCGTTGGCGACGCTTGTCGACCAAGGCAAGCTCTCATGGGACGACCACGTCTACGAGCGGCTGCCGGGTTTTGTCATGTACGATCCCTATGTCTCGCACGAGATGACGATCCGCGACCTGCTCACGCATCGGAGCGGCATGGGACTGGGCGAGGGGGATCTGCTGTTCTGGCCGCACTCCACATACACCCGCAACGACATCATCTACAAGCTGCGCTTCATGAAGCCGCAGTCCAGCTTTCGCAGCCACTACGCGTACGACAATCTTCTGTATATGACAGCGGGACAAATTATTCCGGCAGTCACCGGAACGTCATGGGACGACTACGTGCGCCAGCATATCTTTGAGCCGCTGGGGATGAAGCATTCGACAGTCAGCAGCAAAGATTTCAAACCCGGAGACGATTACGCCTATCCGCATTCGCGGGTCGACGGGAAGTTGCAGGTGATTCCCCTGGAAGACCTGGACAACGTGGGTCCAGCGGGTTCAATCAACTCGTGCGCGAGCGACATGGCCAAGTGGGTACAGTTGCAGTTGAACCGAGGGAAATTCACTGACCGAGACGGACGCTTGTTCACGGAGCAACGTTCGCGGGAAATGTGGGCGCCGCAGACGATACTTCCCACCGGGGATCCACCGCCCGCGTTGGCCGGGCTCAAGACCAACTTCGCCGACTATGCACTCGGATGGGGACTGCGCGAGTATCACGGACGCAAACTGGTGGGGCATACCGGGGGAGTGGGAGGATTCGTTTCTCGCGTCATGCTCGTGCCGGAGGAGAACCTCGGAGTCGTAATTCTCACCAACGCCGAGGAGGACGGCGCATTCGATGCGATTCTCTATCACGTTCTCGATCATTACTTGCGGTTGCCGACAACAGATTGGATCGCAGCTTTCAAAACCGTAAAAGACCAGGATGAGAAAGAGGCCGCTGAGTCGATGAAGAAAGCGGAAGGCGCGCGTGCGGCCAACTCCAAACCCTCATTGCCTCTCGAGAAGTACGCGGGAACGTACAACGACGCGTGGTACGGGCCTATTACGATACGGTTCGAGAACGGTGGACTGGTGATCAGCTTCGATCACACGCCGGGCATGGTTGGAGACTTGCAACCCTGGCAATACGATACGTTCAAGGCACACTGGCGGGTGCGCACAATTGAAGATGCGTTCGTGACGTTCTCGCTGAATCCCGACGGATCAATTGACAGTGCCAGGACGGCAGCCGTATCGCCGCTCGCTGACTTCAGCTTTGACTATCAGGATTTGCTGCTGAAGCCTGCCGTAGCAGCAGCCGGAAAAAATTGATCGGAAGTCAAAGTCCCCACCCTGTCGCACAAAACGCGACAAAGGTGGGGCACCCTCTACAGACAAATCGTGCCTATCACTGAGAATCCGTCACTCTTGCAGGCAGAGGCCGAGATTAAAGTCCACAGTTCTGCCCTCCGCAAGGAACTCGGGCTCTGGGACATAGTTCTGGCGCAACTGCTGATCATTATTGTCGCCGACTACATGGGAACTGCAGTGAAGGCGGGCTCCTCTCACGTTGTCTTCTGGATTCTGGCGATCACGACGTTTTTTATTCCCCAAGCTCTCGTCGTCATGCACCTGAACCGCCGGTTGCCGATCGAAGGAGGATTGTACGAATGGGCGCGGCTCGCATTTGGTGACCACGTTGGCTTTTTGGTGGCCTGGAACTTATGGCTGTACGCGATTATCTACGTCGCCATTGGCGGACTGCTGACCGTTTCGTTCCTGCCGTATGTGACCCCGGCCGCGGCGTGGATCACGGCCAGCAAAGGAACGACCATTGCGGCGTGCGTGCTGATGATCGCAGTCACCATGGCAGTGGCAGGGCTTGGCCTGGGGATTGGCAAATGGATCAACAACGTGGGAGCAGCGGTTTTTCTGATCACCATCGCGGCGCTCATCGTGATTCCGTTTGTTAATGTGTGGCGCGGTGCTTTGCATGAATATCATCCGTTGCGACTGGTTGCTCCGCCTCTTACGCTCTTCAGTTTAAGCGTTTTCACTAAAATGATGTTCGGGGCTCTGACAGGCTTCGAGTACGTTGCGGTTTTTGCGGGAGAATGCCGCGATCCTGAACGCCACCTGCCGCGTTCTGTCTGGCTGGCGGCGCCGGTCGTCGCGTTGATTTATATTCTCGCTACGAGCGCGATCCTCGCCTTCGTTTCACCTTCGGCCGAGGATGTGGTCGCTCCCATCCCGCAGGCACTGAGCCGCGGCTTCCACGCTTTGGGCGGGGACACGATTGTCATGCCGCTGGCGGTGCTGTTTCTATTGATCTACTACCTGGCGACCTTCTGCGCCTTTTTCACCGCAAGCACGCGGCTTCCCATGGTGGCTGGGTGGGATCATTTGCTGCCGGAATGGTTTTCGCGTTTGCATCCGCGACACAAGACGCCGGTAAACTCCGTTCTGTTTCTGGGAGCGGCGACACTGGTGGTAGCGATCGCTTCGCTCATCGGAGCGGGTCATGAAGAATCGTTCGAACTGCTTCTCACCTGGAGTTTCACCTTCTATGGAATCGCTTACCTGGCGCTGTTTGCGATTCCTGTGCTGGCGCGCAAGGAGCGGGCACTGCGTGCGAGTCTGGGCGTCAGAGTGGCGGCCGCCTCAGGCTTTCTGGTGACCCTTCTGTTCGTGGTGCTTTCGGTCTTTCCGATTATTGATGTGGGGAGCTCTGGGCGCTATTCTCTAAAGATTGCCGGAGTGGTGTTGGGCGCAAACGTGCTCGGGTACACCATTTACCGCGCGAACCCTCGGGAAAGAGACTCTTAGCGCAGAAATACCTGCACTACGTCTTCTACCTTCACGGTCGACTTCCGCCGCGCACCGGTTCCTGGGTTGTATGCGACGAGCAGATGATTTTCGATGATCAGCAATTCCTTGTCGTCGATCCATCCGACCAGTGATGCGTGGGGAATGAAAGCTAACCGCCGCGCAGTGTCACCCAGACTCTTAACTTCGACTGCTGGCAATTCGGGCAAGGCTTTGCGGATGAGCTGCGACTCTTCGGGATTTGCCTGTCCCTGTTCTGATAATTGAATCGCCTTATTGCTCTGGGTGGTCGCCGTTATCGTCATCGCGACACGTGCCCCGTCGGGAGACAAGCGCGCGTTTGAGGTGAAGAAACTTACGTCGTAGTCGGCGTTCTTGTAGGTCGCCTGCTCGTCGAAGATGGTGCTAGCCCTCCCATCAACCAGCACAAGGGTTTGATCATTGCTCTGGTTCGACCACCCGCAGCAACCGGTATCGGGAATGGCCTCCACGATCACGCTACCGCTCGAATTGGCGTCGAGCACCCGCTGCAGCGGTTCGGGTAGTGCCATCGCAGCCCACTTAGTACCGTCGAGTTGATATCGGGTGCTCTCCTTGTAAGTAGTTGCGGTCTGCCCAGCCACGACCTGCGTCGTCAGGAAGAAGTTCTGGATTCCACCATCAGGCGCCCAAACAACAACGGATGGACAACTCTCGTCGCATGATCCCGTGGGACAGCGGCAATCCGGCAATTTCGTGGAGGTCACTTCCTCTCGCGCCTTGCCTTCCACATCAGTCCGCCATGCTTGAAAAGTGACGGTGGTGGAGAGATCAACCTCTTCGCGTTGCAAGCGACGCGGCTGGTTGGCGAACCAGAACAGATGATTTCCGTCCTCGGAAAGATACGGGAGTGGCGCGGATTCCGTCACAGCTTGATTCGAACCATGGTCTTCCGACTTGTGCTCGACACCCTGATCGATCGAAGCTACTGTGTGCCCATTCCAGATCCAAATCTTGTGCGGGTCGGTGGCGTCTGACTCGGATAAGGGCAGAGAAATGGTGGACGCAAATAGAATCTGGCCTTGACGATTGATGGAAATGTTCGACGGTGATTTCAAAGCTTCTGGGGGAAGCTTGACGCGCTGCTTCGGCGCGAATGTAGCGGGATCGTATTCCACCATCTCGCCGGAGGATTGCAGGACCCAGAGACGTTTGGTCTGCGCGAACAGGGGAGTGGACATCAGCAGCAGAGCGATGACGTATCCGACCTTCTTCTGCATGCTGGAAACCTGATTGGCTCGCGCCAGAGTGCCGTCCGCTGAAGCGGACTCGTTCCTCTTCACTCACTTTCCCGGCACTTCCGTGCCGGGCTTTCACATCCCGCCGCTACGCGGCTGCCGCATTTTATAGGCCCAGAATTGCGGATTGAGCAAGGCACGAGCATCCGGGTAAATTCCCACCTCACTTCATTTCCGCTACTGGCAATTCGATGAAACTTGCCTGGTCGGGGGAATGGAACACGTGCTGTACGGCTTTCTTATAGTCTCCCGGCTTGGCCCAGAAGATGTTTGGCACAAATGTCTGTGGATTGCGGTCATAGAGCGGGAACCAGGTTGATTGCACCTGCACCATGATCCGGTGTCCCGGAAGAAATACGTGATTGGCGGTCGGCAAGGTCCACCGGTAGAGCAGCGGCTTGTCGGGTGCGATCGGCTTTGGCGTCTCCAGGCTCTCGCGGTAGCGGCCGCGGAAAATATCTGCCGAAATCATCAGCTGATATCCGCCCATTTCTTCCTGATCCGCAACTTCATCCGGATACACGTCGATCACTTTCACCACCCAATCCGAATCGGTTCCGCTGGTGGAAGCCATCAGATTCACCACTGGCTGACCGCTGATCTTCACCGGTTCCTTCAACACGTCTGATACAAAGGCGAGGACATCGGGACGCCCGGAGGCTTCGCGCTGATCGTCCACCAGCCACTGTGGCCAAGTGAAGCGGCCGCTGTATCCGACCGGCTGGCTCGGGCGTGCGCGATATGGCACAGGCTTCGCAGGATCGGAAACGTACTTATCGAAGGCAGCGTCGCCGGCTTTGGGAGCGTCGAAGCTCAGCTTGAGTCCCGCGTCAAGATATAGCGGCTTGGCATGGACCGCACACCCTGACTCGCATCCCGCGGGCCAGGAGGCCAAACGGCGCCAAGTATTCGTTCCGGTCTCGAAGGCCGTCACCGTCGCCACGCCGGCTTTCGGCGCACCATCTTTCAAATAATGATCCAGAAATGGCTTCAGAATATTCAGGCGAAAGTAGCGACCGGTGTCGCTACCGAACTTCAGCGCGCCCAGCGAACTGCCGTCTTCAATCTCCTGCCCGTGATGCCATGGCCCCATCACCAGGAACACCTTGTCGTTGCCTGTGTCCTTCGGCTTCAACGCTTGGTATACCGCGGGTGCGCCGTAGATGTCTTCCTGGTCCCAGAGGCTGGCGACCAGCATTGTCGGGACCTTGAGCGGCTGGGCTGCGAGGATCTTGTCCATCGCCTGTTGCTGCCACCATGAGTCGTAGCTCGGATGCTCGAGCAGCTTGCGCCAGAATCCGACCTGCTCGAGGCCGTGACGGCGGCCTAACTCGCCGGCCGATCCAGCCTCCATGTAGACGTCGTAATCGTCAAAGTGATTTGTCCACCAGTGTTCGGAGTTCGAGCGAGTCGCCTCCTGCTCGTAGATGTAAGGCATGTTCTGCTGGCGAAATGCGCCGTTGTGGAACCAATCGTCGCCCATCCATCCGTCGACCATGGGATTCATCGGGACCGCGACTTTGAGAGCGGGATGCGGATTCACCAGCGCCATCAGCGGCAGAAATCCGTCGTAGGAAATACCAAGGATACCCACCTTCCCGTTACTCTCGGGAACACTCTTCACCAGCCAGTCAATGGTGTCGTAGGTATCGGTCGAGTGATCAACTGGTGTCGGATTCAGAGGGCCATGCAGCGGGCGCGTCATGACGTACTCTCCTTCCGAGCCGTACTTGCCGCGGACGTCCTGCACGACCCGGATATATCCGCCTTCGAGGATCACTTCCAAGGGGTTGTCATATCCGTTGAGAATCGGGCCAAGATGCGAACTCGCGGCATGACTGGTCAGCGCACTTGCGTTGTAAGGGGTACGGGTCAGAAGGATAGGTGCGTTCTTCGCGCCCTTCGGAATCAGGATCACGGTGTGCAGTTTGACTCCGTCGCGCATCGGGATCATGACGTCACGCTTGACGTAATCAAAGCCGTCGGTGACCGGCTCAAGTTTCTCGGGCGTTTCGCTGGGCAAAGAGGCGGATTGTTGCGCCGCGATTGGGTGTGAAGCGGCGAATAGAAGAGTAAGGAGACACACCACACGGACAACAAACGAAACTCTCATGAACAGGTCCTCGGAAGTGGACGATGTTAACTCGTTCTGCGGGCACTTGCCAAATCAAGCGCTTCGGCGGGTAACCGTTCAGCTGATTACTTCCAGCCGTTACGTTGTGGACATTCTTAATGTGCCCCTTGGTAACGCGGATACGCGAGCCGAGTAAAACTAAACTTCTTCGCGGGGGTTCACACGCACATGACCAACAAAATCACGAAGTCGCTCTTAGTTCTTGCGGCGAGTGGCTTGATGTTTGTCGGAGCCGCTGCTGCGCAACAAGACAACACCTCTGGCGCCGGAGCCGGCAAGGTCGATCCTGGTCATCCGCGCGTCAATCAGGTGAATAAGCGCGAACAGAACCAGCAGAATCGCATTGCCAACGGCGTTAAGACTGGCCAGCTTACTCCTGGAGAAACCCGGCGCCTGGAGCGCGGTGAACAGCGCCTGCAGAACAATGAAAAGAAAGACATGGCGAAGGACAACGGCCATCTGACCAAGAAGGACCAGCGCCATCTCAATCGCGAAGCGAATCACATGAGCAAGCGTATCTACAAGGACAAGCACAACGCGAAAACGAACTAGTGGCTCCAGTTTCGAGCCGTAGAGGAGAGAGCCGCAGCATTCGCGGCTTTTTTCCTTTCGGGGAGAAAGGGCGGCTGACAGAAAGGGCGGCTGACGTGTCCAAACCACGGCCGAAAGTGATAGGCTACACAATTCTTATCTGGGATCGTGAAATGAGCGGGGGAATCGGCGTGAGGGCTCCTCTATAATAACCAGGACTTCCATGGGCCTTCGACCGATCATCAACTCATTCCAGGCCCTGCCGCTCACTCTTTGTGTTTATGCCGGTTGATTGCATCAACCCAAAACCCGGATTCGAGGTCGCGAGCCTGACTGACATCGGGTGCCAGCGCGTCAACAACGAGGATTCGTGTCTTTACTGGGAGCCCGATTCCGATGAAGAATTCTCGCGGAAAGGCCGGCTGGCCGTCATCGCAGACGGGATGGGCGGTTACGAAGGAGGGCAGGAGGCGAGCCGCCTCGCAGTCGAAACCGTGCGCTTCGTGTATGACCAGAACTTTAAGGATGAGCCGCAGGATACGCTGGTGAGCGGTCTTCGCTCTGCGCATGACGCGATTCAGCGCTATGCAGCCCAGCATCCTCAATTCACCGGGATGGGCACCACCTGCACCGCCCTTTCAATCGTCGAACGTCAGCTCTGTTTCGCCCACATTGGAGATAGCCGTCTTTATCTTCTTCGCGCCGGGGCGACTTCGCGGCTTACGCGCGATCATTCCTATGTTGGCCGTCTGGTGGAAAGCGGCATCGTCCGCTTAGAAGATGCCGAGTCACACCCGCAGCGGCACATCCTGACCGCCGCGCTTGGATCCGGTCCCGAGGTGATCCCTCATACCCCGGAGCAGCCTGTGCCTCTCGAAGAAGGCGATGTTCTTGTCCTTTGCACCGATGGCCTCTGGAGCGTGGTGGGGGAGACTGAACTCACCCGGATCGCACTAGCCGAACCTCCGGCCGAGGCCTGCCTGAAGTTAGTGAATGCGGCATTGGAGCGTGGCGGCCCCGATAACGTGACGGTTATCATTCTCCGCGTCGCTCGCAAGTAAAAGGCGGCATCCCGCCTTCGGTACAAAGGACGTAAAACTGCCGGATTTTCCACAAAGACCATGCAGCTTGGGGAAGAAAAACTGCAATGACTTGCACATTGGCTTTTTCCCCGAACGGGGCCTTCCCCTTAAGTTGCTGATTTAGCTATCGGTTGCTCAGCCGGCGGTTGACGGCGAATGGTATATCGCTTGCTTTACCCTCTATGTTTATAATGTCTATTACTTTAATTATATTAATAGGAACATTGGCCGCGATGAAGATTTTTCAAACGTATTCAAGCGCGCTGCAGCGATTCGCCCCCGTCTTTCTGTTCCTGCTGATGTTGCCGATTTCTGGATGGGCGCAAGAAAATGTGACGACCATCCGGGTTGGAGCTTTCCCGAACATCACACACGCGCAAGCGATGGTAGGAAAAGCCAACGGCTGGTTCGACAAGGCGATGGGAGCGACCGTCAAGATTCAGTGGACCAGTTTCAACGCCGGGCCTTCCGCGATTGAAGCGCTGTTTGCGGGCGCGATCGATATGATCTATGTCGGTCCGAATCCTGCGATTAACGGTTACGTCCGGTCCAATAGCGAGGCACTTCGAGTAGTCGCAGGCGCGGCAAGCGGGGGAGCGTCGTTGATCGTTCGCAACGATGCCGGCATTCAGGGGCCGCAAGATTTTCACGGCAAGCGTGTAGCATCACCGCAATTCGGCAACACGCAAGATGTCGCTCTGCGAAATTGGCTGAAGAAGAACGGCCTGAAGACGAACGACAAGGGCGGGGACGTGCAGATTGTCCCGATGGCCAATCCCGATCAGTTAACGCTATTCCTGAAGAAAGATCTCGATGCAGCGTGGGCTCCCGAGCCTTGGGCCACCCGCCTCGTGCACGAAGGCAATGGCAGACTCCTAGTGGACGAGCGGTCGCTGTGGCCCAATGGACAGTTCGTCATCGGACTGCTCGTGGTTCATACCAAGTTTCTGAAGGCGCACCCGGATCTGGTGAAGAACTGGATTCGCGCTCATGTCGAATTGACCGACTGGGTCAATGCACATCCGACAGAGGCCAAGAAGCTGTTGAACGAGCAGATTCAGCGCGAGACGAATAAAGCGCTGCCAGCGGACGTTCTCAACGAGGCCTTCTCACGATTGCAGCCCACGTACGACCCGCTGCACGCCGCCCTGAATACTGCGGCCCAACAGGCCTTTGAAGACGGATTCCTGGGCCGGCAGATGCCGGACTTGTCTCGACTCTACGATTTGACGCTGTTGAACGAGGTTCTTACAGAAAAGAAGCGAAAGGCGCTGCAATGAGCATGAGTGCACACACGGTTCCTCGCCATTATCCGATTCCAGGTGAAGCGCGCACCTCGTCGCGTGAGACGAGGTTGGGGCCTGTTTCCGTTGGGCGCCCTGAGCGAACACTCTCGACCGCGGTATCGAAGGTGGGTCTCAGTGAGATCTGCCTGAGCTACAGGACGCAAGCTGACGAACGGCTTCTGGCCCTCGACCACATTAACTTGCAGGTGCGGGCGGGTGAGTTTGTGTGCATCGTTGGTCCCTCTGGTTGCGGGAAATCGACGCTCCTGCATCTGATCGCTGGCCTGCAGGCGCAGACCTCGGGACAGGTGCTGGTCGACGGCCATCCGGTGCAGGGACCGGGCACCGAACGCATTCTCATCTTCCAGGAGCACGGACTTTTTCCTTGGCTGACTGTGGCTGAAAACGTCGAGTTCGGCATGAAGATAAAGGGCGTGCGCAAAGCTGAGCGCACTGAAAAGATGCAGCACTACCTGCGCCTGGTGCATCTGGCGAAGTTCGAGAAGAGCTACATTCACCAACTCTCGGGCGGGATGCGGCAGCGGGTCGCCATTGCCCGCGCTCTAGCCACCGAGCCGGATGTCTTGCTGATGGACGAACCGTTCGGTGCACTCGATGCGCAGACTCGCGATCTGCTGCACGACGAACTCGAACGGATATGGAGTGACAGTGGACGCACAATCATTTTTGTGACACACAACGTGCGGGAAGCTGTTCGGCTGGGTGATCGCGTCGTCCTTCTTACCTTCCGGCCGGGGCGTGTGAAGAGCGAATTCCCTGTGGATCTGCCCCGCCCGCGGAGTCTGGAAGATCCTGAGGTTGCTCTTGCCGCACGCGCAGTGCTCGACGAATTGCGCGATGAAATCAACCGCTTCCTCGAAGCCGAATACTCGGCTGGCGTCAAGCCACGCATTAAACCGGGAGACGAGGCATGAAACGCGCCGCTCGCTACGTAATCTTTTATGCTGCACTGCTCGGACTCTGGACGCTGCTCGCAGAGCTGAAGATTTGGCCGCCGTATCTGTTCCCTACCCCGTGGGGCGTGGCTGAAGCGCTGTACGCCGGCTTCCAGGATCACACTTACTGGATCGCCATTCGTGTCAGCATGCAGCGAGTGCTGATCGGCTACAGCATCTCCGTGGTGCTCGGCATGATTCTGGGCCTGGGTGTCGCCAGCAACAAGTTTCTCGAAGAAACCATGGGAGGTCTGCTCGTCAGCTTGCAGAGCCTTCCCAGCATCTGCTGGTGGCCTCTGGCGCTGCTCTGGTTCGGCCTTAATCAGAATGCGATCCTCTTCGTCGTGGTTATGGGATCGCTGCTGTCGGTCACGCTGGCGATGGAGGACGGCCGGAAACAGATGCCCAAGATATTTGGGCAGGCCGGACGCAACCTCGGCGCCAAGGGATTCAAGCTCTTTTGGTACGTCTTGCTGCCGGCGAGTTTGCCTTTCATCGTTTCGGGGCTGAAGCAAGGATGGGCATTTGCATGGCGCTCACTGATCACTGCGGAAATGCTCTACCTCAGCCTTGGGCTGGGCCAGGTTTTGATGATGGGACGCGACTTGAATGATATGAGCGCCGTGATCGCCGTTATGCTGCTGATCATTGCCATCGGGTATGTCGTCGACGGCGTGGTGTTCAAAGGGATGGAACGCCACCTGCAGAACAAGTGGGGCCTGGCTCCGGCAAGCTAGGAAGTCGGGGAAGCACTGTTTCCCGGCTTCCTCCTCCGGGAGGAATTAACGTGGCGATCATGACAAGGAAGAGATTTTTTGATTTAATGTCTACTATGTTTATAGTATTACTTCATACGCAAATGATGGCCAGGCTGCCAAGTTGTCGGCGCCACTCGACATCAGAGAGATTTCTTTTCGCCTGTTGAGCGAGAAGGAATCCTCAAGTTGTCTCCCCTAAAAACAGAGTGCAACACACCAAAAGGAGAGGACTGTACTCCCATGAACGTAACAGGTCAACGATTTTTAACCGCACTGACTCTTGCCACACTCACGGCGGGAGCCTGGGCACAAACCCAGACCGCGTCGAATGCAACGTCCGCAACCCCCTCGGCCGAGGAGTCCACCACTTCGGCACCTACGCCGGATCAGCAACTCCGTTCGGAAGTCGAAGAGCTGAAGCAGTTGGTTCGCGAGCAACAGCTGCGTATTGACGCTCTCGAGGCAGGGCGGAAAGCGAGTCCAGAGCCGCCTGCGGTGGTTGCATCCGTAACTGCGATCACGAGCGCGCCGACCGCCGATCCAGCTGCCAACGCCAAGCCTCAGGCAGGCGAGTCCCAGCCCCAACCTCAGAACGCACCCCGCGCGCAAAACGTTCAAGCGGGAAGCTCCGACGAGCGCATCCGCAACCTCGAGCGGCAGATCAAAGGCCTGGGCCCGATCTCGTTTAGTGGAGATGTGCGGGTTCGTGCGGAACCCTTCTTTGGCGGCCCGACCGACCACTCGCTGGATCGGGCGCGGGCGCGCATCCGCGCCCGCTTCAATGCGGTCGCCGACCTTGGTTCCCAGTTCCGCGCGGGCATCACTCTGGCTTCGGGCGATGTCAACGATCCCACCTCGACCAACACGAACATGACCGGCTTTTACACTCGCAAGGCAATCGCTCTCGATCAGGCCTTCGTGGACTTCAATCCGAAAGACTTCAAGCCGTTGACGCTAACTGCGGGCAAGTTCCGCTATCCCTGGTTCAATACCGAACTGACGTGGGATAAGGATTTGAATCCAGAGGGCGCGGCGGAAAGTTTGGGATTCAAACTGGACACTCCCGTGCTGAAGCGAATCGCCTTCGTCGGATTTCAATTGCCATTCGCCGAGGTAGCCGGGACTTCGTCCACCGACAAACGAATCGCGCAGCAGATTACGTATGGCGGGCAGGTTCAAACCATGTGGGCACTCGGTCCCCGGGTCACTTTGAGTGCTTACTCGGGTTTCTACGACTTCCGCGGATCGGATGCCATTGCTGTGGCTTTGGCACGCGCGAGCAGCAAGAATCCGCAGACGCCGTTCACCGGACTTCTTCCGCTGAATTCCAGCAGCCCGGTGCAGGACTCGACCTATACCACGACGGCGACCACAATTATTACGGTCAACGGCACGACGTATCCCACGGGAGTTTCGTCGGTGACGAACGCGCAATTTGCCTCGAAATTCGCGCTGTTTGACAACCTGGCCAAGATCGACATCAACACCGGCCACGAGCGCCTTCCGCTGAGCTTCATCGGGGATTATGTTCAGAACGCCGAGGCTTGCGCGAATCTGTCGAACATCGTTGCGGTCCCCGCAAACACCGCCACGCAGACGTTCAAACAGACGTTAAACGCACCGTGCAATTCGCATCAGCGGCGCGGGTATTGGGCAGAGGGCCGAATCGGCCGCTTGCAACAGAAGGGGGATTTCCAGGTCGGATATACGCGCATCTTCATCGAGCGCGAGGCCGTGCTGGGGAACTTCAACTACAGCGAAATCCGCCAGGGGACGAACGTGACGGAACATCGTTTCGACGTGTTCTATCAATTCGACAAGAGCGTTCAATTGGGATTCACCGCTCTAGTGGGTCGTCCCTTGGCGAGCACGGAGCCGTGGCTTACGCGTTTGCAGTTTGACACGGTTTACATCTTTTAGCGATCGCTGTCGACCATTTCCTGGTTCTGACGTGTATCTTCAAGAAGATTGCTGGTCTGGTTTTGGCTTCTCTCCTTTTCCGGACCAGCGATCTGATGTACGCTGACTGAAATCTGGTTGGGCACAACCCTTATGGATTCGAGACGAACGTTCCTGAAGACGTTGTCGGGGGCTGCGGTGGGAGTGGCCGCGTTAGCCGGATGGCCTGCCTGGGCGCAAACGACAGAGCAGAGTAGCTCGATCAACCTTCCCGGCGAAGACGGGATGATCGTGCGATCCCAGCGATTCCTCGATCTTGAAACGTCGGTTGAGTATTTCGACAGCTGGCTCACGCCGGTATCGCACTTTTTTGTTCGCAATCACATGCATGAACCCGTCGAGCGCAACGCCGGAGATTGGCGACTGACCGTGGGCGGAGAGGTCGACAAGGTGTCGACGTTCTCCTTGCGAGAGTTGACACAACTTCCAGTTCATTCAGTCGTCAATACGCTGGAATGTGCGGGCAACGGACGCGGATTCTACCGTCCGCAGGTGCCGGGAATTCAATGGCAAAAAGGGGCGGTCGGCACCGCGAGATTTTCCGGACCGCGGCTGGCTGACATTCTTCATCGCGCCGACGTCAAATCAAGCGGCAAACATGTCATGTTCCGCGGACTCGACGAGGTACCCGGGAAAGTCCCTCCATTCATTCGCAGCATTCCGATCGAGAAGGCGCTCGATTCCGATACGCTCATCGCTACGCATATGAATGGCGCTCCCCTTACGAAGCATCATGGCTTCCCCGCCCGCGCTCTGGTGCCAGGCTGGATTGGCGCCGCTTCGTGTAAATGGCTGGAGGAGATCAAAATCCTGGAATCGGAGTTCGTGGGCAACTTCATGAGCCCGGGTTATCGCTTCCCGAACCAGGTGGTCAAGCCCGGTGATTCGGTGAAGCCGGAGGATACGCACGTGGTCACGGGATTGAACGTGAAATCGGTGATCTCGGGGCCGCTCGATGGATCGAGCTTAAAATCGGGCCAGGTGACGGTCCACGGTATCGCTTGGGCGGGGGAAGCCGATATCGTTAAAGTGGAAATCTCTATCGACGGCGGTTCGAGCTGGAATCCGGCAACGCTGGGTCGTGAGCAGTCCCGCTACGCATGGCGCCTGTGGACTTTCTCGTGGAATGCAAAGCGAGGGGATTACCTCATCCAGTCGCGCGCTACCGATAGCAGGGGGCGGGCGCAGCCGATGGAAGCGGCGTGGAATCCGAGCGGGTATCTTTACAATGCCATCGACCAGGTGAAGATCCATGTCGCATAAAAATTCAGTCATCCTTCTTGTGCTGATTGCACTGAGCACTCCGGCGTGGATCCCTGCTCAGAACAGCGCGAAGCTCAACGAGGAGTTACCTGCCGGGGCCATGCAGCAGAAGGCTACGACCGCGTGTCTCGAATGTCATGAGGCGCGCATCATCGTGCAGCAACGGCTGAGCAAAGCAGTGTGGACCAAGGAAGTCGACAAAATGGTGAAGTGGGGCGCGGTTGTGGATGCAAACGATCGAGATGCGCTCATCGACTATCTGAGCGGGAATTTCGGTCCCGGCCAACCTGAATACAGCGCGCCACGGTCGGCGCAAGAGAAAACGACGGTCAGGAGCACTCGGCGGACGTCAAAGTGATGCGGGATGGAAACGCACTACCGTACGGTAGCGCTGCTTCGGTAGATACCTGGGAATTAAGACCTTCCCTGTATCCTCCACACACTCCGTTCGACGCGAATTTTCTTTCGCCCCTTCGGGGCTTGCTCTGTTTTCCCAACGTGCACCCACGGCTTGCGCCGTGGGCTGCATTCTTTCGCCGCTTCGCGGCTTGAACCAAAACTGCTATCGCCGCAAGATTCGGTTGCGGGATTAATCCGTTATTTCTTTCCCTCGGTGTCCTCCCCGTCCTCTGCGGTTTTGGTTTCGCCGGGCTTCTCGGGGCGCAACAAGGGAAACAGGATCACGTCGCGGATTGTGTGTTGGTCGGTGAGGAGCATGCATAGGCGGTCGATGCCCAAACCAACGCCGCCTGCGGGAGGCATGCCGTAGGAAAGCGCGCGGATGTAGTCTTCGTCCATCTGGTGGGCTTCTTCGTCGCCGCGCTCGCGTTCTTTCAACTGCGCTTCGAAACGGCGGCGCTGGTCTTCGGGATCGTTGAGTTCGCTGAAACCGTTGGCGATCTCCATTTGTCCGGCAAAGATTTCAAAGCGCTCCGTCCAGTCAGGCTCGTCGAGTTTCTGCTTCGAGAGAGGTGAGACGGCAGTGGGAAATTCGTAGATGATCGTCGGCTGCATCAAATGTTCTTCGGCTGATGCTTCAAACAGCGCCGCAATCGTTTTCCCTGCCGGGGCATTGGGGTCATATGGCATGTGCGGGTGTCCGGCGTTGAAACGCTCGACCAGTTTCTTCACTCCCTCGTGCGTGGAGAAGTCGCTCATCTCGGGCATCGCTCCGGCGTGCTCAGGCCAGAATTTGATAATCGCTTCGCGCATAGTGAGGCGCTGCCAGTTTGCCCAGTCGAGTTCGTGAACGGTGTCAATCCCATCTTTGGAGACGGTCCACTTCGATCTCGTGCTGCCGTTGACGGCCTTCGCGGCTTCGGTGATGACCTCTTGCGTGACGTTCATGATGCCCTGATAGTCGGTGTAGGCCTGATAGGCCTCCATCATCGTGAACTCTGGATTCCAGCGCCACCCCAGGCCTTCATTACGGAAATTGCGATTGATCTCGTAGACGCGGTCGAACCCGCCCACGACCAAGCGCTTCAGGTAGAGCTCAGGCGCGATGCGCAGGTAGAGATCCATGTCGAGCGTATTGTGATGGGTCACGAACGGACGTGCGACGGCGCCGCCGGCGATGGGTTGCATCATGGGCGTCTCGACTTCAATGAAGCCGTGGCCGTTCAGCGTATCGCGAACCGACTGCACGAGTTTGGTGCGCTTGAGAAAAACCTCGCGCACTTCTGGATTCATCACAAGGTCAACATAGCGCTGGCGGTAGCGCAGTTCGACATCGGTGAGTCCGTGCCACTTTTCCGGAAGCGGCAACAGATCCTTGCTCAAGAACTCAAGCTCTTCGACGTGAACGGACAGTTCTCCTGTACGCGTTCGGAAGAGATATCCGCTCACGCCGATGTGATCGCCGAGATCGAGGAGTTTATAGAGTTCGAATGCCTTTTCGCCTACCGCGTCTTTCTTCACGTAAATCTGGAGCTTCTTGCCGCCCTGCTGGATGTGTGCGAATCCCGCTTTGCCCATGAGGCGGATCGCCATGATGCGTCCGGCGACGCGGACGTTGATCCGTGCCTGCTCAAGTTCCTCGGCCGAATTGGAAGAGTAGTCGGCCAGGATTTGCTCGACGCTGTGGGTAAAGTCGTACTTGGTACGGTAAGTCGGCTGGCCGAGCGCTTCAATTTTCTTCAGCTTCTCGCGCCGCAGCTCGTAGATGTTTTCGTCCAGTCCCAAGGGAGTCCTTTATGCCTTGCGAGGAAGGGAGATTATAAATGGCGTCGGGGCGGAGTTTGGACTTTGATTACGGGAACCGGGCTTTTTCAGATCCATTCGCAGACTTCTCTGCAATGCTCGACGGCGCGAAGAATGAGTTTTTCGGTCGAATCTTTTGTTGACCTGAAAATAAGCCGAGAAACTATTTGGGCTTTGCCGGGCTGGCCGGGTCGTCGCTTTGAATTAGGACCCAGGTGGTGATGCCGAGCGCGGCGGCGCCAGCAACCCCGATCGCAATGGGCGAATTGAGAGCTCCACCACTCGCGCCAGGAGACGCCCCAGCCTACCACTTGCGATTCTTCCGCTTGCCGTTATCGGTGGAGTTGTCCGAGGACTCGTCGCGTGTGGTCTCCTGACCCTGAGCGAGCGTGACCGTTCCTTTTCCGTCACTGACCGTCACATCGCCCTTGCGGGCTGCAATCCGCACAGTTCCGTCGACATCCGTCACATTGAACTCGGTCCACGCACTCGAGGCCGGCTCTACTTTGACGTCACCAGCTGTAGTTGCCATTCCTTTGGAGGTGGAAACCGTAACCCCGCCATGATCAATTTTGACTGAGTTCCCTTCAAATTGAACCAAGGAATCGGCCAGGACTCGGAGGGTGGGCCGGGTTGATTGATGTTGGCGACAGAATCGGAGCGCGTCTGGAGAAGATCACTGGAGAAAATTGCCGAAGACGGACGGGGTACGTGAGCGCCATTCACCCAAGCCGGTCCGCGGGTATAAAGCATGGCCGCGTTGGAATCGGCCGCGAACAACGAAAAGGGCAACAGAACCGCTAGCACACAGCTAACCATACCGCGAAACGCGGGCCCGCCCATTCCCACACTCCGTTAATAACTATGTTGATGACCGTTTGGGGAATCGTACCCTCGTTAAGGAGTTGCCCGTCAATGGCTTTTGTGCTAGCCGCTTCAGTTTTCGGTGGAAAACTTATGATGGAGAGGAGGCGAGTCTCGGCTCTGGACAAGCCCCCTGATCAGTTCCATCGTTCAACAACGTTCCACCAAATGGTTCGCAGCCACTCATCCGTGCAGGTCTTAGCCCATTGCCGGTGTGTCCACCACCGCGAGCCAAATTCTGTGGAGTTGTGAGCGGCGCCGACGGAGAAGGATTTGTCCCGGATCTCGTGCCGAAAGATGCTAAGAGCACGGCGCGTATGAAAGTCGGAGGTCACGATCAGAATGCTGGTGGCGTTTTCGGCAGTGAGACATTTTTCAACATCATGAGTCTCCTCGCGCGTTGATAAGCCACGGATTGGGCAGATGCTCACTAAGGCTGAATCCGGCAGATCGCGCACGTACTTCTGCGCCAGATCCAGTTGCGAGAGCTCGTAGATCTTGGCTTCGGCCGGAACGTCGATCAGCACGCGCTTCCCATAACCCTGATGCAGCAGTTCAAGGGCATGGGCGGGACGATGATCCGTCTCCCCAGCGAGCACAAGAATCAGGTCGGAAGGCTGGGGAGCGTCGACGACCAATATCTTGCCGGCGGCGAGCGCGAATGTAATCAGCAACGCTGCAGCAATAACCCCGATTGCAAGCCGCACGCGTCCTCTTGTCATCCAATTCCTGGTCAATGATCGAACCTCATCCTGGTGTTCAGAATTTTGAATGGTCCCCACTTTCGTGGCGGATAGGCCTGGAAGGGTGGGTGCTAGAATTGAGGGTTTCTTACCTATCATTCCGTGCTGTCCGGGAGGCCTCATGACGACCTACTCTGCCGCAGATGCGTCGATTGATCAACTAAAGAAAAGAATTGAACAGCGCGAAGCTCGCGTCGGGATCATTGGCCTCGGTTACGTCGGGCTCCCTCTGGCTCTGTTGTACAGCGAAAAGAAGTTCAAGGTCACAGGCTTCGATATCGATTCGCGAAAGATTGACACTCTGGCGAAAGGCGGCTCATACATTTACCGCATTGCCCCGGAGGAGATCCAGGCGGCTCAAACCAGTGGCTTCGGGGCTACCGCCGACTACTCGCGTCTGACAGAGATGGACGCCGTCATCATCTGCGTCCCCACACCATTGGATGAATATCACGAGCCTGATCTTAGCTTCATTACCAGCACTACGCATTCCATCGCGCCTCATCTACGGGCCGGACAACTGGTGGTCCTGGAGAGCACCACGTACCCGGGCACGACCGAAGAAGTCATGGTCCCGATCTTAGAGAAGGAGAACAAAGCAGGACTGAAAGCGGCGCGAAATGGGGTATTCACGGGAAAGGAATTCTTTGTGGCATTTTCCCCCGAGCGTGAAGACCCGGGCAATACGACGGTGGCACGTCCAGATATTCCGAAGGTGGTTGGTGGACTCGACACCCAGGCCTCGGAACTCGCCTGTGCGCTGTATGGCTCGATCTTCAACCGGACGGTGCCCGTTTCTTCTCCGGCAGCAGCAGAAATGACCAAGTTGCTCGAGAATATTTACCGCTGCGTGAATATCGCGCTGGTGAATGAGCTAAAACTCCTATCCCTGCGCATGGGGATCGATATCTGGGAGGTGATTGACGCCGCATCCACCAAGCCGTTTGGGTTTCATCCGTTCTATCCGGGGCCCGGTCTGGGAGGGCACTGCATCCCGGTCGATCCCTTCTATCTTTCGTGGAAGGCGAAGGAGTGGGACTTCCGCACGCGTTTCATCGAATTGGCCGGTGAAATCAATACCAACATGCCTTACCACGTGCTGGCCTCCGTGAGCAGCGCATTGAACACGCGCAAGAAATCCGTGAATGGGGCAAAGGTGCTTGTGCTGGGTGTGGCCTATAAGAGGGACATCGATGATCTGCGCGAATCGCCTTCGCTCACCATCATTGAACTGCTGCAGAAAGACGGCGCACAGGTCAGTTATCACGATCCCTACTTCCCCTTCATCGGCAAGGGGCGGAAGTATGACCTGCAGATGAAGTGCGCAGAATTAAAGGATCTGGGTCAGTACGACTGCGTCTTAATCGTGACGGACCATTCCGATTACGACTACAAACACATTGTCCAGGAGGCACAACTCGTTGTGGATAGTAGAAATGCCACGCGCGGAATACAGAGCCCAAAGATCGTGCGCTGCTAAGAAACGGAAATTTTAGCGGGGGTTCTTCCGGAAAATCTATCCCGTGAGTAGTGTAGTTTTTTGCATGGATGTGCCCGGAAGGCTTCCTCAGGCCAGAGGGCGAGCGCCACAAACCATTTACTTTCAATGATTTACCGTCTATCTAGAGCGGCCCGAAATGGCCTCTCCCGTGCATACTGTAGTTCGAAAGAGTAGACTCTCGTTTTGGTAGCCCTGCCCACCCAGGTTTCCTCATTTTTGGGCAGGGGAAAAGTTTTGCAGTGTTCTCAGGGTTTAGAATCCGAGTATTAGTGTGACTATGAGGCGGCCGTCGCAAGAATCCATTTTGTTTTCCCCGTTGCCCAAGTGGCGAGCGCCGTGGTCTGAGTTCTTTCTTAGCTACGGGGCCCAAGTGGTCATCATCGGAATCCTAGTGTGGATCCCGGTTTTGCATCCCGAGATTCTGGAACCGCCGAAGAAGGATTATCACGCAATCGAACTGGTTCCGACGCCAGTTCCGGTAAACCACACGCCTCAGCGTCAGCTTCCTAAACCACTGCTGGCGGCGAAACTTGATCCGATTGACCCTCCACCGTCGGCGCTGCGTCTGCCCGCTCCTGCGCCGAAACCCAAACCAAAGGTGGAAGACGCACCGGCTCCGGAAGTCAAAATCGACGCCAAGAAACTTGACCCGGTTCCGGTGACGAGTGCTCCTGTAATTCCGCGGACGATCAAAACGAACGTGTTTTCGACGGGAAGCTCGGCGCCGCAGACGATTGAGCGGGCGCCACAGCACGTGCAGACTGGTGGATTCGGTGACCCGAACGGAGTACCTGCCCGCACCACTCAAACTCAAGCCGTGAATATCGCGCAGGCGGGCGGCTTTGATATGCCCACCGGCCCAGGCTATGGAAATGGAACGGGAGGCGCGAACGGCGCTCGCGGAGTCGTCGCCAGCACCGGATTTGGCAACGGCGTAGCTACCGGAAATGCGCGTACTTCCTCTTCGGGCACCGTAAAGCAGGCAGGATTCGGCAGCGCGGATGTTCCCGCTCCAACCACCGTGCAGTCTCGAGCGGCGCAGGCGGCGCCCGCAAAAATCGTGCCTGCGGAAATCCTTTCCAAGCCAACACCCATCTACACGGATGAGGCTCGGGCCAAGCGAATTGAGGGCGAAGTGCTTCTCGAAGTGGTTTTCGAAGCGAGCGGCAGGCTGCGGGTGGTTAAGATCGTGCGCGGTCTGGGTCACGGTTTGGATGACTCTGCGGTCCATGCTGCTGAACAGATTCGCTTCAAGCCGGCATTGAAGGACGGCCAGCCCTCGGACTCGACAGCGGTCGTCCATATCATTTTCCAACTAGCGTGATCGACTCCCAGAAGGTTCTTATGCACACGGTTCGTTCGGGTCTAGCATTGGCGGTTATTTTCCTGGCTTGTCTGTTCGCGGCGGGGCAGGATTCTGCTACTTCACCTAATCAATCAGATTTGGACACCAAGACTGGGCCAGCCACAACTCCTGTCCCAGCCCCATCCACGGCGCCCACCCCAGTGCAAGGACCGCCTTCTGCCGCACCGACGCTCAACGACGTCATCGACCGTGTTGTCCAGCGCGAGCACTATTTCATGGCACAGATGCGACACATGCATCCCCTGGTCGAAACCTACCTGCAAGATCTGAAGAACGATGCCAATGGCAACGCTTCTCCGGTGAAAGACCAATATTTTCTCGGTCGACTGGATATGAGTGATGGACCTGAGGATGTGTCGTTTGTGGGACAACCGGGGTTTGGACACCGCATGTTGAGCAAGCTCACCGGCGTCTATTCCCTGCACTATCTCCCCATGGGATTCGCTCAGATGGTCGTACTCGATAGCGATTTCCAGAAGCGCTATTACAAATTCAATTTTGTTCGTCGTGAATTTCTGGGAGAAGTGCGGTGCCTGGTGATCGATGTGCAGCCTCGGGAAGGCGAAAAAACAGCACGCTTCCTGGGCAGGATCTGGGTCGAAGATCAGGACTACAACATCGTTCGTTTCAATGGAACGTACTATCCCGCGCCAAAAATCAATTTCTTCTTCCATTTCGACAGTTGGCGCCTGAACATGCGGCCGGGGACATGGCTTCCGGCGTATGTCTACACAGAAGAGTCGAACCTGAAGACCGGACTGACGAAGACGCTTCACTTCAAAGCCCAGACTCGACTCTGGGGCTACGACTTGAAGGGCTTAGGCAAGAACGAAGAGTTCACCCAGATTCTGGTGGACTCACCCCAGTCTGTCAAAGATCAAAGCGACGCTGCTGCCGATGCCAGTCCGGTCGTGGCTGAGCGCATGTGGGAGAAGCAGGCAGAAGAAAATGCCGTTGAACGCATCCAGAAGATTGGGTTACTCGCTCCTCCGGGCGAGGTCGACAAGATTCTGGCGACAGTTGTGAACAATCTGCTGGTGACGAACAACATCGACCTGCAGAGCGACTTCCATTGCCGTGTACTTCTGACTTCTCCACTGGAGTCCTTTACGATTGGGCACACGATCGTAATCAGCCGGGGACTTCTGGACGTGCTTCCGGATGAGGCGTCGTTGGCCATGGTGATGGCGCACGAACTGAGCCACATCGTGCTTGGCCATCATTTCGACACGAAACTTGCTTTCAACGACAAGCTCTTCTTTCCCGATGAAGAGTCCTTTCAGCGTCTCGATTTCAAACGAACCTCCGCGGACGAAGAGGCGGCGGACACTAAGGCGCTGGAACTACTGAAGAACTCGCCCTACAAGGACAAACTTGGGAATGCCGGATTATTTTTGAAGGCGCTTCAGCAGCACTCTCCCGATCTACCCAAGCTGATCCGGCCTCATCTTGGAAACAGTTTTGCTGGCGGTAAGAGCATCCGCATGTCGACCTTGCTTGCTTCTGCCCCCGCCCTCGACGAGAAACGTCTGGACCAGATCGCGGCACTACCGCTCGGCGGACGTATTAAGGTCGATCCGTGGACTGACCAAGTCGAACTCTCCAAAGCCAAGCCGGTGCCATTGACTTCCGCGCGCGAGAAGATGGAATTCGAACTCACGCCGTTCTTCCCTTACCTCACTCGGATGACAATTGGAGGGACCGAGAAGATGGCGCTGACGACAACCACTCCAGCCGCAGCGGAGGCCAGCCCGAAATAGGCCGGGAAATTCGGATAGATGCCGACGTGAGGGCTCTAGAGGACAGGTGCTGGGCGCAGTTAGATTTGCAGAGGTAATTAGCCCGCGCCTACTGGATGGCGCTGCCGACTTGGGAGAATACGTTGTTGGCATTCGATCCGATAAGTCGAATCGTGCCTACAACGATGACCAGAATCACAGCTAACATAACTGCATATTCCGCGATATCCTGGCCCTGCTCATCGTTCCACAGCTGCTGTAGAAGTTTTGCCACGGGGGGCTCCCTTATAAGTCCCAAAATTCATGAAAATTGAGTGCCAACTACACACACATTCACAAACTGGTCCTTAAGGGAAAACTATAGTCGGAGCAAATCCCATAGCCAATGGCACGTAAGTGCCACGCGCAGGTGACTTCGGTCACGTAATCGGCTTCAGTGGGAGTGCCTGATTTACGGCAAACAGAGCCAGCTCTAAACGCGTGGAAACACCCAACTTATCGAAGATGTTGCTGAGGTGGTGTTTCACCGTATCTTCGCTGATCTTGAAGTATTCGGCGATTTCCTTGTTGGAATAGCCGGCGACGACCGCCGAAACGATTTCCAGCTCACGGGGCGTAAGCCCGAACTTTTTCTGTCGCGTTTCGTCCTGGGTCGACTGCATCAGCGTCCGCAGATATTGCACCAGGTTTGAAACGCTCTCCCGGCCCACCCAATACTCTCCGGCCATCACGGTCTGTATGGCTTTCAGTAGGAGCTGAGTCGCGGAATCCTTGAGAACGACTCCTCTGGCACCCAGTTGGAGAGCCTCGACAATCTGGCTCTTCTCTGCAGCCGCCGTAAGCAGGATTACCCTGACCGGAGTGGCGTTGGCGGGCATACTCAACTCGCGCAACGCTTCCAAGCCTGGGTGCTTGGGCATCGCTAAGTCGAGCAGAAGAATGTCGGGTTTCAATTGGCGTGCCAGTTTTACCGCTTCGGCGCCGTCCGATGCCTCACCCAGCACTTTGAGATCTGCTTCCGCCTCGAGCAACCGCCGCAGGCCATCGCGGAAGATCGGGTGATCGTCGGCAATCAGCAGCCGAATCTGTTGTGGCTTTCTAAAATGCATGCGGCAAATCCCCGTTCTTCGGCACGATAATCTCCAAGCGCGTTCCCTGTCCGGGATTTGATTCTACAGTGAGTTCCCCGCCGATCAAACCCACCCGTTCCAGAATTATCATCGGTCCCTTTCCAGCTTCTTTCATTTGTTGAGCATTGTAGCGACCGGAGAAAGAAAACCCCTTTCCGTCATCTTCCATGGTCAGGCTCCACCCATCCCCGACCGATGCCAAACGCACCAAGGCATGGCGAGCCCCGCTGTGCTTTCGCACGTTGACCAAGCCTTCTTGCACGATGCGTAGAATTTCGCGGCATACGCGTTGCCGCATATCAAGTTCGTCAAGGTCGGTGACAAATCGGGCGCTGATGCCGGTCTCGCGTTGAAAGCGCTCGACTGCGTCTTTTAGTACGCCTAAGAGTCGCTGCGAGTCAACGTCGATGGCCTTCATCTGCTGCATCAACTCCCTCAGTTTGAGGACCTCTTCGCGCAGCAGACTCTGAATTCGGCCTAGTTCTCCATCGATCGGACGATTTGCTTCAGCCTGACGCCGCAAGACGTCGACCTGCATCTCGACAGCAATCAATGACTGCACGGCGCCATCGTGGAGTTCGCGGGCAAAGCGTGCGCGTTCGGCGGCTGAAGCCCGGCGCCGCAAGCGGTGGAGGAGATAAACGTTGTAGACCGCGGGCCCCACCTGACGAACCAGGTCTTGAAGAAAACGGAGTTCCTCTTGTCTTTCGCCGCGCCACGATGGATTGAACAAAAATAGCCGCCCTCTCCAGTCTCCGCCGAACAAGAAAGGTACGGTCACCAGAGAGTCGAAGGAGTGCGCTTGCCGCAACTGAGACAGGGAAGCCAGGTTGGTCATCGGCACCTGGTGCCCCGTCTCATCGAGTGCCAAAGTCTTCCACTCATCCCTCTCTACCGACGCATAGCACACTTCTCCGGGGAAATTATCGAGGTAGGTTTTGGCATCGCGGATCCCCGACTCGAGCCAGTGAAATTCCGCCGGTGCGCTTCCGTTGGGCTTGCTAATTTCGCCAGCAAAAACGCGACGACTGCGGGTTTCCTGGGAAACAATCATCACTCGGGAAGGGCCGTACATGGACATAATCTCATTGAATATCTGCTCGATAGTGCCAGTCAGTCCCGCCTCTACGCGCACCCGCGACAATGTCCCTGTAACCACAGCTTTCTCGGCTCGAAGATGTTTTTGCTGCTCCGCCAGATATCCCAGAAGCAATCCCATCACGAGCAGGTAAATCGACAACATGAAAAGCCGCTGTGGATCGAAGTCCCGGATATTGACATTCAGACCCGTCAGCGCGCGCAATCTCTGCGAGCCTCCAGGCCCGAGCCATACATGGACGATCACCAGGTTTTCGAACCATAACAAGGCCACTTCGGCAGCTGCCGTACCCAGAGTTTCCCACAAGCCCCAGCGGTACGCGGCGGCGGCAAGGGCAAAGAAGAAGAAGAGAAAAAATGGGGTCCTTGGCCCCTCGGCAAAAATCGAAATCAGCGCCGGCCATGCGATGTCGCCCGCGTGTACCAGGACTCGAAAGGCCGAGGTCGACTGCTGCCTCCGTCGCAGCAGCATCATGATGAGGATCCCATTCGCCATGTAGAAGACGAACAGGCCATAGGCTGCCCAGGAGTGTCCCAACTCCGTTGGGTCCATTCGAATCGCCACCAGGGTCGAAACCGCCAGAAACACGCGGGCCGTCGCGAGCCACCGTTCGATACGGCGCGTCTCACCCGGATCCTGGGGAATTCTCATTCGCCAGGATTGGCGATAGCGGTCCATGCGGAAATTCAAATGTTCACGCCCCCTGGCGCGATTACAGCTGCATAGTATTGATAAAAAAGGATACAGGCAAGTTCAACGAGTTGACGAAGGAGGCAACAGCACTCCAGATTCTGACGCCCACTAGGTTACTACAGTAACCAGGCCGCAGCCGTTGTTGCCATCTAAAATAGCTGCGGCAGGAGTGTCTTTGAGCAATAGTTCCAAACTGTGGTTGGCGGCGGTGGCGGCCTTGATGGTGGCGGCGATCATGGCGGCTTCGTTTCTTCCACGATCTTTTGGGTTGACGGCTTTCAGCGACATCATCCAGTCGCTGCTTTTGTTGTCGGGCGCCGCAGCGTTTGTGCCGCTTGCCTTACGCACTCGTGGAAGGGTGCGCTTGTTCTGGTCGCTCATCGCCATGGGGGTGACGTTCTGGCTGGCGTATCAGATGTTCTGGACGTATTACGAGGTGTGGCTGCGCCGCGATGTTCCCGATCTTTGCGCATGGGACGTCGTTCTCTTCCTGCACATGGTTCCGCTCATGGCGGCTCTGGGCATTCGCCCCCAGTTTTCGCGCGATGAGTACTCTGCTCGCGTGGGCCGTCTGGATTTCGCTCTGCTGTTGGTGTGGTGGTTTTATCTATACGTTTTGATTGTGATGCCGTGGCAGTACGTTGTTCCCGATGTGCCCGCCTACAATCGTCATCTCAACGACGTCTACGTAGCTGAGAAACTGGTGTTGCTAACCGCGTTGCTAGCTTCCTGGATTGCGAGCAAGGGCGAGTGGAGAAGGATATACGCCTGGCTATTCGGTATGAGCTTCTGCTATTCGGGGGCTTCTACCCTATGCAACTGGGCAATCGCGCGGAAGACGTATTATACCGGCAGCTTTTTCGACATTCCTCTGTTCGCGGCAATGGCTTCTTTGACCTGGGTCGCGCTCAGAACCAAGGCTGAGAATCTCGAGTCCGATGCATATGGGGGCTCTTCGGCGTACGGTGTCTGGGTGGCTCGTTGCAGCATGATCGCCGTATTTTCATTGCCGCTATTCGCAGTCTGGGCCATGTCGGACGAGGGTGTTCCTTCGAAGGTCCGTATGTTCCGCGTCTCTCTGACCCTCATGGCGGCGTTTTCGATGGGGGTCATCATTCTTATCCGGCAGAGAATTCTTGACCGTGAACTCGTACGCCTTCTCGATCACTCGCGGGCCGCGATCGAGCAGTTGCAGCGCCTGCAGGCACAGGTCCTGCAGTCTGAGAAGCTGGCGTCCATTGGACAACTGGTCGGGGGCGCGGCTCACGAACTCAACAACCCGATTACGGCGATGCTGGGGTATTCGGATCTACTCCTCAACACTCCTCTAAGTGCCGAGCAAAAACCCATGGCGGCAAAGATTGGACAGTATGTTCGGCGGACCAAGTCTCTGGTCGCCAGCCTCATCAGTTTTGCCCGCCAGGCGCCGGCCCCGAAAGCGCCTCTCGACCTCAATACGCTTGCGCGAACCGCGGTCAAGCTGACTGAGCCTCACTGGAAGGCTCTGGAATTTGACATCCAAACCAATTTCGACGCCGCCCTTCCCAAAGTTTTGGGGGACTCTAATCAGCTCCTTCAGGTCTGCCTTCAACTGATCGGCAACTGCTTGCACGTATCGGGCGAGCGCGGCGGTAATATCTTAACGGTCGGCACGGAACAGAATGGCGGCACCTGCGTGCTTGAGATTGTCACCCAGGCTCTGCCTGCCGTGGATGCAGAACAGAAGCCCATGAGCTCACCTCTGGATCCGGAAGATGCCTTGGGGATGAGCGCGTGCCAGGGAATTCTGCAAGAACACCGCGGCCGCGTTTTTCGTGAACGACGGGAAGACGGTTCGCTGTTGCTGTGCATGGAGCTGCCGATTGCGGTTCTGGGCCCAGCGACTGAGAAGGTCCCTACAACGGCTGGGATGTGGCAATCTCAACCGTACGCTTAAGCTGGCCACAGGCCGCGAAGATGTCCCGGCCACGAGGCCGCCGCACAAATGTTGGGATGCCAGACTTTATCAGGACATTCTGAAATGCCGATACTCGGTCGGCTATAGGAGTCGCAAAGTCGATCCCGGGACCGGGATTCAGGGCGATCAGATTCACCTTGCTCGGCAGACCGCGCAGCAAGGTTACGACCTCTTCGGCATTGGTGGTGTCATCGTTCACACCGTCGAGGAGCACGTATTCAAACGTGAGGCGCTCGCGATTTCGTAGCGGAAAATCGCGGGCTGCTGTGATCAAGGCATCTAAGCTCCACTTTCGATTAATCGGCATCAGGCGGGTGCGGGTCTCGTCATTCGATGCATTCAACGAAATGGCCAGCTTCGGGCGAATCGCTTCTAGACCAAAATCGTGGATCCGCGGAACAATGCCTGCCGTCGACACCGTCATGCGTGACTCTGCAATACCGACCTCCTCGACGAGCAATCGCACAGCCTTTATGAAATTTTCGTAGTTCAGAAACGGTTCTCCCATCCCCATAAAAACCAGGTTCACCCTATCCTGAGGTGGGGAAACGTTCTGATCTGTGAGGACCCTTAATACCTGACCGACAATCTCCCCGGCGGTAAGATTTCTCTGCACGCCCAATAGAGCGGTCAGGCAGAACTGGCAATCTACAGCACACCCCACCTGGCTCGAAACACAGATCGTCGCCCGGTCCCAACCGCGTGGACTATTTTGCGCGGAATCGCCAGCCTCGGTGCCGTCTCCTGCCTCCCCGCCGTCTCCCTCGGGCATCCAAACGGTTTCCACAGTCTGGCCATCTGTGAGCGCGATCAAGTATCGAACCGTTCCATCCTTCGAAACGAATCGCTTTTCGACTGTGGGCAGACCGATCGAATAACCATCGCCAACAAGCTTGCTCCGAAGGGCTTGCGGGAAGGTTGAGATTCGTTCAATGGACTCAAGGCGCTTTCGATAGATGGCGTCGAGAAGCTGTTGAGCTCGGTAGGCGGGCTCATCGAGGCCCGCAACCAGAGAGACCAGCTCCGCGCGGTCCAATCCGAGCAACAAATTGTGTGCTAGACCAGTCATATACGGCTGCATTTATTTGATGTGCGGATGGGAAAGATCGATCACGCTTTTGGAGCCTGCCTCACTTCACAAGATAGCCGCAAACTATTGATTACAAAAAGTTAAAGTTATTTTCGCACGCTCGCCTGCCCTATGTAAGAATAGTTACGGTCCTTTCCCGGCGCTTACCTATTCTAGTCTTGGATGGGATTTCAGCAGGAACTATCTCATGGCTCAAGAAGTGCGCAACATTCACCGTCAGAAACTACCCAACGGTCTCACGGTGATTACCGAGCAGATGCAGCACATCCGGTCAGCGTCGATCGGAGTGTGGCTGCAGACCGGTTCGCGCGACGAAGATCCCGAATGGAATGGGATCTCGCACTTCATCGAGCACATGGTCTTCAAAGGGACGAAGCACCGCACTGCCGAGGAAATCGCGCGCCAGGTCGATTCCATTGGCGGCAATATGGACGCCTTCACTGCCAAGGAATGCATCTGCTTCAACGCCAAGGTTCTTGACGAGCACGTACCGGTAGCGCTCGACATTCTCAGCGACCTGGTGCTGAATCCAATATTCGATGGCGCCGATATCGCCCGCGAACGCGGCGTGATCATGGAAGAAATCAAGATGGATGAGGACAATCCCGACTACCTCGTCCACGAGATCTTCACGCAGAACTTCTGGAAAGACCATCCGCTCGGCAAGCCGATTCTGGGAACGAAAGAAACGGTAAAACGATTCGAACGTGACGGTGTCCTCAACGCCTATGCCCATCGCTTTGCGCCGGGGAACATCATTGTCTCTGCGGCGGGGAATCTCGATCACGACCGCTTTGTCGAATTGGTGAGTGGTCACTTCGAGCACATGACGCCGATGACCAATGGATTCCATTCGTCGACTCCGAAAATCTCGTCACGAATCATTCTGCGAAATAAGAAAGCGCTGGAACAGGTGCAACTCTGCATCGGCGTACCGGCTCACCCGATTGCGCACGAGAAGCGCCATGCGGGTTATGTTCTGAACACCCTGCTGGGCGGAGGTATGAGCTCGCGCCTTTTTCAGAACATTCGCGAGCGGCAGGGGCTGGCTTACTCGATCTACAGCGATTTGAATCCTTACCGCGACACGGGATGTTTGGCAGTCTACGCGGGAACCTCACTAGCTTCTGCTTCGAAGGTAGTGCAGTCTGTGGTGAGTGAGTTTCACAAACTGAAGACCGAGTCCGTGCCCGACGAAGAACTGCGTCGCTCGAAGGCTCAACTGAAGGGGAGTTTGATGCTCTCGCTGGAATCGAGCACGTCGCGCATGTCGAACCTGGCGCGCCAGGAGATGTATTTTGACCGCTACTACGATCTCGACGAACTGATCGAAAGAATCGAAGCGGTCACCGCCGGGGACCTCTCCAAGCTGGCAAACGAATTCTTCAAGCCCGAATCAGTTGCCGTCACAGCTCTGGGGAACCTCAACGGTTTGAAGCTTACGCGCGATCAGCTTGCCTGTTGAGGGCGCCTCTGGTCCCGTTTTCACATTCCAGTTGTAACTTCTTTCGGCGTTTCACATCCCATCTCAGACCCGCAGGTAAGAACCTGCTGACAAGATCGAGATTCGATTAGGAGAAAACATGAAAAAGATTCTTAGCAGTTTGACGCTGACGTGTGCCCTGATGGCATCTATGGGAGCCTTTGCCCAGGATCAGATGAAACAAGACGACATGAAGAAAGACGATGCCCAGCACGATTCCATGAAGAACGACCAGATGAAAAAGGACAAGAAGAGCAAGAAAGCCGCAAAAAAGGATCACATGAAGAACGACGATATGAAGCAAGACAACATGAAGCACGACGACATGAAGAAAGATGATTCCAAGAAAGACGAGATGAAGAACAACTAAGCGGCGGGTTCGAGGCGCGGGTTCTGAGCCCGCGCCCCCGTTTCATATCTTCATTCCTGAGGCCCAAGCAGAATCTGCTTTCCAAATCGCGTTGCTAGGCTCGGTAGGTTTCCCTCAGGGGCTTGAAGCCCATCCTTTTCTGACTTTGGACGGCTCGGCTAAAAAGCCGCGCCCTTTCGAACCACTTGTCAGGCATCTCGGATCAACGGGTACGAGCACGATCCTCAGCTTCGACATTTGCGCTCAATTCGGCCACCGGCTCCGATGAAGCGGGAGAGATGCTCGCGATCTGCAGGTATTTCCGCATGCACCTCACGCAAGGGACATAGCCTTCGCGGATGGCTTCCTTCGCTGTCAGGGTCCGAATCTTGTCTTTGTTATGAATGACGTCACATCCGGGGACGTGGAAATCCTTGGCCCCGGCCGACACCACGACCACCATATCAGGAGGTATGTTGCGTCCAGGTTGTGCGTGTTCCGATTGCAGCGGATGCGGCACCGTGAGTGAATTGGCCCAGCGCAATCCGCCCGTAATCAAGGCGAGGGCAGCGACAGGAACCAGCCAGGCCGACCAGGTAGACCAGTTACTTCGGCGAACCCGCGCGCCCTGCGCAAGCCTGCGTTCCAGCCTGCGTCCGAACCCTGTGGGCACTTCGATCATGCGCTCGTCGCCATACAACTGGACTACATTGCGAGCTCCTTCCAGCAGCGACTTGCATCGCGTGCAAGTGCCGAAGTGTTCGTCCATCGCTACACGCAACCCTGCATCCACATCGCCTTCGATGTAATTCGAGATCTCCTTCCACACCTGTTGGCAATTGACTACCATGGCTTGGTTCCCTTCTCGAAGGGCAGACGGCTGAACCAGCCTTGCTCCCACCCTCCGGCAAGCAGGTCCCGTAACATGAGGCGTGCTCGCAGCAACCGCGTCTTCACCGAGGCCACGGAGATTCCGAGTGCCTCGGCCGTTTCCTGAATGTTCAACTGTTCCATATCTCTCAGCACAAATACTTCGCGATATTTTCTGTCCAGCGAAGCTAAGGCTTCTGCGAGCTTCTGTCGCACTTCTTTGCGCTCCAGGGCTTCGGAAGGAATTTCCCGCCAGTCGGCGAAGTCGCGGGGCGTGTATTCTCCCTCGTCGTCGCGGTGGTCGTCGATTGCTTCCGTCATCCGCGTTCGCTCCCTTCGTCGCCGCATGAGCGCCTCGTTGACCGTGATCTGGATCAGCCAGGTACTAAATCGCGCCTCCGCCCTGAATTGCCGGATGTTGGCCAGCGCCTTCAGCATCGCTTCCTGCGCCACATCTTCGGCATCGGCCTCATTGCGCAAAATGGCCAGCGCCGCCGCATACACCCGCCGTTCGTAGGGGCGGACTAGTTCATAAAAAAGCTCTGCCTGGCCGCGCTGGACCTGCGCGATCAAATGCTGCTCCCGCGTCGTGCCCTGTTCCGGATTGCTCAAGACAACGTTCAACTCGGCCATCCTGCCCCGTTGCAGTCAGTACTCAGGATCTTTCTTCCAACCCGTCAACATCGACACGAAGTTGTTCCACCCATGTAAAAGCACCATCACAAGATGGCCGAAGACGAATGCCAAAATCGCCCACATCACCAGGAAGTGAAGCAGGCGGGCCCAGTGGAAGCCGCCCATCATCCAGGCCAGCCACGAGAACTGTACCGGCTTCCAGACGGCAAACCCGGTAAGCACAGAAAGCACGCCCAGAATGATCACGGCCGTGTAGGCGTGCTTCTGCAATGGGTTGTAGGCCTCGCGCTGCTCCGGCTTGGGTCCGAAGAGAAAGTAATGCTTCACCATGGGCCAGACGCCGGGGACGTCTCGGTGAGTGAACAGAACCTGCCGGTAATTACCGCTGAAAAGCTGATACCCGAGATAGACCAGTCCGGTCGCGAGGTATATCCACATGAAGGTCAAGTGCCACTGTAGCGCTCCGCCAAGCCAGCCTCCGATCGCAAAGGCCTTGGGCCAATGCAGCAAATCTTTTTGCGGAATCTTGGCTCCGAAGCTGGGAAATGCGCGGAATATTTGCAGGCCGCTGCCCACCATCACGAACAGTGCGATCGCATTCAGCCAGTGACACAAGCGGACGACCAGCGGATGCTCATAAACCGCGCGGCCAAGAACCTCGGTTTCTTCGCCGGCCTGCCGAACGATGTCCACCACCGTGCTGCTCATGCGATCTCCAGTTCCTCAACTACAATCCGTAAAACGACGAATACCCTTGATCTTCCCAATAACCAATCTTGTCGAGGACGTTCGTTACTTTCAGGTCGGTCAGATACTTGGCCTGCTTATACCCTATCTTCGTTGGTACGTTCAGCCGCAAGGGCGCGCCATGCTCCCGTGTCAGCGGTCGATCGTACATTTCGTAACACAGCAGAGTTTGTGGATGGAGGGCCGTCTCCATATCGAGGGATTCGTAATAGTCATCGGCACAACCCACGGTGACGAGTCGAGCTGAGGTATCGGCGCCGATCATCGCAAGAAAATCGGAGAGCCGCGTTCCGCCAAACCGGCCGATGACATCCCAGCCTTCCACGCACACGTGGCGCGTGTTTTGTCGGATCTGCGGCAAGGCCTGAATCTGGGCCAGCCTGTATTCGCCTGGCTTTTGTACCGCTCCGCTGACGGTGAGAGTCCAGTTTTCGAAGATCACTCCCGGGTCATCGACGTCATAGTCATTGATCGGAAATCTCTCAAACGGCGTCAGCTCAGAGTCTCGAAATGTACGGGCCAAATGCCGGCGACGAAACAACTGCTTTGAAACCCAGTCACTGAAGCCAAGTCCGCGCCTGAGCAGTGGCTCCTGCAGGCTTGGAACGGCAAAGGCTCCCAGCACCAAGACAGGTGCAACCTTCAGAAGTCCCCGGCGAGAGAGGCGAGAGAAATCGGCCTGAGGCATGCCTGTCCGGAGGACCTTACGCTCCGCTATGCCCTGCGGTGGCTTCGAAGCAGCGGAAAGGGAGTCAGCAGGCTTCGAATCGCCGGCCACAACTGACGGTTTCTCGGCTTTCTCGGGTTTCTCAATCCGGTCGTTGTTATCGTGTTCTTGATCCATGCTCTCTCTCAGCGACGGACTCCCTCACCATGGGATTCGGGGAAGCCCACAAAGTTACGTCAAAGGCTAATCCCCGTCTAGAAACTTTGCGGCGCGGCAGGTCCACCCGAGTTCCGTTGAGGTAGAATACCGCTGGCCTTTGTGGCGTAAAGCGGGGATACTAGGCGGAGACTAAGGCAGGTTGCGTCTATGGCCGACCAGAAGACGGGAGTTCCAAAAACCGGCCAGCATCTTCTACCGGGAGCAGCGTCAACGAATTCGCCCCGGCAGCAACGCCTGATGCTCGTGGCGCTGGGGTTACTGCTGATATCTTTGACTTTAGTCCTCTATCGAGACCGCGACTTCTGGTTCCCCGATACGCAGGATGCCGACACTCGATCCCTATCGCCTTCGGTTTCGCAAGATACTCCCCCCACCGTATCCCCCACTCCGCCTACCGCTACCACCGCACCCGCATCGCGAAAGAAGCCACACGTGCGAGAGGCTGTGAGCAAGCAGTCGCAAAATAACAACGATTCTTCGAATCCAGAGCCGGCCGTGACGACTACTAGGACCGTCCTTCCCCCTCTGGAAGTGGAAGTAGTAGCCGGCGACGCTCACCGAACCGTGCGCGCAGGCAGTAATGCGGTACACGTCGATTTAGAGCGCGCGCCATCGAGACAGGACTTGGCGTCGGTGACCAGCAATGTAAATCAACCTGCGTCCCGGGTAGCAACTCCTGCCGCCGAACGTACCAGTGTCTCGCCGGATATGGCATCCACCATGGTGATGCGGTCAGTGCAACCTGAGTATCCGATGCTCGCGCGGCAAATGCGAGTACAAGGGTCTGTGATCTTGCAGGCGTTAATAGGGCGGGACGGCATGATTCAGGATTTGCGCGTTCTCAGCGGGCCGCCCATTCTTGCTAGCGCCGCTCAGGAAGCCGTACGGCAATGGCACTTCAAACCGCATTATGTGGGGGCACAACCGGTGGAAACTCGCGCCAGCATCACCGTCAATTTCATGATCTCCACGAATTAACCGGTCCGTCTCTTTTTCCCTTTTTGACTCCGAAACCCGCTTACCGCTTGTCCCGGTAGTCAATCACAGTCCGGATTTCCGCCCCAAACTTTTCCCGCATTCGGCGCACGACTGGGTCCTGTTCGGCGCGGCCGCGGCCTCCACTGCCGGACGATGGTGGGGGCCCGCCATTGCGTTTCGGTTGAGACCCAACGCTCGCTCCCGGGACCACTCTTAACTTAACCGCTCGGCCCAGCACACCACTGGCTGAAGCGATGGCCAGGCGTTTAGCATCGTTGCCCAACGACATGTCGAGCACGGTCTGCGATTCGGCGATCTTAATGACGAGTTCGTTGCCCTCGACGGTCCACTCGCCGCCGGAGAGTAGGGAGGCGAGGAAGTTCTGATTGCCGTCGGCCAGCGCTTGCAAGACTGCGACTCGAAGCTTTTCGATTTGGTCTTCCGGAGTATGGGTTGCTAGCGACGGCTGAGGTTGCTCCGCTGGCTGTGGAACTTGAACTGCGGCTGTGGCGGCGTCGGCAGAGACGTAGCCAGTCACCTCTCTATGATTGGACAGCGGCTCTGCATCGGGCTGTGGCGCCGTTGCGGGTGCGGCCGAACCCATGATTACGGGCTCTTGTTGGCTCGCTTGCGCTACGATGCGTGGGCCTGGCGGCGGAACAGGGGAATCGGAATCCTCCTGGCGTGGGGTACCTTTGCGCGCGGAGTCGGCGGCAAAAGGGCTGACAAAGTTTGGGCGCGCGGGCTGCTCTGTTCGTGTTCCCGCCGACGCTTGACTTCCCACGATTGACGGCCTCGCCAACGGCTTTTGTGCGCTGGCCGGTGGGGCGGCAGAGACCTCGCTCAGCAATTGCTCGATCGGGAGCAATTTCTGGGCGTGCGCCATTTTCAAGAGACCGAGCTCGAGATGGAACCGTTGTTCCTGTTTGTATCCCAGCTCACCATGAGTGCGCAGCATGATCTGCAGGTGGCGGGTGAGGTCTTCTTCCCCAAAGAGATCCGCGACCCGTGCGACGCGTTCGCGCTCTTCGTTGGAAATCTGCAAGAGCATCGAATCTTTGCCAGCGATCTTGGCCACCGTGGCGTTGCGCAGGAATCGGACCATCTGACGCGCGAAATGAGTGGGGCTATGACCTTCACTGATGAGATGGTCGACCTGGCGAAGGATTTCTTCACTCTTCGATTGCGAGACGGCCTGCATAACCTGCTCAAGAATGTGAGCGGGGGCGGCGCCGACCAGATTGCGGACCGAATCCGCAGTGAGCTTGCCCGCAGACGATGCGATCGCCTGATCGAGGATCGAGAGTGCATCGCGCATGGAGCCATCACCAGCTTCGGCTAAGAGCGCGAGGGCATCATCGTCGGCTTCAATCTTTTCACGTGTGACAAGATCGCGGAGCTGCCCGACGATGTCGTCGAACTTCACCGCACGGAAGCTGAAGTGCTGGCAGCGGGAGCGGATCGTCTGCGGAATGTCCTCGGGCTGCGTGGTCGCTAGCATGAACACGATGTGATCTGGCGGTTCTTCCAGCGTCTTTAGCAGCGCATTGAAGGCGGCGTCAGTGATCTGGTGAGCTTCATCGAGAATGTAGATCTTGAAGCGATCGCGGGCCGGCCGGTAGCGAGCAGCTTCACGGAGTTCACGGATTTCATCGATACCGCGATTGGTGGCGGCATCGATTTCAATGACGTCAACGGCATTTCCGGCGCGGATTTCCGTGCAAGATTCGCAGATTCCGCAAGGCTCGGGTACCGGATGATCTTTGGAGCGGCAATTCAGAGCCGCCGCCAGAATTCGCGCGACGGTAGTCTTGCCGATCCCGCGGTGGCCGCTGAAGATGTAGCCGTGGGCGGTTCTTCCCTGTTCAATGGCGTTCTGGAGTGTCCGGGTGACGTGCTCTTGTCCGATGACCTCGGAGAACTTCTGCGGACGGTATTTGCGGGCCAGGACGGTGTAACTCATGAGAGCGAAGAGTTGATTATACGGGATGACGGATTGATGTGGGGCCGGTCGAAACCAAAACAACGGAGTACGCCGAGAACAATCGGGAAACATCCCGAACACCATAAGTCAGCGGCAGAACTGAGGACGGTTAGAAGTGGAAAATCAGATCGGTCGCGACGGTAAGTTGATTCTGCCGGCGTCCATTGTCGTAAGCCTTCCTGTCCCAGGCGCGCTCAAAGCGCAATTCCGGACGGATCTGGATCGTCGTGCCAATCCAGTGACACCAGGTGAGAGTGTTCTCTGAATATCGAGTCGCGTAGCCCGTACGCTGTCCTTTTTTGTCGTTAAGAAAGTCGCTGCGAAACGACAGGAAGTCGTGCGGCGAGAGTTCCTTCTGCAGAAAGTTAACGATGGCATATTCGGGAGCGGTGCAGCGCTGTTCGCCTGGCCTGCAATAGGCTGGATTCGCGCCAATCTCTGGCTGAATCGTGCCTCCCACCGCGGGCACATCGCGCTCATACATGTACCAGGATTCGGTTGCCATGTGCACTGTCTTCGAAAACTTGTGATACCACGTGGCGTCGTACTGCTGCAGATTGTTGTATGCGTACTTGCCATCGTTGATCCCGTTGGCGCAGAGATAGAGATTGTCGCTGACTGATTTGGTCGTATAACTCACACACGCTGTGCCGGACGGCTTTGCGTCCGGCGTCCACGGTGCGACGTCATGGCCTGCGGTAATACCCAGTTGAACAAGCCATTGGTCGTTCAGTTTAACGGTCGCCATCAGGCCGGTGTCAGTGAACGGATCAATCGCATAAAGCAGGGAGTGGCTGAAGATGTAGTTGTTGGGTGCCAGCTGCGCTTCGATCCCGGGGACGGAAATGAAGCGGCCCACCCGCAGATTCATGCCGTCCGCGACTTGCGGAATGTAAATATCTACGTATTCGAGTGTGGGATCAAAGCCATATTGGTGATGATCGTTCAGCAGCTGGCTGCTCAGGTAACCCTTCCCGATAGTGAAGCGATAGTCCGTGCCGTAAAGGGCGGTGAGGTGATAGCCCCAGTCGACGTGGTCGCGCTGTACGGAATCCGGGAGGCGCTCGGCATAAAGCACAATCTGGTTTAGTTCGAGACGATTCGCGTAGAGATCATTCGCCTCGGGCGAATTACTGCTGGCGGAGGTGCTAAAGTTCAAAGTTGGATCGATCCAGCCATAAATCTTTGTGCGGCTCCTTGCCTGGTTGATCGCGGTCATCAGCGGATAGCTGTTTGAGTCCGGCTCGCCGATGACGGGCGAACCTCCATACGACCAGTCTGAGTTTGGGAAGGGTGGCGAATCAAGGGGCGATGGCAGGCCGCGGCGGGCTGGGGTGGGTGAGGATGCAGTTGTCCCAGACCAGTCCTGGCGGTAAAACTCCGCCAAGCGAGCGAAGAATCCTTTTGACTGGGATTGGGGCGGTGGGGAATCGGGTGTCGGCTCGTGCTGAGGCTCTTGTCCGTGTGCGAGAGCGCAGCATAAAAGCAAGGCGCATACGGCTGCGAGACATAGTAGGCGGGATAGAGAATCTGGCGTGCGCATAGGAACAGGCGTGCGGTTAAGTCTACAGGCTGTCGCTGTCGCAGAGAGGCGGCAAGCGCGGCCCTTGCGAAGGCGCGGGGCACACGATAGGCTGGTGCGACACCAATTATGGCGGATGCGGCTCGGGCAAGGGGCCAGTGGCCGCGGAGGAGCGTCTCAAATGCAATTGAAACTTACCAAGAGAACAGTGGACGGAATTATGGCGTTTGGATGCAGCGGGCGCATTGTGTTTGGCGACGAGTCGTCGCTGATACGGGACGAGGTAAAAAAGGCGATCGCCGACGGCAACAAACGCATTGTGCTGAACCTGGGCGAGATCAGCTACATCGATTCGGGCGGGTTGGGAACTCTCGTGGCGCTGCACACCACGGCGCATAACGCCGGTGGAACGATCAAGCTGGCGAATCTGACCCGCAGGGTCGGAGACTTGCTACAGGTAACCAAGTTGCTGACGGTATTTGAGGTACATGACTCGGAGTACGCCGCGTTGGAGGCGTTCCGAACGGCGGCTTGATTCGCCACTGTTTCCATCCGTAGGAATTGCCCCGGTCGCGAGGCGGTATAGGGAGCGCTCGAATCCGAGATTCACCTTGGCGGGCCGGCTCGTTTTCGAGCCGGCCTGCTGTGCTCAGGAATGAAGAAAGCGAAGAAGAAGATGGACCAAACGGGAACGATGCGGCTGCGGATCGAGCGGGCGATTCGGGCGATTCCCCGCGGAAAAGTGTCTACATACGGCGGAGTAGCGAAGATGGCCGGATACCCTGGCGCGGCCCGGATGGTGGCGCGGGTCTTGCGTCGTGGCTTCGGTTTGCCCTGGCAGCGTGTATTGGGAGCCGGAGGCGCGATCAAATTAACTGGGGATTCGGCGATTGAGCAGCGGCTTCGCCTTGAAGCCGAAGGTGTGCGATTCCGGGGAAGAAAAGTGGATCTTCGAGCACATCAATATACGGCATCCCGCCAGCAAACTCGCTCGAAGAAAACTTCCTGATTCGGCCGACTAGACGCTTCGATCGATCTAGACCTTACTTATGCCGACCGCCGGATACTCCGTACTGACGGTATTTCCGGAACATGTCCCCCCGGCAATAACTCACGGAGCGCCCAGTCGATGCGCTCGATACTGTGTTCAATGGTCCGGACGCGTCCCGTATCGAGGTGCTCGAGCCACGCTATAGAATCTGTAATTCGTTGCGAACGTAGGCATTCATCTCGCGGATCACCCGGAGCTTTTCAGCCAACAACCGGCTGGGTTCCCTTTCATACTGGTAAACCACAAGCGCGGCAAGTACAGCCAGAATCAAGTCGTCCATGAATATCCACGTGGGATGCCGTACGAGGAGAGCGTCAGCACCATAGCCAAGGACCAGTACAGCGAAGAATGTAATGGATGCAATCAGCAGACGGTGACGGGCATTGGGGACATCACTCATACCATGCCGACCGTATGGATAGGTCTCTTGTGGACTGATAGCGCGAATCACAGGCGGCGCGCGACAAAACTCCTTCTTCGGGGCGATTGGCGATACCGTCCGCCTTCTACTTCTTGAACTGCGGGTCGATTTCGACCTGAAATCCCGTGACCATTTTGTTGGTTTCGTTTGCCATGCCGATCACTGCCATCAACTCCTTGAACATGGCGTCCGTCATACCTTTCTTTTGGGCTGACACAGTGTGCGAGGCGATGCAGTAGTGACATTGGTTTGTCACGCTGACGGCGACATAAATCAGCTCTTTGGTCAGCGGATCGAGGGCGCCCGGAGCCATGATCTGCTTGATGTCTTCCCAAGTGCGTTTGAGCGTGGCGGGATCGTGGGCAATCGCTTTCCAGAAGTTGTTGATCCAGTCCGTCTTGCGAGTCGCCATGATGTCGTCATAAATCGCGCGCACTTCGGGAGAGGCGTCTTTGTATTCAATTAAGCCTAGCGTGGACATTAGAGTCTCCGGAATGAAGTGGACTTCAACAGCGAGAGATTACCGCAGAGGGCGCTGAGAAAATCCGCTGAGATCGCGGAGAACCGCTCGCTCGCCTTCTGGCCTGCAAGAAAGGTTCTACGGGAGTTCGCCACTCAACAACTTTGCGAGCGATGCCGCCGGCACCCGCACACCGACATAGAAGTGTCCGAACAGCGCGTAGACGGCGCTGACTTCGTCGAAGCGCATTTCGTAGATCAGCTTCTTGAACACCAACGGGTTATCCGCAAAAAGGTCGACTCCCCACTCCCAATCGTCGAAGCCTATCGAGCCGGTGATGATTTGTTTGACTTCTCCGGCATAGCGGCGGCCAACCATTCCGTGGTCGTTCATCTGGCGGGCACGCTCTTCGATGGGAAGCTTGTACCAGTTTTTCTCTTCTCCTCTCCGGCGATCCATGGGATAGAAGCAGGCGTAACGGTTCGGCGGAATGTCCGGATAAAGCCGAGGCTTCATGGCCTCTCTGTGGCGATCGAGCTTGCACTCGATCTCTGCTTTCCACTGGTCCGAATGGGGCTCAATACCCTGATCCATCAGCTCTTTGTAAATCTTCAACGTGGACTCGTACAGACCCAGTTCGATGATGGAGAGATAGGAAGTCGTCGGCTCCAGGTAGTCACTGAGGCCCAGATTAGCCAGTTGGAGTTCGGCCTGGTTCAAATCAGCAAAGGAGTCGCGGAAATGGATCAGCATGAGGTCGCCCTTGTGCCCTATGAGCGAAAAGAGTGCGGATTGTCCCGGGGAATGTTTCTCCATTGCGAGCAACGCTTCCGAGGCCTCCTGGGCGATCGTGGATTTCTCGGAAGCAGGCAGCGCACGCCAGGCCGGCCAGCGGAGCCGGAGCATCTGGTGCAGAACACTGTAGCCTTCGGTGGTCAAGGGCACTGCCGGAACTTCCGCAGCAGCCTGAGGACGAGGAGCGTGAGTGATCGTCATTAGAGCCTCTTCTGAACTGAGCTTTTATTGTATCGCGGCAGCGATTCGAACTCGCCAAGAGGGCCACACGGTAGAACCAGCTACCCGCACCTAGTCGGTCAACTACAAGGTTTTCCGGAATGACAGCCAGCAGCAACGGCGCTTAGGCTCCAGGGAGAGAATGGAAAGGATGAATTAACCATGAAAATAGATAGGTTTGTGAAATCGATCCTGAAGTCAATTGTTTACATCATGGACGAGACCGCCGACAGGGTAGATCGGGTATCGGATCGAGCATCGGAATTCGCTGCGAACACACGGAGCGTGATCTATCCGAGTGAAGGACAGACCCTTCGGAATATCGTTGGTTTCGCAGCAGGCATCGGGGTTGGAGTCGCCGCAGGTCTGTTGCTTGCGCCATCGAGCGGTGCGGAACTGCGGAGCACCATCAGTGACAAAGTGCAAGACATCAGCGACAAAGTCAGAGGACGCAGCGAAGCGTACGCGACGGGTACAGACATCCGCTAGCTTCTTTGCAGCGACATAATGTATAAAATGAGCCGGATCAGGTTTCCGGCTCTCTTCATTTTGCCCGTTCAAATCCAGCTGGAAGGAGCTTCATGAATCCACGGAACGGCATTCTCGCAGCTTCTTTGCTGCTCGCCCTGATGAGCAGCGGCATTGCTTTACCGCAGGATACGCAGAGCCCGAAGCAGGATATGAAGGATGCAGGACAATCCATCAAAGACGCCGCAAAGGACATCGGGCGCGCAACCAAGAAGACCGCCAAGAAAACGGAACATAAGGTGCAGCACGGGACGAAGAAAGCAGTTAACAGGTCGGCGGAAAAGACGCGGCAAACTGCGAAAAAAGTCGAAGACAAGACCAACCCGCATTAGATTGTTATCAACAAAATAGTTCCTTGCCGAGCGATCCAACCGATTGCTCGGCTTTTTTGTGGGGTTGTTGCCCGATCGAGCCTTTGATCGTGAACAAAAAACGTTATTTTGGCCAATGCAGTAGTACGTTTAACCGCAAGCATTACGATTACGAATTGCCGGGATCAACCTGGGAGACTCCAGGGATTCATGTGGAACGGCATTCACAGTGGCCAGCCAAGTACACCACCTGTATGCACACTCTCGATCGACTTCCGATCATCGCAAGTGATCGTCTGTTTAGTCGTTACGGAGGGTTCGGAGCAGCATACTAGAAACCGTTTTGGCACGTGATGGATCATCCGGAAGGTAAGAGATAGAAACAGAAGCATCAAAGCGTGGAGCAGGTTGTCGAAAAGAATATTGCCGCACGTGGTGGGCTGCAGGCATGGCGCGCAGTGCAGAGCCTCTCGATGAGGGGTAAGATGGATATGGAAGGCATCGCGACTACAGAACCCGTAAACGGCTTAAAGGTGCCCTACCTGATGGAGACAAGTTGCAAGCAGTAAAGCAAACTGAGAAAAACGAAGTTTAAGAGGTCGCAGTCAATGCGCATGTGGATGATTCCCGCTTTGCCAAGCTGCAGTAGAATAATTCCCGCGTGCCGGCGAAATCGAGCAACGCGCGCCGGGTTGTGTCTGGCCGCACTCCTGCTGACCATCTCATTGGCTTCGTCCGCGCTGCCCCAAACCGCTGCTGCTGCGCCTGCCGACTCCGCACCCCAACCCCCGAACTCGACTCACAGGCGCCCCAGCCTTGATGATCGCGTCAAAACCCTTGCCGCCGCCCTCAACCTGGACCAGGCGCAGCAGGTGTCTGTAAAAAGGATCCTCGAGCAGCGACAGCAGGAGATTCTGCGGCTTCGGCACGACACGTCAATCACAGGAAGCACTCGCATTGAGCGGTTGCGAGCACTTCAGGACCAAACGGTGCAGCGAATCCGGCTGGTGCTCAACGACGAGCAAAAGCAAAAATACGATCCGCTAGCGGTGCGAAAAGCAGGCTCCGCACCCGGACAGAAGAGCGTCGAGGACTGGCTCAAAGTTACTACGCCGCAATAGCCACTCTCCCATCATCCGCCGCTCCATGCTCAGCCAACCTCGAATGAGCTTCCCTTGCTCGCAAATGAAGGCATAGTCTTCCAGTCTAGTTCCGAATTTCAGGAACGTTTCCACGGAGCACCGATCGCGACTCGCTCGTAACCATTGGCGCAAACTGAGGACATCACAGGAATGGACTTCCATCATGTAAGAAACGAAACGGTGGGTTCGCCGTTCCGCTCTCCACGTTTGCGTCCGACTGGAGCGGCTAGAAAGTCAAGCTCAACGACATCTGAATCTGTCGCGGACTGCTGATGGTCTTGTTGGTAATACCCAGACCGCTAAAGCTGGGACAGGTATACAAAGCGGTGAAGGGCTGACTGCACGGCGCCGTCGCCGGTGAGCCTTGAACCGGAAAACCGTTGAAGTTTTCGTTCTGGGTCACATCGTCGATCGGGATATCGAAGCTTGCGGTGTTTGTTACGTTGAAAATATCCATCGAGTACCTCAGTGAATACCGCTCAGTAAGCTGAGTCAACTTCACAATCGAGATGTCCGCCCGGCGCTGCCACGATTGGCGGAAGATGTTTCGTTGCCCGTGGTCGATGAAATTGGTCTCGTACGGATCATTGCTCGGAATCGCCCCGTTCAGGTCGCCAGGATTGAGCAATGGCAAGCCGAAACAGTCCGGGTTCAGCGCGAGCGTTTTCGGATCCCCATTATAATGTGCTCCCGAAGCGCCGGTGATCGCCTGCTGTGGCGTGCAGCCTGACAAGGGAACGATCGGGTTTATGATCCCATCGTTGACGCCGTAGAAGATGCTGCCCACTGCACCCGAGTAGTCCACGATGCTGTAGGGCTGACCACTTTGGATGACAGTTAATCCGGAAATGGCCCATCCGTCGGCGATCTTTCCTTTGAACGAAGACGTGGCGAAAAATCTCGGCAGCTGGTACGTGTAAGTGAAATTAATCACATGCTTACGGTCGAAGTCCGAGAGCCCATAACCCGAGCGCAGATTGAGCGGATTGTTTCCGTTGTAGAACAAACCCATCGCGCTTTGCTCGTCCGTCGCATGCGAGTAGGTGTAAGAGAACCCAACCTGCAAGCCGTGACTCATCTTCTTTTCTACGTGCGCCTGGAGGGCGTGGTAGGCGGAGATGCCGGCGGCGGTGTAGGACTCCGATTCCGATGAGTAGCCAATGTATGGAACGCGCAGATCAACATTGCCGCCTTCGAAGGTGAGTTGGTAGGGCTGTCCGTTGGGAAGATTGGCAGGAATAAAGTTAGCCGGGTCAGTCATGACCGAGTAACCATACGTGTAGTCCTGCTCGAAAGGCGTGCCGGCCAAAATTGGATTTGTCGGAGATGCGATACGAGCTTGATTAAACGGCAAGGGAACAACCGCGTGGCGTCCGAGATTGCCGACGTAGCCGATGTTGATCGCCAGATCATTGCGTGGCTGCCACTGAATGTCGAGCGTCTGGTTCATCGTATAAGGAAGCTTGTTGGAGCGGTTGTAGTCGGCAAACGCGAACAAGGGGATGCCGGTTGAGATCGCTGTGGCGTTGGGTAAGGCCAGGTCGGCAGGATTGCCACTGGGCGGAGGCCCGAGGGTAGTACCCCAGGGGGCTTCGAAATTGCTGCAAACTGAGTACCCGTAAGGACTGCAGGACGTCTGGTTCACCCAGGGCGGACTCTGGTTCACGCCAAACGGGCCTCCAGCGATGACGCCAGAGGCAAAGCCGGGGGATAGGTACGTGAACAACTCTCCGCGATCGTAGTAGAGTCCCCAGCCTGCACGAACCACAACTTTGTCGTTGAACTTCCGCGGACTCCATGCCAATCCAAGCCGTGGCGCCAGTCCCCATTGCCGTCCCGTCAGCGTCGAATCGCTGACCCCTTTTGTGGGGAAGTCAGGGTTGTTCCCAGCGACAATGAATCCATTCGAAGTGATGGTGTCGGTGGTGGGATCGTAGCTGTATTTAGACGGATCAAAATTGAAAATGCGTCCGTTCTTTTCTTTGAGGCCCCCGTGATAATCGAAGCGAAGACCGGCGCTCACACTGAGGTTGGAACGGATCTGATACTTGTCCTGGATGTAGGCCCCGCTTTCATTGGAGCGATAGTAGCGGTTGGCATCGCCTTGCAGAAAGGTGGTCGTGATAAATCCGTCGGCAGTGTAGGTGATGGGTTGTCCGGTAAGGAACTGGCCGAAATTCGTGAAGCCTACCATCCCAGTGTTCGTTCTATTGTCTCGGGCATTAAGTTGGGTGTAGGAGTAACTGCCACCGAAAGTTATGGTGTGTTTGCCGTGGGTCCAAACAGCATTCGCGGACGGCATCCAGCGGTTCTGAAATATACCGGTGAAAGCCCCTTGCGAAGCGGCTGTCGAGCCTATATTCAATCCGGCGTTAAATGGGCCGCACGGCGCACTTGGCGGGCATCCCCCGGTATTCTGCGAAGAAAAGTTTCCGAGATCGTCGACGATGGTAATTCCCGGGAAAACGTTCGACCCGAAGGTGTTGATGCCTATAGATTGCGGGCTGAAGGGTTGACCAATGGTGCTGTAAATCTTCTCGCGAATAAACCCGAACACCTCGGCGATGCTTAAATTTGGCGTAATGGATTGCGTATTCGTAATGCTTGCCACCTGGCTTCCTGCATCCAGGTGCTGTGCGAATCCTTCTACCGAGGAAAACCCAAAGGGTGCTGTCGTCGGATCATGTTGGTAGTAATACTTCAACGACAGCGTGTCCTTGGACGTTGGCAAAAAGTCGAGATTGGAAACTGCTTGATCAGAAATGAAATAGGCAGGCTGCGTAATGAAGACGTTCTCCGGGAAGTTAATTGTCGGAGTGTAGCCAGCATTAGCAGAAGGGAACAAGAATTGGCCGTTAGGCAACTTGGCTGTCAACAGCGCGTAGGCGACAGGGTCGATGTTTAGCGGACCAGTCATTCCCGGCGGATTCGCGGCGACCACAGCATTGACAGAGGTGCCCCAGTTGGCAGAAGCAACGTTCGCCAGTGCTTGTGGACTGCGATCATCAGTCAATCCGAACGGCACCGCGGTACGAGATGTTCCAATTTCCAGGTCTGAAGCGTGAATATGCTGATAGCTCAGGTAGCCAAAAAGTTTGTCCTTAATGATCGGACCGCCCAGTGTTCCTCCGAGTGTGTAGCGGTGCAACTGCGGCACGTCCTGACTCTTCGGAATGTTCGGGTCTTGCTTGTAAAAGTACGGGGCACCATTGAGGGCGTCTGTGCCACGATGAACGTATGCGCTCCCGTGAATCGAATTCGTACCTGAGGCCGTGCTCATGTCGATGTGCGCGCCGCTGGTCGATCCTTGCTGGGCGTCATACATCGAAGTATTCACTCGAAATTCCTGAACGGTTTCAGGCGCCGGAGTTGGCAAAGCCTGCCCAATTGCCAGATAAGGCGAGGCGGAACTCTGAATGATTTCCGCGGTCGTGCTCGAAGCGCCAGAAACGCCTGTGTTGTTCACGATGCGGGCCGAAGACACAGAACTCGTACTCTTGCCGTTAAAAAGGTTGCTGGCGTCAACCCCGTTCAACAGGAAGGTATTGCTGGTGTCGCGTTGGCCATTGGCCCAAATCGGCTGATTCCCTAAGCCAGCGTTCGCGCCGGTACCGCTTGACAATTCCGCGTTCACACCGGGCGAAAGGATCGCGATGCCGGTAAAACTTCCGGTCGGCAACGGAATCTTGTCAATCTGATCTTTCTCGAGGATGTAACCGTTAGTCGTGTCGACCGCATTCAGAAGAGCGGCAACTTGAACATCAACGATCGTACCGACCTGGCCTACCGGCATGCTGACGTTCACGGTCGCAGTGCGATCCGCCTGCACCTGAATGGAAGGAACTTTTTGTGTCTGGAATCCCTCATGCGTGAAGCTCACGGTGTAGGTGCCGATCGGCAGATTGACGATATCGTAACTGCCATTGGCGGTCGTCTTCTGGGTACGGGTCAGCGATGTCTGGTCGCTCGTCAGAGTAACGAGCGTTTCAGGCAAGACGCCCCCCGTTTTGTCCGTAACTGTACCTGTGATGCCGCCCAGGGTCTGTTGAGCCTGAACGTTGAGCGTCAGAAGGATCGCTGTCACGCGGAAAAGCAACAGCGCCGAAACTCGAATTCTAGTCAACATAGCAGCATGGTCCTCGTCGCTAAGGGATGCACTTCCGCAGCAATGTCGTCCTAACCCTCGGAATCGATCTCTGTTTGCAATGGTCCGCAGCAACCGCCCACTCGGACTGTGCCGACCATTGGAAAAGTGTTGACGTGCAATGTACGCGAATTCAAAATCTTGCGGTAGCTCCTAGGCTAGTGATAATTTCTTTGGCTGCGATTAGATATTTCTATCCGCAGGCGTTTTGCGAAACGCCGCTCCCAATTGCACTTACGGTCGCAATGGATTTAGACGCGACTCAAATTCCCGCTTGCATTCAGAGGCGAGCACGGTACCATGTGCCATGCCAAACCGATTCACAGCAGTGGTTTGCGCCAATGTTTTCGTTGCGGCGATGATGCTTCATTTCGCGCTCGCTGCCGTCCAGTCGAGAACTGCACATGACGCCAAACCCGTCCTGAAAGCGCGCACGAAGCGAACCGGTCCCACCGACCTTGAGATCGGAGGTGATATCGAAGAGCTGCCTGGTGCAACGGGCTATTTGACCCGCGAAGACTTGCTCACGTTGCCGCAAGTTACCTACACAGTTCGCGACGACACAAATTTCAAGGAGCCGACGCGGGTTCAAGGGGTACTTCTTGAACACCTGATTCGTGCCTTGGCTATTTATCCCGATTCCGATCTTGCGATCGCGATTTGCAGCGACCAGTATCACGCACACTACACCCGCGCCTATCTCGTCGATCATCATCCGATGCTCGTGCTGGAAGTAAACGGACACGCACCGGGGCGATGGCCGAAGAGTACGGAGGGAAATAATCAGTCGATGGGCCCGTACATGATCTCCCATTCCGAATTTAAGCCAGGTTTGAAGATTCTTGCGCATAGTGAGGAACCACAAGTGCCGTGGGGAGTGGTCCGGGTGGAATTCCAGAACGAGAAGGATTTCTTTGACCGAATTGCACCACGTGGACCCAACGCATCGGATGCAACCGTACAGGCCGGGTATCGAATCGCACAGCAGAATTGTTTGCGGTGCCACAACGCGGGTGAGGTGGGTGGCCAGAAAGCCCGACATCCCTGGCTCGTTTTGTCCGCGTGGGCAACGGCGTCCCCGAAATATTTTGCCGGATACGTTCGCTACCCGCAGGCGGAGAATCCACGGGCTGAGATGTATCCGAATCCTGGGTACGATGACGCCACTCTTAGTGCTCTCATCGCGTACTTTAAAACTTTCTCGATTCCGGAGAAACCATGACGTTACGTGCCGCCAAGGTTGTGCTGATTTTTGGCGTGGCATTGTTTTACACGTTGGTTGTCATCAACAACCTGACCGACTACAACTCCAACTACCAGTTCGTCCGTCATGTGATGATGATGGATTCAACGCTGCCCGGGAACCATGGAATGTGGCGCGCCTTGAATTCTCCCCGCTGGCAAACCGCATTTTACGTTTGCGTCATCGCCTGGGAATCGATCGTGATGATGCTCTGCTGGTGGGGAGGGTTTCGACTCATTCGAACGATCTCGGCACCGGCAAGCATTTTTAGTCACGCAAAGCGGACAGCCGTGGTGGCACTAACCCTGAGCCTACTCATGTGGCTGATCGCGTTTTTGGACATTGGAGGCGAGTGGTTTCTGATGTGGCAGTCAAAAACTTGGAACGGTCAAGACTCCGCGTCCCGGATGTTCATGGTAATTGGCATTGTGCTGCTTTTGCTGTCGCAACCCGAGTCTGAAACGCAGCCCTAGTCTTCCGCTTCAGCCAATCCTGTGCGTGGAGTTCGCCCACGAACTGCGAAGCTCAAGAGCCCGGCCAGCAAGAAAATCAGATAGATGTATGGCAACTTTCCGTAGGGGCCATCCGGAACAGGGTATAGATTGCCTACCAGGGCCATCACCATCGCTCCACAAGCTAACCAGGAAATGATCTGAGCCTGGCTGCGATATGCACCGTGATCTCGTAGGTAGCGCGGCAGTGCTATGCTTACGAGAGCATAGGTCACGATGAAGCCGTACGTGGCCAGAGAGCCCATCCACCCGTAAACGTCCAGTCCGCTCGCTCCGCGTGCGGCAAGCACTACCACTGGAATCAGCGCGGCCATTCCTGTCACCAGCACTGCGCGGCTCGGAGTTTCGTTGCGAGAATGCGTGGCTTGCAAAGAGGAATGGGCCAGCCCATTATGAGCCATTAGCAAGAGCACTCTGGCCGCAGCCGTGATGCAGGCGAGCGTTCCCGCGAACAAACTCACCAGAGCCCCAATGTCGATCAAGAGTCCGAGCACCGGAAGTCCGCCCACTTCTGCGAGCACACGCATGGGAGCTGGGCTGGCTCCGAGGTCTTGTCCGACGCTGCGAAATCCGAGCACCTCGGCGTACGCAGTAAGGGTAAAGAAGGCACCCGCGAGAACTGCACTCTGAATGACTGCGCGGGGGATTGTCTTGAGCGGCTCGCGTGCCTCTGAACCTAGTGTCGTCGCGCTCTCGAAGCCCACGAAGCTGAAAAGCGCCAGCACCAATCCGAGACGCAGTCCGCTACCGGTCATATGCCGCAAACGCAGTTGTTGCCAGTCGAGGTGAGTTCCGTGCCGGGCGAGTACCACGATGACCAGGATGAAAATCAGCGACACCGATACCGCTTCGATCCACAACATCAAGCGCGCAGAGATCTGCACATCCCGGTAGGCGATCCACATGGAAACCACGGTGACGGCGATCGCGAGTAGCACGGCCGATGTCGTGTGTTTGCCGGCGTCTCGCATGAATAAGTTGCCGTAGTGATAGAAGCCACCGATTACGCTCGAACCAGTAGCTACATACGCCAGCAACAAACTCCACGCGGCGGTCGCTCCCAGCCAGGGCGGCAAAACGCTCGAGGCATAGCTGTAGAGCGATCCGGGAGATGAGGAATGCCGCGCAAATTGGGCGACACAGAGAGCGACTAACAGAACTGCGACGGTGGCTAAAGCGTATCCGAGCCAGGTACCGTCGCCAGCAAGCGCGCATACCAGAGGTATGGTCGCGGCTGGAGTTGTGGTCGGCGCCATCGTCGAAACGGATTGCGCCAGCGTTTCCATCTGGGACAGGACTCCGCGTCGAAGTCCGTACGCGGAATTCGTCCCGGACGTCTCCATTGTCGATACCATTCCTCCGGCGTGTGAGTGGACGGTAGTGTACACCAGAGCAGAAAACGGTCACGGAATCCTCTGCGATTCACAACGGCTCCTGGGATACAATGCCTCACTCCCCGAATTTGATTGCTACGACCGAGAAAGTTCTTGATCAGACTCGAAAAGTCGGTGCTTCAGAGCTTGCCGAAAGTTTTGCTCCACGAGCATCTGGATGGCGTGCTGCGGCCTCGCACCATGATAGAACTTGCCGCCAGCAACCATTACACGGAATTGCCAACCACGAACGCCACGGAATTGGCAGCTTGGTTTCATCAGGGCGCAAACCAAGGCAGCCTTGCTAAATACCTGGAAGGCTTTCGGCACACCATCGCGGTAATGCAGACCGAGGACGCGCTGGAGCGAGTCGCTTACGAGCAGGCCGAGGACCTCAGTCGCGACGGAATCGTCTACTACGAGACTCGCTTCGCACCCATTTTCCACACACACAAGGGACTGACGCACCAACAGGTGGTCTCGGCCGTGCTTCGAGGAATGGCGCGCGGCCGCCAGGATTTCGGCATCCGCTCGGGATTGCTGATCTGTGCAATGCGCAACATGAACGTCTCGCTCGAAATGGCGGAACTGGCGGTCGACTTTCGCGAACGCGGAGTCGTAGGTTTCGACCTGGCTGGAGAGGAAGGCGGTTATCCGCCGAAGAAACATGTCGACGCCTTTCACTACATCCAGAGAGAGAACTTCAACATCACCATTCACGCGGGGGAAGGATTCGGCAAGGAGTCGATCTGGCAAGCCATCCAGTACTGCGGAGCACACCGCATCGGTCACGGGACTCGCCTGATCGATGACATCGCTATCGCCGATGGTGAGGCGGTCAAATTGGGCGATCTCGCGCAGTATGTTCTCGACAAGCGCATCCCCCTCGAGATATGCCTCCTCAGCAACGTCCACACGGGTGCGACGCCCAGTCTCGAACAGCATCCGTTCAAGGTTCTGTACCAACAGAAATTCCGCGTGACGCTCAACACCGATAACCGGCTGATGAGCGCCACCTCGATGACTCGGGAATTTGAAGCCGCCGCGGAAACCTTCGGGCTTACTCTCAATGATTTCGAGAAAATTTCCATCAATGCGATGAAGAGTGCGTTCCTGCCCTACGACCAGCGTTGTGACCTGATCTATAAGACGATCAAGCCTGGGTACGCGCGAATTCGCGAGATTGCTTCGCGATGAGCGGCTTCGCCCGATGTGCGCTGGCCCGGCTCTTGTTGCTCGCAGTCACCGGCAGTCCGATGATTGCTCAGTCGACTGCTTCTCCGCCACCGATTCCTGTAAAGGTCGTCGTAGTCACGATGTTCGAGCGAGGAGAGGATACGGGCGACACTCCTGGCGAGTTTCAGCTCTGGGTCGAACGTGAACATCTTGACCAGGTATTTCCGCTTCCGGCGGGATATCACCATGTCCGGTTGAACAAAGACGGCGTATTGGGAATGCTCACAGGAGTTGGGACCGCGAAGGCCGCCGCCTCGGTGATGGCGCTCGGATTGGACCCAAGATTCGACCTCACGAAAGCGTATTGGATTGTGGCGGGCATCGGGGGAGGCGATCCTGCCGATGTGTCTCTTGGATCGGCCGTATGGGCTGATTATGTCGTAGACGGTGATCTGGCGTTTGAAATTGACGGCCGCCAGATCCCCGCAGGTTGGACAACGGGATATGTTCCGCTCCGCAAAGGCACGCCGTACGAACAACCGGCAGTGGCGGACTACGGCGAAGCGTATGCTGTCAACCCGGGGCTTGTGGAGTGGGCTCTACGACTCACGGAACGGGTCACGTTGCCCGATAGTGACACGCTGCGCAGATTCCGCTCCCGCTTCCCCGGCTTTCCCAATGCGCTGAGACCACCGTTCGTGACGAGAGGGGCAACGCTCTCCGCCGGCACATTCTGGCACGGCTCAAAGTTGGACGACTGGGCGAATGAGTGGACCCGCTACTACACCAGCGGCAAAGGGAATTACATGGTCGCGGCTATGGAGGATTCCGGGACCCTGCAGGCGCTTACTTTCCTGAGTCAGGCTGGACGCGCGGATTTGCAACGGGTGCTCGTTCTGCGCACGGTAAGCAACTACGATCGTGAACCTCCGGGCACAAGCGCGGCTGAGAGTCTCACGGAAATGGTCTCTGGCAACTACTCGGCCTACATCCCTTCTCTGGAGGCCGCCCAGATGGTCGGCGATAAAGTTGTACGTGACATTGTGGACCATTGGGCGGAACGGGAAAATCAAGTTCCTCATATTCCGTGAGGGTATTCTCGCGCTCGACGACCGCGCCGTGTGATCACGCTGCTAACATCGCGAGCGTCTCAGCGAGAACCAGGGCGCCGCGAGCGATGTCTTCCGGAGAGGCGTATTCATCTGGGCGATGGCTGTAACCATTCCGGCATGGAATGAACAGCATGGCCATCGGCGCAATCCGCGACATGAAAAGCGAGTCATGGTACGCACGACTGGTCATGCGCAGAAAACTGAATCCGTGCTTCTCACATCCCTGCGCCAGAACCGCTACGATCGCGGGTTGACATTCGGCTGGCGCGTCGACATTGAGCAGTTCTGTGTGAATTGCCACTTGACGGCTGGCGGCCGTTGCGCGGCAGGCTTCCTCAAGGGATCGCATCACTCTGTCTCGCCGTTGAAGGTCGGTGTCGCGAATATCAACGCTCAATCTGGCTTTGGCGGGAATGCTATTCACAGCACCTGGAAACACATCACACATCCCTACGGTCGCCACGGTGTCGTGCGCGCCGCTGCCTCGCGCCGCATTTTCGATGGCTAGAATCAGTTCTGCGGCAGCGCACAGCGCATCCCGGCGGTCCGGCATCAAAACGCCGCCGGCGTGTCCGCCCGACCCTTCGATCGTCAACCGCAAGCTAGCAGGAGCTGCGATTCTTTCGACTACGCCCAACTGCTTGCGATCCTGCTCCAGCAATGGTCCCTGCTCGATATGCAATTCGACGAACGCTTTGTAATATCCCTCAGGCAGTCTCACCTGATCCAACTCTCTCGCGAGACCGGCCTGGCGGCGGACGGCCTCGACCGAGGCGCCCTCTGGGTCGGTTAGTTTGCGCGCAGCGTCAGCGGAGAGTGCACCCGAAAGCAGGCGACTGCCAAGGCAGCCAATCCCAAAGCGTGTGGGTTCTTCGGTTGCGAAGATCAACAGCTCGATGGAGTGCTTCGGTTGAAGCCCTGCGGCCTGCAAGGCGCGAATGGCTTCGAGTCCGCCCAGAACGCCGACAACACCGTCATACTTGCCTGCGTTCGGAATGGCATCGATGTGAGAACCGGTACCAACCGCTGGCGCATGTGGATCCGACCCCACCCAGCGAGCGAATGTGTTGCCGATCGGGTCATCCCATATCACGAGCCCCGCATCTTTGCAGCGATCCTTGACCCACGCGCGTGCTTTCAGATCTGTCGGCGTGAACACAACCCGGGTCACCGCAGGCGGCTCGGCATCGGAGAATTCCGCGAGTGAATCGATCTCGGAAAGAAGACGCGACTGGTCGATCGAGAGCTTCATCGAGATCCAGACAGGGGATGCCGGTTCCAGTTCTTATAGATGAGATACTTTGCGGGGACTTTTCCAATCGCGCCAAACCACTGCGGACACCATGGTCCCATCCAGATAAAGTCGCCCGCCGTCACGGGGTACCACGAATCACCGAGCCGGTAAATTCCACCGCCTTCCAACATGATCAGCCCGTGCTCCATCACATGAATCTCGACCTGACTCAACGCAGCGCCAGGCCGATAAACCATCGTATTCACCGCAAAATCTAAGTCGAACTCGTCGGGCAACAGGCACTTCACCTGCAGGTCGGGATCGTCATTCAGCGCGCGTGCAACGATCACATCTTCGGTGGAGACAATTGCCTGGGGCGCTTTGTGGGACGTCAATGCCTGGTACCCCTTTTCGATCACAGCAACCCGGCTAATTTTGGAAGCGGTGACTTGATGCACCTCACCCTGGGGGATATAAGCAAATCCGCGGACGCCAAGTTCACTTCGTTTGCCGCTCAACTCCAAAGTGACAGCACCATCCATCACGTAGAGAAATCGTTGCGCCGAGGTTTCGCCCAGCTCCCCACCCTGCTCGAACTCTGCCGTGTATTGCACAAATGCCGCGCCGAGCGCGGGTCCTACATGCACGACGGCCGCGCATCCCTTCATGCCAGGAAGCGCGGTGCGCACAAACGTGTCTGGCGTTAGCAGCAGATGATTCCCGTGCTGTGAACTTCGTGTTTGTCCGAGGTTGCTGTGAATCAAGTTATGCACGGCACGTCCTTTTCTGGAATGCGGACGATACTGGGAATTGGTCCAGCAGATGGGAGCCGCACTCGATCGCCATCGCAACGTCGTCGACCAGGACCGATTCCGCCGGATCGTGGCTGATGCCGCCTGGTGTCCGGATGAAAACAATTCCGGAAGGGACTTTTTCGGCCAGGATCATGGCATCATGACCGGCGCCGCTTACCATGCGGTGAGGCTTGCATCCAGACTTCCGGATTGCTTCTTCTATCTGAGTAATGAGATCGAGGTCCATCTGCACGGCGCGTTGGTTAATGTGCTCGTTCCAACCTACCGTCAACCCACGTCTTCGCGCGATCGCTTGCGCGTCCCGGATCAGATCTTCGACGGCACGCATTCGAATGTCATCGCCGGGATGCCGTACATCAAGGCTGAGTCGAGCCTCGCCCGCAATCACATTGACCGCGCCAGGTTTCGCTTGCACAGCTCCCACGGTCGCAACTAACCCCAGATCGCTTCTTGCCATGCGTTCGACCGCCGCGATCCACTCCGCCGCGCCAGACAGGGCATCAAAACGCATATTCATTGGCGTCGTCCCCGCATGATTCGCGCGTCCCTTAAATATAAACTCGAGCCGACTCTGGCCCGCGACGGCGTCGACGACGCCTAGTGGCAATGCGAGGCTTTCTAGCACTGGTCCCTGCTCGATGTGAAACTCAAGATACGCGCAGACATCGTCTCCCAGGACAGCATCTCCGATCCTCTCGGGGTTCAACCCGAAATCATGGATGGCCTTTCGCACTGAAATTCCTTGCGAGTCTTGCCTATCCATCAGATTGTCATCGAAGCGGCCCACGAGGGCACAGCTACCGAGAAACGGTGTCGCGAACCGTACGCCCTCTTCGTCAGAAAAACCTACGATCTCGATTGCGTAAGGAAGGCGGCGCCCATTCAGTACTCTGAGAAGAGCGATTGCGAGCGCCACGCCAAGAATGCCGTCGAAGGCCCCGGCATTGGGCACAGTGTCAAGATGCGAACCAATCAGCACACGCGGCGCCGCCGGCCCCGCAGCCGGATAGAGAGCACGCCAATTTCCTGCAGCATCGATTTGCAGCATTGTCCCGAATGGCTGTAACCAACTTGCGATTTCTCGATGTACGTCGTGCATGGGCGGCGACAGGAAGGTTCGCCGCAGGCTGCCCGAGTCTTCGGAGAACGTTGCGAGTTTGCGGCAGCGCGCAATCACTTCTTGTGCGAGTTGTCCGATCTCTGCGTTCACAAGCGCCCAGTATATCGATGCACTATGTTCGATCTCTAAGCTTCTCGGATAACCTTGGCTGCAATCCACCCCACCAGGACGAGCACGACCAGCGTTTGCCACGCGTAGCGGCTCCCATAAGTCGCGACAGGATAATGGTTGCTTAACATCAGAAACACTACGGGAACGGCCAGAAAGGTATTGTGTTTCGATCGCAATTTCGCCTGCGCGCCGAGCGCGGAGTCAAACTTGGTCCCCGATGCGGCAGCGAAGAGCATTTTCCGCTGCGCTGGCAGTATCCGGAGCCACACGTTCGCCGTCATGATCGTCCCAAAAACTGCTCCCATGTGGATGTAGGCCGCACGTCCGCTTAAGACATGGATCAGCCCCCAAGAAAATACCCCCGTCATCACGAAGCCGAACAGCATAAAAGCCGCAGGTGATCTGCCCAGTGGCGAGCGCAAACCGAAGTCGTAAATCAGCCATCCCGATAAAAGCGCTCCAAATCCGATCGCAACTGCTGCAGGCTTGGAGATGTTGGCCACATCTGGATCGGTCAGTCCCGCACCTAGATAGTAGACCTGCACCAGCAGCACCATGCCCGCAAGCCAGGTCATGAGTGCTTCCCATCGAAACCATCGAACTGACTCTGCACTTACTCCCAGTGATTTCTTCTTTTCGACGGTGTAAAAACCTCCGCTGTGCACCATCCAGATTGACGAGGCTGTGCCACCTGCGGCCGCTTGTTTTTCGAGCTTCGTGAATTGTCCGTCCAGCCAGGTGAAGTAATAGGTCTGGCCGACCCACATGATCCCCGCGAAAACGTGGAACCATCGCACCGCAAGGTTCAGCCACTCTCGGATTGAGAAATCCACTCTTAGCTCCCCCGATAAGTGGTATAGCCGTTCGCGCTTAATAACAATGGAAGATGGAACTGCGTTTCACCGTCGCGCACATGGAAGGTAATGTGAACCACTGGGTAAAGCCCCTCGATCTTGAGCGCACCAAAGTATGCCGAAGTTTCAAATGTCAGCCGATAGAGGCCCGATGGCAAGTCATCGCTCGGAAGCAATTGACTGCAACGTCCGTCGGGATCGGTGTGGGCAGACTGCACCAAGCGCCATTGCCCAGAAGCGTGCTGGCATTCCAGATGCACCGGGACGCCGCCTGCCGGTTTGCCGCGACTTACATCCAGAACGTGGGTCGAAATGCGTTTCATTGCGAGAGCCATTTCTTCAAGCGAGTGTTCGTAATCTTACGCTGCTCTTCGGCCGCTTCATGCAACTCCGTGGCATCGTCGTTCCGCAACCGCAAGCTTAAGATCTCCAACATCTCCGCCGCTGACTTGCCGGTGGCGCATACGATAAACACACGCCCAAACCGCTGCTCATATTCCAGATTGCCCTGAACCAGGGCAGCCTGAATCGATTCACCGGCGGCGGCAACGCCTTGTTGTTCCTGCGCTGACCAGATTGCTGACGTCGACGGAGCCTCTGTCGGTGCTTCCCGTTCTCCAATTCGGGGATGTTTAGAAAATGCCTGCAGCCAATCCTCGGTGTTAAGCCTGCCCCAAATCTCGTCGGAAGCGGCGACCAGAGACGATTCGTCGGGGATAGGTCTTCGTGCCACTAACTGGTGCGCCCATCCATCGGAACCGCAGCAAGGCAGAACTTCCCGGATCGCATCCTGGACCGAGAGCAGATTCCAGCGCACCAGAACGCTCATCCGCTCTTACCCCCCGCTTGCAACATTTGCAAGAACTCCGCCACCAAGTTTCCCGTCACCGCCGCGCGATAGGCGGCAGTCGACCGGATGTCGTCGATCGGGCGGATCTCGCTCACCGCGGTCTTCCGGGCTTGCGACACAAGAGCATCATCGATCCTCTTCCCCCTCACGGCGCGCTCCGTTTCCCGCAGGCGCACGGGCGTTGGCGCCACACTGCCGGCGGCTATACGAACATCTTCGACTGTCCCACTCACAACTCGTCCCAACGCGGCGACACAAACCTTGGAGATCGCCTGCGCGTTCCGCGCACCAACCTTGCGTGAATATGAGACACAAGCTGTGAATCGTCTTGCGAGGCAGACTGCGCGAATCAATTCGCCGGGAGCGAGGACAGTCTGTTTATACCCGGTATGAAAATCCACGTACGGGATTCGGCGCTCACCACGAACCGAGACCAGAATCAGCTCCGCTTCGTAGACCAACAAGGCCGGCAACGAGTCAGCAGCCGGCGACGCGTTCACGATATTTCCCCCCAGCGTCCCCCGATTCTGGTTCGCAATTCCGCCCGTCCACCGCGCCGCGCTCGCCAGCAACGGGAATTCTCGTAAGAGGATCTCGTGACTGAGCACATCGGTGTACGTGCAGCAAGCCCCGATGATGACTTCGGCGGGGGTGACATCAATGCGCCGCAACTCGGCGAGATTCCAGAGACTCACCAGCTTTCGCGCCGCGAGTTTTCCGGATGCAAATTGCACCATCACATCCGTTCCCCCGGCAATGGGCAACCACTCGCTCGGCGCTTGCGCCAGCAAAGACACGACCGCCGAAAGACTGCCGGGCGCCGTCAATTCGTAGTCCGCAGGATCTGCTCTCATCAGTCGTTTACACCGGTTGCATTCTTGCGCTTTGCATTGTCAACGGCGGCCGCTTCCGAAACCGCTTCACAAATCTGCGCATATCCGGTACATCGACACAGGTTGCCTGACAACCCCTCTCTGATATCTTCCGACTTGGGCTGTGGCTTCTTGCTCAACAGATAGCAGGCGGCCATGATAATGCCGGGCGTACAAATCCCGCACTGCGAGCCACCGCACTCGAGGAATGCCTGTTGCAAATGGTGCAACTCCCGTGCCTCGGTGAGTCCTTCAATGGTAATGATGTTTGTTCCATCCGCTTGCAGTATCGGCACCAGGCAACTATTCACCAGAACGCCATCCACGAGTACCGAACACGACCCGCACTCCCCTTCCCCGCAGCCTTCCTTCGCCCCCGTAAGCCCGAGTTGCCGTCGCAATACATCGAGCAACCTTTCCATCGGATAAACGCGCAGGTTCTTCGGCTCGCCATTAACAACCAGCGAGATCTCGCTCTGCCGACGGGAATCGCTCATTGCACACCTTGCGGGATAGGCGAGTTGCTCTCTGCTCCGGACTTCGTGGCCAGCGCCTGGAAGATATCTTCCGCAAGCACCGGAAGCGCGTCGAAGCGCAGACCGAGAGCGTCTTCAATGGCGTTCACGATCGCCGGCGCCGGCCCGTCCATAGGCAACTCTCCGATTCCTTTCGCCCCGAAGGCTCCATGTACATTGCCCAATTCTTCAAAGAACACGCGGATCGGAGGCAAGTCGGCTGACGTCGGCATAATGTAATTGGTCATCTGTCCGTTCTGCATGCGGCCCTGTTGCCAGACGACTTTCTCGTACAGAGCATAGCCGATGCCCTGCGCCACCCCGCCGGTAATCTGGCCGCGGGCCAATACGGGATTAAGAACCTTGCCTACTTCCTGCAAAGCCACAAAGTCATCGACGGCGACGGAGTAAGTTGCGAGATCTACGCTGACCTCGGCGATGTAAACAGCCCATGCGTACGCTGCATAGGCTTCGCCGCGATACTTTTCGTCGTCCCAGAAAATCCCGGGAGGTGGCTCATACCGAGCCCATGATTTGAACTCTCCTCGCTCCGCAACGTATCTCGAACAAGCATCGCAAAATTCCTCGCGCGAATAGCCCTCGCGAAGAAGCCCAGTATTCATCAGGGTTTGCCGAAGGCCATGCGCCGCCGATTGCACCAGCTTCCCCACTACCATGACAGTGCGTGAAGCGACCGTCGGACCGCTATTCGGTACTTGCTCCGTATCCGGTTGAGCAATTTCAACAGCGTCATACGGCAGACTTAACTCTTGCGCTGCAATCTGGCATAACACTGTATTTGTTCCCTGTCCGAATTCAGTGCTGGACACAAGCACTCGCACGCGGCCGTCCGCACAACCTTCGACACCGACCACCGACGCCAAGTAGCGCTCACCGGAACCTGTGAACCCCGCTCCGTGAAGAAATGTCGCGATGCCGATTCCCTTCTTGCGAGTTGTGGACGCATTTTCCCGTTGGAATCGTTGTTTCTTCGGACGATAGTCCGAGAGCGCAAGCCCCTTTTCGAGCAACTGATCGAGATCGATCGGTTCATGGATCACCTGTTCCGTCGTCGTCGTTTGGCCGCTCTTCAGGAAATTTCGGCGGCGAATCTCCACCGCAGAAACGCCCACCACCTCAGCAATGCGGTCCATGTGGCGCTCCATCGCAAACAGACTTTGAGGGGCGCCGAATCCCCGGAACGCCCCGTGAGGAGGGGCATTTGTGGCAAAGGCCTTTCCGCGGATGCGAACGGTCGGCCAATAGTAGGGGCCGCCTGCATGAATGGTTCCGCGCGACAACACGACTGACGACAGAGTCGAATAGGCTCCGCCGTCGATAACAAATTCAATTTCACCGCCGAGAATCTTCCCTTCGCGTGTAACAGCAGTCCGGTGTCGCGTTCGTGATGGATGGCGTTTGGTTGTCGCGACCATATCTTCCATACGGTCATAGACTATTTTTACCGGTCTGCCTGATTTCATGGCCAACAGTGCCGCGTGCCCGGCGATCATCGACGGATACTCTTCCTTTCCTCCAAACGCACCGCCGGTCTCGGTCTGTACCACACGAACTTTGTTTTCGGGAAGGTTACACAACTTCATCAGCGCCTTGTGCACGTAATACGGACACTGCAGCGAACCCCAGAGCGTGATTCCCCGTTCAGTATCGAAGGCGGCAATCACTCCGTTGTTCTCGATGTAAAGTTGCTCCTGCGCACCGGTCGTATATTCCCCTTCGACGATGTAGTCGGCATCGGCCCAAACTGCGTCGACGTCACCCTTTTCAACCAGATAAGTCTTGAACGTGTTGTCCTGCCCCCAGATGATCTCTACCTGACGTTCACTCTCTTCGATCGTGAACAACGCTGGCAATGGCTCGTATTCAATCTCGATTGCGGTAACCGCTTTGTGAAGAACGTGGCGGTTCGGATGCGCTAAAAGGAGGACCGGTTCCTCCGGATGGTTTACGGCGCCGTTTGCGAGGCATGGCTGATCGTCTGCGATGAGTGCGACGCAGTTCTGACCTGGAATGTCTTTTGCGGAAACGATGACAAACTCATCCCACGCAATGCCGGGTCGGAAAGAAATTTGCCGAATCTTGCCACGAGGGATGCTACTCCGCACCGTGGCTCCATAAATCATTGCGGGTAGAGTGATGTCATCGACGTATTGTGCTCGTCCCGTTACCTTGTCGTGCCCCTCTTTGCGCGGGACAGACGCTCCGACGATTTGATCTGCCTTCATGCTTGTGCGCGGAACTCGCGTCCCCTCGGCTCTCCCGGAAATTCACCATCCTGAAAACATAACTGCCCTCGCAGATAACACCGTTTCACCACACCTCGGAGCGTTTCACCCATGTATGGCGAGATGGCGTGGCGCTGATACAGCCGATCGCCGGTCACGGTGAACTCTGACTCGGGCTCAAACACGATAAAGTCCGCGTCGCAACCGGCGGCAATCCGGCCCTTGTTCAAGGAGCATCCGGCAAGTTGCGCTGGATTCTGGGACATCCAACGGGCGATGTGGGCAAGCGAAAATCCGCGCTGCTGCGCTTCAGTCCACATCACCGGGAGAGCCATCGCGAGACTTGCAATCCCGCCCCAAGCCGTCTGAAAGTCTCCCAACTCCATTCGCTTCATGGCCGGGGGGCAGGGCGAATGATCCGAGACCACCATATCGATTACGCCATCGCGCAGACCCTGCCACAGTTGTTCCCGATTCTGTTGCCCGCGGATCGGTGGCGCACATTTGCATTGGGTCGATCCGTCCGCAATCTGTTCGGCTTCCAGATGGAGATAGTGCGGGCAGGATTCAACACTCACGGGGAGCCGTTCCGCCCGCGCAGAACGCAGCATCTCCAATGCCATCGCTGTCGCCAGATGTACGATGTGCAGTCGAAATCGGTATTCACGGCACAAGGACAGCATTAAAGAGATAGCAGCCAGTTCTGCTTCATCAGGTCGCGACTGCAAAAAGGTTTCATAACGGGTCCAATCTGCATTGTGCAAGCGCTTCATCGCAGCGTCGATCGATCCGGGCAGTTCCGCATGAACGAGGAGCGGCAGTCCAGTCTTTGCCAGGAGCGGCAGGGCCGCATGCAAATCTTCCTCACTCACCATCGTGAATTCCTCGACGCCGGGATGCACAAGGAAACACTTGAAACCGAGCACGCCACCTCGGGCGAGCCCCTCGATCTCCTGCTGATTGTTCTTTACAACCCCTCCCCACAAGCCCCAGTCGACACGGCATTTGCCCTGTGCTGCCCGCCGCTTGGCCTCGAGCGCCGGCATTGTTGTCGTCGCCGGCACGCAATTGAGTGGCATGTCCACCAACATGGTGTAGCCACCCGCTCCCGCTGCGCGCGTCGCGGTATAAAACCCTTCCCAGTCGGCCCTTCCTGGTTCGTTGATGTGAACGTGCGAATCGACCAATCCCGGCAGCAACGCCGCGTCGCCAAAATCTTCCCGAGCGGCTTCTGCCGGCACCTCGTTCTGCGCAACCACGTCCCGGATTCGCTCCCCCTCTACCAGGATCGCGCCCGGCTGGACTCCGTGTGGCGTCACGATCCGGCGTGATAGAAACGCCCGCAAACCTGCGATCTGCTCCTGAATCCCCAACTTGGACGTAAAGCCTATCCGGAAGGCTCCTCGTTTTCAATGTGAAAAGGCCGATTGTCCGTATCGCCAGAACAGTCTTATTATTTTCAACGATCCGGCTTATACTCCCTTCTCAGCGAAACGGCTGCGGACGAGTCCATGTCGACCCATTTGCCCGGATTCGCAGGTTGCCGGCAACACATACCGCAACCATGCAATGAGCGAATACCACATGGACAACCCTTTCATGGCCCGCGCCATTCAACTCTCCCTCGATAATGTCCTCTCTGGCCAAGGTGGCCCTTTCGGCGCCGTCATCGTGAAAGACAGCAAAATCATTGCGGAGGGCGTCAATCGCGTCACGATCGACAACGACCCCACCGCGCACGCTGAGATCGTCACGATCCGCGAGGCTTGCGCGCGCTTGAACTCATTCACTCTCGCGGATTGCGAAATTTACACTTCATGCGAACCCTGCCCGATGTGTCTTGGCGCGATCTACTGGGCACACCTCAGCCGAATTCATTTCGGCAATCTTGCCGCCGATGCGTCCAAAGTCGGCTTCGACGATTCCTTCATCTACCAACAGATTGCTCAGCCTTTCTCCCAGCGCAAGATTCCCATGTTGCAGATGATGCGAGAGGAAGCGCTCGCTGCCTTTCGGAGTTGGCAGGAAAAGCCGAACAAGATCCCGTACTAACTGGCACCAGGCTTCGCGGTCAATCCCTGCACAGGTGAAACTTTTTTTGCGTTAATCCTTTCTGGATTGGGCTACATGCTGCTTATACTTATATGGCAGTATGCTCGACGCCCCATCCCCATCCCGTCGACAGCGAAGTGTCGTGGTGCTTGTTGCGGTCGTCCTCATTGGTACCGCTATGGGAGCATGGTTCGCTCGAAAGATGTCCCATGCGCCCATCAGTTTCAGTAGCGATATTCAGCCAATTTTGAATCAGAACTGCGTGCAGTGTCATGGCGGCGTCCGCCAGAAAAATGGCGTGTCGTTTATTTTCCGTGAGGAAGCCCTCGGCACCGGCAAGTCTGGACGGCGGACGATCGTGCCCGGTCATCCGGATGAATCGGAATTGATTCGGCGGGTAACTTCGTCTGACCCTGACGCGCGGATGCCATATCACTCGCCTCCGCTTACTGCCCAACAAATCAAATTGCTTCGCCAGTGGATTCAGGAAGGGGCCAAGTGGGAAGATCATTGGGCTTTTGTGGCTCCCAAGCCGCAGCCTCTACCCGCGGTGAAGCGGTCGGACTGGGTTCGTCAACCCCTGGACCGGTTCATTCTCGCTCGGCTGGAGAAAGAACGGCTGGCACCCTCGCCCGAAGCCGATAAAAGCGAACTGCTGCGCCGGGCTTCCTTTGACCTTACCGGACTTCCACCCACACTCGAGGAGCAGGCATCGTTTCTGGCCGATTCTTCGCCTAATGCCTATGAGAAACAAGTGGATCGAATGCTCGCTTCACCTCGCTACGGCGAGCGTTGGGCCGCACTGTGGCTGGACCTGGCGCGCTATGCGGACACCAAAGGCTACGAAGCCGACCGGGAGCGGCCGGGTGTATGGCCGTATCGTGATTGGGTTATTCAAGCCTTCAATCGTAATGTAGCGTACGACAAGTTCGTGATCACACAAATCGCGGGTGACCTGCTGCCCGGTGCCACATTTGAAGATCAGATCGCAACTTCATTTCACCGCCAGACTCCCAACAACGATGAAGGCGGTACAGACGACGAAGAGTTCCGGTTGATCGCAGCCATGGACCGTTCGGCGACCACATGGTCGGTCTTGAATGGACTGACGATCAACTGTGTACAATGCCATTCTCACCCGTACGATCCCATTCGACACGTTGAGTACTACAAATCTCTGGCCTTCTTCAATACCTCTCGCGACGCTGACTTGCCTGAGGACACTCCCGTCTTGCGTGTTCCAAAGGATAAGAAGAGATATGAAGAAGCCTGGAGCCTGCAACAGGAGATCGCCAAGCTTAGTGATGCGACGGTAAATTTGGGCCGGCAACTGGAGAGCCAGGCGAAGTGGATGCCATGGCCCATCAGTACCGCCTCAGCGAATGAGGCGCTCGCGCTGGAATGGGAAGCGGCGAATTCAGAACGAGAACTTGCAGTGTTGGACAAGGACAAGCTGTCTCCGAAGGAGAAAAAGGACCAGCGAAAGTATTTACTTTCGACAATTACTGAAGACAGGAAACGGTCGCGATCGCAGGTCGCAAATGCATCCATCCCTTTCCAGGTCCAAGACGGCGAGATGCGGGCTGCTGCCAATACTCCGGGGAAGTCGGTTTATGAATTAGTGGCAACAGCAGATGTGCAAACAATAACGGCTTTGCGCATCGAGGTGCTGCCCACATCCGGAGAGGCGGCCCGGCACAATCCGGAGGACGGTTTTATTGTTGATCAGGTCGAAGCCTGGGCGATCCAGCCGAACGGCCACCCGGACAAGATCCGCTTCCGTTATTTCGTTCCCGACTCTGAAGACGATCTCAGGAGCGCGATTGCTCGGGCCATCCGATTTGGCTCCAGGAGTGGATTGGCCGGCGGTTTTGCAGCAAATCCCAACCTGTTTCGCACGCACTGGACGATCGGATTGCCCGACAACCCGTTGAAGCTGACGCCCGGTAGCCGGATAAAAGTCCGGCTTACGCAAACACAGAACGTGAACGACAAACCAGCGCATGTAAGGCGTGCGCGTTTGTCGGCCAGTTCTGATTCGTGCTGGTCAGAGCTGATTCGAGATCAGGAATATCGCAGCAACCTGATGCGCCTTTCGACACTCACCCAACAGTTGAAGAAGATACCGAGCGTCGAAACTCCCGTGATGGCCGAGCAACCGGACTACGAGAAGCGCGAGACCATGGAGTTCGAGAGGGGAAATTTTCTCACAAAGATCGGGCCTGCCTTGACTCCGGATGTGCCCGGCCTTCTCCCGCGACTTCCGGCCAACGCTCCTCGGAATCGCTGGACACTGGCTAAGTGGTTCTTCAGTCCAGAACAGCCGTTAACTGCGCGTACCGCTGTGAATCGCTATTGGGAACAACTTTTCGGCACGGGAATCGTCGAAACTCTGGAAAATTTTGGGAGCATGGGGGAAAGGCCGAGTCATCCCGAATTGCTTGATTGGCTCGCGCTTCACTTTGAAAACGATCTTCATTGGGACATGAAAGCTCTGTTACGGGAACTTGTGACCAGCGCGACATACCGCCAGAGCGCAAAATCTACACCGACTCTGACCGAAAGGGATCCGCGCAACCGGTTGCTGGCGCGGGGGCCGCAGCAGAGGCTGTCGGCAGAGATGGTTCGCGATCAAGCTCTGATCGCCAGCGGACTTTTGAGCGATACGATGGGCGGGCCTCCGGTGATGCCTCCTCAGCCCGAGGGCGTGTGGAACTCTGTTTATAACGACAGCAAATGGGTAGACGCGAAGGGTCCAAACCGGTATCGCCGTGCAATTTACACGTACATCAAGCGGACAAGCGGCTATCCGAGCTTTCTCATCTTCGATGCCTCCGATCATGACGTGAGCCTGGCACGGCGTATACCCACCAATACACCCTTACAAGCTCTGGTCACGATGAATGATCCGGTTTATCAGGAAGCCTCGGAAGCGCTGGCTGATCGCATGCTGAAGGCTGCTGATAAGACCGATGATCGTTTGAGATACGGCGCACGCATGGTTCTGTCGCGCAATCCGACCGATTATGAGCAAGCGAAGCTGCGCGAATTGTTTGAAAAAGCTCTGGTGGAGTTGGGGGCGGGAATGGTGAAAAGGGCTGCGTACGGCAAGGCAACATCCGGAAATCAACAGCGCGCGATGACGGCGGTCGCCAGTGTTCTGTTCAATCTGGATGCGGCACTCACCAGGTAATGGTCATGTCAAATTCCAAAGTTCGACCGAAAGATCAGGGTGCAGGCGAAGTTAGCACCGAAACATGTCGCGAACTACGAATGGCCGCGTTGCAGGCGCAAACGCGTCGTCATTTCCTGCGAACCCTGGGTGGCGGCCTGGGAACGATCTTCGTGGGAACGTCACTCGCGCAATACGCCACGCCCGGCAAAGACTCTACCCACTCCGAATCTTCCGCGTTGGATTTTACGCGCGATCCTTCCAGTCCGCTTTCAGAACTGCCACCGCAGTTCGCCGCCAAAGTACGGCGCGTGATTTATCTGCACATGGCGGGGGCGCCCAGCCAACTGGAGCTTTTCGAGCATAAGCCGGACTTGAGGCGATTGGATGGGCAGGATTGTCCCGCGTCCTTTCTGGCGGGCAAGCGCTTCGCATTCATCAGCGGTGTGCCGAAATTGCTGGGATCGCAATACCCGTTTCACCAAGTCGGACAAAGTGGTCACTGGATTTCCGACCGCCTGCCTCATCTGGAACAACATCTGGACGACATTTGTTTCATCAAGTCGATGCGTACGGACCAGTTCAATCACGCGCCGGCGCAGTTGTTAGTGCACACCGGGAATGCGCGGCTTGGATACGCCTCGTTCGGTTCGTGGGTGTTGTACGGACTCGGCACAGAAAACCAGAACTTGCCCGGATTTATCGTGCTGCTTTCGGGGGGCAAATCACCCGATGGCGGGAAGCAACTATGGAGCTCCGGCTTCCTGCCGAGTGTTTACCAAGGGGTGCAGTGCCGCTCCCATGGCGAGCCGGTTCTATACCTCGATAACCCTCCGGAGACAAGCCGTTCGCTGCGGCGCGATATGTTAGGTGCCATCGACCAAATCAATCGACAGACTTATGCGGCGTTCGGAAACCCGGAGACTATCACGCGAATCGCGCAATACGAGATGGCGTTCCGCATGCAAATGGATGCCACGGATGCCATGGACATTCACAAAGAGCCCGACTCTGTTCGTGCGATGTACGGATCGAAGCCCGGCGAGTCCAGTTTCGCCAACAATTGCCTGGTCGCACGGCGATTGGCGGAACGCGGCGTGCGATTTATCCAGCTCTATCACTGGGGATGGGATTCTCATGGGGCAGACGCCAAAGAAGCACTGAACCTCGGTTTTGCCGATCGGTGTCGGGAAGTAGATCAGCCAACAGCGGCGTTGCTGGCGGATCTGAAGGAGCGCGGCATGCTGGAGGATACCCTCATAGTGTGGGGAGGCGAATTCGGGCGGACGCCGATGCGGGAGAATCGAAATGGCCAGGAGATGAAGTACGTGGGAAGAGATCACAATCCCGGCGCATTCACAATCTGGCTGGCAGGCGGCGGCGTCAAGGCCGGAATCACACACGGACAAACGGACGAGATGGGATACGAAATCGTAAAGGATCCGGTCGAGATCCGCGATCTGCATGCGACGATGCTCTACTTACTAGGCTTCGATCATCACAAGCTCAACTATTCTTTTCAGGGGCTGGAACAGAAATTGACGAGCGTGAAACCAGCGCGCGTTGTCGCGGAAATTTTGGCGTGAGCGGTTCCCACATCTCTGACCACAAAGTCGCTGAGGGCGACCTTTGCTCATGACAGCGCCGGGCAGTCGCATCCTCAGGGAGTTCCGCCTCGTCCTGTTGATGCTCCTGCCTATTCTTATAGTGATGGTGCTGTTGGTGTTTCTCCCGCCGGATGGGAAAGAGCGTGCGGAATGGATTCAATTCATCGGGCGCTTTCATCCTCTGGCCGTCCACCTTCCGATCGCTCTTGTTCTTCTCGTCCCAATTGTTGAACTGGCAGGCCGAAGCTCCCGTCTTTCTTATCTACGGCTTTCGACCAGCTTCCTGCTTGGGCTGGCAACGCTCACGGCAACTGCCGCTGCAATTCTTGGCTGGTGCCTGGGATGCAGTGGCGGATACAGCGGTCCGCTGGTTACGCAGCACATGTGGGGCGGGATTCTGCTGACATTTACGTGCTGGCTCTGCTGGATGCTAAGGGCGGGACTCGGTCAGCCCGAAACGTTGTTCCGAATTCCACTTGCGATCGCGGTTGTGCTGGTCGCGTGGACGGGATATCGCGGTGGTCAATTGTCGCTCGGCGCAGATCACCTCACAGAGCACATGCCCGCGGGATTGCGTCATGTCCTGGGCGTGACGCCTAACGGTACGGTTTTGTCTAAGGCGGATCCGAACACATTCTATGGGGCGCGGGTTCAGCCCATTTTTGCAGCGCGCTGCGTCGGCTGCCACGGCCCTGACAAGCACAAAGCAAATCTTCGACTCGACACGTACCAGGGAGTGATGCGTGGCGGGAAGGACGGGCCAGCCGTTCAGGCCGGGAACACTCAAGGCAGCGATCTATTTCGTCGAGTCACCCTCCCCGCCAACCACGATGACTTCATGCCCAAAGGCGGCAAGAAAGCGTTGTCATCCGACGAAGTGAAGTTGATCGAACTCTGGATTGCCGCGGGCGCATCAGAAACGCTCGCGAAAGACGAAATAAAGAACGCACCCGCGGATTCTGTAGCGCCGGTAGTTGCCGAAGTAACGTTTCAGGAAATCGACCCAGCCGCTGTCACCAAAGGGCGTGCAGGCATTGCGCCAGCAGTCGCCCAACTGCAAAAGCGATTTCCGAATATATTGGATTACGAGTCGCGAGGCTCTGCAGACCTGCGGTTGAATGCATCGATTCTTGGGACAAGATTCGGAGACAAAGATCTGGCAGACTTTGCACCTGTCGCTGAGCAAATCACAGAGGCTGATTTCTCCCGCACGGGTGTTACCGACCAATCTGCGAGCACAATCGCGGCGATGAAACGACTGCGCATTCTGCGGCTCACGAACACCGGAATCAGCGATGCTACGTTGGTACGGCTGGGCGCCATGGATCAACTGGAATCACTGAACTTATTTGGTACGAACGTCACACCTGCAGCCTTGCCGGCGATCTCGAGGTTACCGAAGCTTGCGCGTCTGTACGCCGGGCAAACGTCGATCCCCCAGGGAACCCCGGTGCCACAGGCGCTGGCAGGCAAGATAGTGTTCTGAGGATATGCATTTCAGTGTGCCTCGAACAGATACAGCCGCTTCAGTCCGGGTTTGGATTGCAGTTCGGCGGCCGCGTTGGGTGTAACTTTTGTCTGAGTAAGATTGAGTGACTCGAGCTTCTCAAGCTTCATGAGATTTTTGACTCCGACCGAAGTCACGGCGGTGTCGGATAAATCCAGAAATCTCAGGTTGGAGAAGGCGGCGATTGACTGCATGCCTTTGTCAGTCACCTTGGTGCGGGCCAGTTCCGCATCCACGATCAAGTTCCCGACCGGAACGAGTTGAGCCAGGGTTGCGTCGGTGCAACGTTCAGGCGCGCTGACGGTGCGAAGAATCAAACCGTCAGTAGGATTCTGCGAACGCGGAACAATGCGTATCCCCGTCGATGCTTCCAGCGCTGTAATTGTCTTCCACTGAGGGCGGTAGTCAGCCGTCAACGGTAAAGCGACTTTTCTCTCTTCCGTAGATTGCGGCAATCCTCGTGTTGCTTCTTCGGAGATCCGGATAGTGGCTCCAGCCGCGATCCAAACTTCTATGATTTTCGTTTCTTCCGGGCTCAACGACGGCTTGCCTTCCGCCGGCATGAAGTCTTTGCTATCCGGCGGTAACGTTATGCGTCGATACATTTCGCTTTTGCCCAACTCGCCTGGGGAAACCACCCGACCATCCTTGCCGCCGAGCATTACATGTTCGTAACTATCAAGTCGCAGCTTCCCTTTGAACTTTTCGTCATTGTGGCAAAGAACGCATTTCTGGTCGAAGATTGGCTGCACCCGCACGGCATAAAAACTGGTGGGATCGATCGGGACTTTCCGCTGTACACCGAACCAGCGACGTAGCGGTTGAGGCATGCGCTCGGTCAGGAAGGTGCGGCCGTGTGTCAGTTTACCGCCCTGGTCTCCGGTCCATATCAGCAGGCCAATCGTCACCCATAGAGCGGCAGCATACGCCCTCCGGTTCCATCCATAGAGACCCCAGCACGCAACACACGCAGCGGCGAGAGATACACCGCCCCACATGTGTCGGATCAGCAATGATCCTTCAAAGCCACCGCTCCAGGCCAAAAGCCATCCGAACAAGGCAGCTACGATCGCCGCCGCGACCGCGACCCCTAACGCGAACCCTGCCGCCTGGCGCAGGTGTTCTTGGACGACACCTGCGCACTCAAGTATCGGGACGAGCAGGAGCAAGGCAATTGGAATATGCACAATAAGAGGATGGAATCGGCCCAGGAATTGGGCGAATTCGGCACGCTCCTGGCCATCCGGAGGAGCGTAGAGCAATAACATCACCAGCAGAAAAATCGAAGTAAGACCTCCAACGAGCGTCCACGCGCGGACTCGAAGTGGCATCCTGATCCCGTTAGGCCCTGCGCAGAAGTGTGATTCGCCCAATCGGCAACCACTCGGCTACAAGCATATCGCCATTGTGAAGAAAGATGGCGTCATGTGGCGTGATGAACTTTCCATCCGTAAACTGCGAGCGCGTCTGGCTCCGTCGAGATCCCACATCGCCGTTTTCCGCTTTGCCGTCGCCTAGTTGCGCAACCACTTTGTATTCTCGATCAAGAATGCACACCTGACTGTCCAGATCGGGGCAGACCATCCACTCGCCCTGAGTATGGAAGTTGCAGGGCATACGAAGACGTGCCTCGTCTTTGATCGTTTTCAAATGATTGCCTTCGAGGGTGAAAGTCTGAATCCGGCGGTTTCCGCGATCGGCTACGACCAGAAGAGGGGTCTCGCCACGTGGATCGACCCATTGTCCATGCGGATTGTCGAGTTCGCCGTCGTCGTGTCCGGGCCTGGCGATCTCACCTAGAAACTTGCCGCTGAGAGAATAACGCAGCATGTGGTTTGACCCATACCCGTCACCGACGTAGAAGTCGCCATTGGGAGCGAACGCAACGTTGGTGGGCACGAAGTCGATAGGCCTATCCGCGTAACTCGCATCTTCCCGGGGGTAGCCATGCACCCAGATTTCTTCTCCCGCAAGCGTGGTCTTTACCACCCGGCAGCGGTTGATGTCGCAGTGGTAGAGAAACTCATCCTTTCCTTCGCGACGAAGTTTCAGTCCATGCGCTCCTCCCCGAAATCCCTCGCCAAAAGCCCGCAGGAACCGGCCTTTTTCGTCGAAGACTACGATCGCCTCGCCGCGCATGCTCGATTTGTGGACGGTATGCCCGACATAGATATTCCCCTGCTCATCCTGGCAAAGGCCGTGCGTCTCTCCCCACACGAGGCCTGCGGGCGGTATTAGCCAATCATGCACGCACTCGTAGCTGTGGCCTCCAGAGCCTACTACCGGCGGTCGAGCGCCAGATTTGTCGGAAGCTCGCACGTGGAAAGCGGAGGAGACAGTCGTTGCCACTGCTGCCGCGGAGCATGTAGTCAGGAACGATCGGCGAGTTTGTTTCTTAGTAGCCACGCATCCTCCTCAGCTCAACAGACCAGTCACTATTTTTGCAGGAATCACTCCGGTGAATTTCTGGTCAAGCCCTTGAAACTTGAACGTGAGCTTCTCATGGTCAATGCCTAGCAGGTGAAGAAGGGTGGCATTGAAATCGCGCACGTGTACGGGATGGCGAACGATGTTGTAGCAAAAGTCGTCCGTCTCACCATAAGCAATTCCGGTCCTTACGTCACCTCCTGTTAGCCACATAGTGAAGCAACGGGGATGATGATCGCGACCGTAATTCGTTTTTGAGAGGCCACCCTGACTGTAAACGGTGCGGCCAAATTCTCCACCCCAAATTACGAGAGTGTCGTCAAGCATGCCTCGGCGCTTCAAATCGGTGACCAGCGCATAGGATCCACGATCGGTGGCCGCGCAGAGCTTCGGAAGCATGCCCACTACATCGCCGTGGACATCCCAGCCGCGTTGATAAATCTGGGTAAACCGCACTCCCCGCTCCGCCATTCGGCGAGCCAGGAGGCAGTTGTACGCGAAAGTCCCCGGCCTTTTTGCGTCTTCCCCGTAGAGGGTCCACGTGCTAGCAGGCTCGTCGCGCATGTCGGTCAACTCGGGAATCGAAGTCTGCATGCGAAACGCCATCTCATATTCCTGTATGCGAGCGTGGGTCTCGGGATCTCCCAAATCCTCGTACGTCATCTGGTTGATGGCATTGACGCTATCAACAAGTGTTCGCCGTGTCTCTTTTGTCATGCCCTGTGGATTGTCGAGATACAAGACCGGTGCGCCCTCGGAGCGGAAGGCTACGCCAGAGTACTCGTTAGAAAGGAATCCGCTGCTCCACAGTTTCGGAGAAATGGGCTGCTGATTGGAATGCGGAATCAATGCGGAGTTGAGCACCACAAAAGTCGGCAGGTTCTCATTCATACTTCCCAGGCCGTATGAGAGCCAGGCACCGAGAGAAGGCTTCCCAGGAACCATGTTGCCGGTATTCATTAGCAGGATTGCGGGTTCGTGGTTAATCGCCTCTGTGTGCAATGAATACACCAGCGCGATATCGTCCACCAGTTTGCCAGTCCAGGGAAGTAGGTCGCCAACCCAACGTCCGGATTTACCCTGCTGCGCGAACTTCCAATGAGACGGTGCGATCGGGAACCGCGCCTGTCCGGCAGTCATCCCAGTCAGAGGCTGGTTTCCGCGAACGGAATCAGGCAGGTCTTTATCGTAGAGAGATGCCAGCCCCGGCTTGTAGTCCCACATGTCCATCTGCGGAGGAGCCCCGGACATAAAGAGGTAGATGCACCTCTTCGCTGAGGGCGGAAAATTCGGCAAACGCAATGATTCCGGGCCGGGCAACCCATCCGATGCGCGCGCTACACCCCTGAGTAATCCGTCGCCCATCAGGACAGCCAAGCCGGCCCATCCCAGCGCTTTCCCCATACGGCCCAGAAAGTGGCGGCGGCTCTCCAGTCGCAGCCATTCGTCGCGCAACGCCTTTGGGATCGGCAGGTCGTAAACCGACGGCCCCTCTCCGTACTGGTCGCAACACAAGTGTTCGGTCTGAGATTTTTGTGATTTCATTTGTTCATCACCGCATCCAGATTCAGGGCAGTGCTAGAAACCAGCATCCAGGCCGCAAGTTCCGGTGCTGGGATCGCTTTGTCCACCTTGCTTTCTCCTACATTCAACAACCGAGCGGCGGCGGATGGATCCTTAGAGTAAGTCGAGCGGAATTGCGTCAACGCATTTTCCAGCACTAACTTTTCCTTGGAACTCCAGTCTCGTGACAGTAAGATTCGCCCAAGGTAATCCAGCCGAGCATCGACGTTGGACGATTCGTGAATCAAACGCTCCGCAAGTTTGCGTGCAGCCTCCAGTCGCAACGTTTCGTTCATGGCCACCAACGCCTGCAGAGGCGTATCCGTGCGCTGGCGGCGGGTGCAGGGAGCATCGCGCATCGGCGAATCGAAGGTGTCCATGTCAGGCATTGTGGCCATACGTTTCCAGAAGGTGTAAAGACTCCTCCGGTAGAGCGCCTCTCCATGATCCTGCACATATTTTCGGGTATTGCTGGCGTCGTGGCTTCCGTCCCAGATTCCCGGTGGTTGATACGGTTTTACGCTTGGGCCACCGATTTTTTCCACTAAAAGTCCACTGGCTGCCAGCGCAGTGTCCCGCAGCATCTCGCTATCCATGCGGAAGCGCGGCCCACGGGCCAGCAGCCGGTTCTTGGGATCCTTTTCAGCAAGTTCGGGAGAGACGCGCGCGGACTGGCGATAAGTCGAGGACATGACGAGTTGTTTGTAGAAGCGCTTAACATCCCAGCCGCTGTCCCGGAAATCCACAGCCAACCAATCGAGCAGTTCTGGATGACTTGGCCGCGCGCCCATGACGCCGAAATCCTCGGTGGTTTCGACGATGCCGGTTCCAAATATTTCCTGCCACATGCGGTTGACCGTAACCCGTGCCGTCAAGGGATTGGCCGCACTCACCGTCCATTCGGCCAGCCCGAGGCGATCCGGCTCAGCACCGGCAGGAAGCGGCGGCAGAAAGTGCGGCACTCCTGGCTGAACGCGCTCGGTACGAGCGTCGTAAACTCCGCGAGTCAGCATATCAGCATACGCGAGTCCCGGCGCTTCCTCGCTGACCAGCGTAGTGCTGCCATCTTTGGAAAGTCCATCCAGTTCCTGGTTCAGCTCTGCAATTTTCACGATCAGAGAGGGCACGACCTCGTCACGTCGAGCGAAATAGAAGTCGCTTACCACTTTGAATTCATCCTCCGTCCACTCAGAAAGCGGTTTTTGGACGATTTCCGAAACGTAGTCCTCGAATGGCAGGCGTGCGGCTTCGTCTGCCGCGAGTTCACGAGAGTAAAAGCGAAAATCCTGGAATGCGGACTGCCGCAGTGGGTCTGCATCGGGCGACATTCGCCCGAACGTCAGCGGCGATGATGTCCGGACCGTGCCGTCAAGTTTATCTTTAACGACCTTCACCTCCGCCGGTTTGGCATCCACATAGAGCGTCATCCCCTCGGCTTTTCCCGAACCGGAGTAGGTCGCAACGATATGATTCCAGCGTCCTTGAATCAGAACTGTCTCTTTCGTCTCGATCGCGGCGGCATTCTGAGGACCCTGGTGCGTGAGCGCAAATGACAACTTCCGCTTGTTGATGCGAAGCTTCCACCCGCGGCCTCCCTCCTCGGCATTGGCACGCGCCAGAATCACACCGTCCGGCTTCTTGGTGTCTTTCGATTCCAGCGGATGCAGGTCTGGACGCAGCCAGAAAGCCACGGTAAACGGCTGGTCCCGCTCGATGTCGCCAACGTCCGGCAAATCGAGGCGGGTGCTGATATCCATTCTCATGTAAGGCCAGAGCCAGATTCCCTCGCCCCAGATCACCGGGCTCTCAGTCGCAGTGGCGCTTGTCGTTCTACCCGCCGGCGCCGAATTGCCAAAAGTCACACCCTTCTGTTCGTCGAAGCGGAAACGCGCCTGCAATCCTGTCGTACTTACGGCCTGCGCCGGCGACTGGGTGTCCTTAAGCCAGGCAGCCACCAGTTCACGGGCTCGCGAACGCCGTTGGCGAATCTGATTTTCCAGTTCCGAACGCTTCGCCAGGACTTGTTCGTACGATGCCCGATTGTTTTCCTTCGGCACACGGATGTAGGGAGGCCAATCCTCACGATCGTCATTGGAGGGATTTTCTGTCAGGTTGTTAAAAAAAGCGGTGAGCTGGTAGAAATCCTTGCGCGTAATCGGATCGAACTTGTGGTCGTGACAAACGGCGCAGCCCGTCGTGAGGCCGAGGAATGCAGCGCCGAACGCCTCCGCCCGTTCACGCTTGTTGTTAACTCGGAGTTCTTCGATGAGAGTACCGCCTTCGCCGGAACTGATGCCGGCACGCAAAAATGCCGAGGCGATCAGTGTATCCAGCGTCTTCTTCGGCAGCAGATCTCCCGCGATCTGTTCTTTCACAAACTGGTCAAAGGGTTTGTTCTGATTGAAGGAGTTAATTACGTAATCTCGGTATGGCCAGATGCTGCGGAAATTATCCAAGTGTAGACCGTGAGTATCTCCGTATCGCGCGACATCGAGCCAGTAGTGCGCGCGATGCTCGCCATAACACGGACTGGCCAGCAACCGATCGACAACCTTTTCATACGCACTGGGCGATCCGTCTGCCAGAAATGCCCCAACCTCATCTGGAGTGGGCGGCAAGCCGGTCAGGTCATAGGTTACGCGCCGAATGAGCGTCTGCTTGTCTGCCCCCTCCGAAGGTTTCAGACCTTCTTTCTCGAGTCGGCTAAGAATGAATTGATCGATTGGATTCCGCGCCCAGCCATGGTCCTTTGTAGGCGGAAGCACCGGACGCTTGGGCGCAATGAAAGACCAGTGTTCCTCGTAGACCGCGCCCTCTTTTACCCACCTCCGGAGCAGAGCAATCTGCCCGGGTTTAAGAGTATGGCGCGCCTCCGCAGGCGGCATTCTCTGTTTCGGGTCTTGAGACTCAATTCGCTGCACCAGGGGACTCTTGTCCGGATTTCCCCGAATGATCGCCGGACCATATTTTTCGTGCGCGACAAAAGCAAACTCGCTTCGATCCAAGCGCAGTCCCGCCTTCCGAGCGCCGGGATCAGGACCGTGGCATGCATAGCAGTTTTCGGAAAGGATCGGTTGGATCGTCTGGTTGAACGACAGTCTTCCGGCATTCGACCCCCCCGCGTGGCGAGCACTCCACCAAATGGCGATCCCGAAGAAGAGGCCCACGAAAACCGTGAATACAACCCAGCGGAATCGCTTATCTCCAATAAGGTGCCGTCCCGTCGATGCCTGAGTTCCAAGTTCGTTCGTATCCATTGTGACGCCGCTATTCCGCATCCCGTCGCGCAAGATGGGCCTTCCGGAAGGAGCAAGAAAATCTCCGAAGCACTTGGTGCGCAAGGGAAATAGATTGTCAACTAGTTTAAATCGCGCATCCTCTACTTGCGAGATTTAGAATCCCCTCACTCGGCTGTGACCTGATTGGACCCTAGGAAATCATACTCTGGGTTGAGTTCAGAAAAGCAACCGGGTCGGCTTGGATCGACAATCTTTACCACGGATACCTCAAGGCCCGCCCCGGCCATTAGTTTCAAACACTGCGCTGCAAACCCTTAACCGCTCGGACACTCCGCGTCCAGCCTCTCAGCGGCGATACGCCTAAGAACTGAACGAACGGACAGATTTTGAGTAGGCGGCCATCGTTGACGGCATCACCTGGCAGCGCCACGAAACGCGCCCACAGCCCGAACCTGGATCGGGCGGCAAAGTGTGAGGCTGGCAAATGAAGTCACACAGCCATGAACGTATTTCAGCGCAAGAGATGACTCTGCTGCCAACTGCGGCTGGCAGTTTAGGAGTGAGTGCTGGGGAAAGGTGAGTGGAATAGAATGCGCGTTCTATTGATGGAGGATAAGCGTATTCGAATGTTCCGGCGGGGGAGCGGAGGCTCGTCGAATTCGTCTCGATATTGTTGCTCTATACAGGTTTAACTTGGGGTCTGCGGAGGTGTTGTCAAAGCGGGTCAGAACAGGGGGCGTCTGGGTGCCGGTCGGAGATCAAATCGGTGCACTTTCGATGAAAATCTGTCCCGCTAGGGCAAGCAGGAAAACGGCTACAATCGTCGGCGCAGTTTTTGAAGTCAAGACACGAGATTCCGGCTAAGAAAGTAAATATGGCGGCATTTTGAGCGGCCGACAAGTACGGAGGCAGCCATTGAAGCGACGAACGGGGCATCAATCCGCACGGCAGCATCATTGCCATCCGTGGTATGGGCGGATGAATTCGGCCAGAATAGCGTAGTCCGATGAGGAGGATGTGGGTTAGTCAGAATCCGCGCCGCTGTGCTCGAATCAGTTAGAAGGAATTTTCCAGGCAGGTGTTAGCGTAAAGCTCACTGACCGTTCCGCCGGTAGCAATCACGCAGTGCTTCCAGAGCGACCTCCAGCCCGCCCTTGTTGCGGTCCTTGCAACAATCGGCCACGGCTTTCGCTCCATGCCTGACTAAGCGGCCGCAGATGAAGTCTCTGGAGTCGAACTCAAATCCTCCTTCGAGGATGTCTCCGAAAGAGGCAGACATGCAACTATTCTTGTACCCGTACCGTCGGAGTTGATCTCCAAAGTTCCACCCAGTTGTCTGACCCTTTCTTTCATTCCCGTGATTCCGACTCCAGGAGTACCAACGGACGTCATGCGATCCAGTTTCTCTGCTGGAATACCCCTGCCCTGGTCTTCCACCTCAATCACAACTTCATGTTTAGAGCGATGAAGGCGAATCTTCGCCGTCGAACTTCCAGAATGCCGGTGAATGTTGGTGAGGCATTCCTGCACAAGCCGAAAAACTGCAGTTTCCATCTCGCGCGGCACCCGGCCGAAATCATCAGGACAGTCAAGATCGACGGCAATCTTGCTTCGCTGCGCAAACCCATCGGCATACCAGCCGAGCGCCGAAGATAGCCCGGCTTCATCGAGCAATGGGGGGTGGAGCAAATGAGAAATCGTGCGAACTTCCTTGCACATCTCCTGAACCAGATCTTCACTGTCCGTGAGCGTGGCCGTGGCTTTCGCCAGACGATCGATATCCGCTCGCACCCCCGACAAATTCATCGAAAGGGCTGCCAACATCTGCCCAATACTGTCGTGCAGTTCACGAGCGATGCGACGCCTTTCCTCATCTTGCAATTCGAGCAGACGAGTAGTGAGTCTGCGTAATTTGTGGTTCGCGGCATCGAGTTCCGCTGTTCGTTCCTGGACCCGATTTTCGAGTTCTCCTTGTGCATTTCGTAGCCTTTCGGTGTCGCGACGACGCACTTCTCCCAAGGCTACGATGAGAGTGGAAGCGAACAGAAACGCAAGTGCACTGATCAACTGCGGCAGGTTTGGGATAACCGCCGAGTGCTTAGGAATCGGCCAGTACATCATTCGAGCCACGACGAGGACGATGGTCAGAATAGATGGCCCGACGCCGCAATACCAAGCCACAAAAGAAACCACTGGGATAAGAACGATGTACGTAACGTTGTCGCTGACAAAGGGATTCAGCAAGCGGCAAGCCAAGAGCGGGGCCAATGTCACGGCGATCGCGAGGACGTAACGGATCACCGCAGTTCGCGAAGTTCGTACAGGGAGCGCAACTCCGGTCGGCATAGTCCTACCTTCGTGCTTCTTAATAAGCACAGGATTACAAGAACAGAGCAGAACGAAGTAGGCCGATGTGATGATAACAGGCCGCAATCATCGCGCCAACAGTGTTCTCGTAGCCGTCGTGAAGTTTAGAACACTGCCTGTGCTCCTCCCAGGTTGCCGGACAACATCTTCAGCGCCTGACCGGTCTATCAAACGTTGGGCCTACCCCATTCGGTTCCATTTTGACTTGGGCATCTGTTCGGGGACAGCCCAGGTGAACCCTCCTCCCGCTCGCGCGCGTGACGATATAGACTTGCTCCCGGGTAATGGGGCCGTTTGCAGAAAGCGCAAAGAGGAGCAACAGCATTCTCCAGTTTCGCCCACCGCGATTGGCAGTTCCACTAGTCCCGACGAACTCGACTCGCGCATAACTCTTTAATGTCGAGACGGACCTTCTTGCGTCGATTTTTCTCGAGAACGATGCTCTAGAAACTCTCTAGCGCCTTGGACTTGAGCAGCGGCAACCATTCTCATGTACTCGATGTGCTTCCCGAGAAGGGTTCTCACCTCACAGGATCAGCCACGCATCATCATCTTTGGTATTCTTGGTAGCCCACGGCGCCGTGACTTCCCCACATTGGCGCGCGCCCTTGCCGAATCAAAGCACAACGCTATGAGACTTTTTCTGAAGGAGCAGCGCGCAGAAGTTAGATGTTCTTTGGAGTTTTGTCTCCTAAGGGATAAACGATGAAAAATGCTGCTGCCGCGCCGGTTAACATACCCAGCGCCGCAGTACCCAGATTCTCGTAAGTGTACGAAAACACAATTCCGGCAATATTGATCGAATGGAGAGAGCCCCTAACCAACGCCTCCCTCGCATCCACACCGGATCGGAGTAAGCTCGGAACGACACTCCCTGCGACCAACAGAGTGATGGCCAACTCGACTAGCAGTAGAAACAGGGACGGAGCGTTTTGCTTACTGAAGTGAACTCTCTTCACATGCAAAACGATTCCCTTGAGAAGCCCCACTCTCGCGACGCCCTTGAAATCTGTATCCAAGTGGTTTTCGATGTCCAATTGCTTCACCGGGCCGATCCGGCTCGCAAAATCGATGGTTTCTTGTATCGCAGAGTGCGTCATAATCTTCTCCTCGGTCGCGACCCTTCGATCTCTTGCCGGCCACCGGCGCTGAGGTAAACGGGCAAAACTCGAACTCCACAAAGACTCCACCGGGTGTCCGACAAAGGGTCCTCGACACACCCACAGTAGAAGGTGTTCGCGGGTGTCACAATTGGGATTGTCCTTGATTCGCTGAATAACGGTTCCCGATAGCGGATTGAGGTAAACGCCCTAATTTAAGCTCGGGTTTGTGCGTGGCGGTGTCTTGAGTTTGCCTCGACTGAGAGTCGATGCTTGTTCCCTTGCAACGGACGGACTCAGAGTGCCTTGTCTTGACCAAACATCCTCATCTGGAAGAAGTGACGAGACTGGATCAGGAGAAATCAGTGTTTGACTTACGGACGGATGAGGCCAAGGCGAATGGCAAAGCGCACCAATCCGGCAGTTTCATGAATATCCAGCTTGCTCATCAGATTTGTCCTGTGCGCAGAGGCTGTTTTCACGCTAATCCCCAAAACGGAAGCGGCTTCCTTGGTTGACTTGCCCTCAGCGACCAATTGAAGCACCTGGCGTTCGCGAGGGCTGATGGGCACGGCCTCAGGCTGAGCACCGCCGCGGTAAGCCTCGATCACCGTCCGGGAAACCTCCGGACTGAGATAAGTTGTTCCGCGGAGGACTTGGGAGATGGCGTCGACCAATTCTTTGGTGCCTTTGGTTTTCAGGATGTACCCGGAAGCACCCGCTTTCAAGGCCTCCAGTATGTATTGATCTTCCATGTACATCGTGAGCAGGATTGTTTTCGTCCCGCGCGAGATTGAGGTGATCTGTCGACTGGCCTCGATTCCACTGAGCAGCGGCATCGAGAGATCCAGAACAGCGACTTGAGGCCGCAGTTTTTGGGCGAGGCGGACCGCCTCCAGCCCATCAGACGCCTCTCCGACAACGCGGAATCCGTGGCGTTCCAGAAGGGCACGAAATCCTTCTCTAACGATCTCATGGTCATCCGCGAGAATGATTTCTACCGGCATATCTAAGTATTGAGCGGCACCTGAATGCATAATTCGGTTCCAAGACCGGGAGCGGACTTAAGCTCCAGCGATCCCGCCACAGCCTTGATACGCTCCCGTATTCCGAGCAGACCCAGCCCATGTCGTGGCTCTTCCCCGGAAAGGGATTGGATCTCAAAACCGACACCATCATCCTTTACGGAACAAACGATCATGGCGTTCTTCTCGCATTCCTGCCGCTGAACTTGAACAGTGACAATCGAGGCCTTTGCGTGTTTCGTCACGTTGGTCAGCGCCTCTTGGACACTGCGATATAGAGTAATTTCAACCAGAGGCGAGAGTCGTCCGGGAGTCGAGCCTTGTACGACAACTTCTATCCCTGATCTTTGCGCAACTCCCTGCGCCAGAAACTGGAGAGCGGGTACTAGTCCAAGGAGGTCCAGCATCGGGGGTCTCAGTTCGTGCGAAAGTCGGCGCAACTGCCCTTCCACTTCCGCTAGCCGGAATCTGACATCCTCGATCAGGGGGTGTGAACTGAGGGGCAGGACGTCAGACAAGCGTTCCAGCGCAAAGTGCACACTCGTCAAGAGCTGCCCCGCCTCATCATGAAGAGCGTGCGCGATGCGTTTGGCCTCGGCTTCCATCCCCTCATTCAATTGCCGCATCGCGGCCTGAGCTTCGTGGTGGCCCCGGTAGGTCATCTCAAACGGCGACAGGCTTTCGACGAAAAAACTCCCGGCCACCCCCACCTTACGCACACACTCAAAGGGAGTTTTCGTGCTCCGTAGGACTGCCGTCAGAGCCTGATGGTAGATGCCCGCCACATCAACCATTGCGGCCCCCTGGTCTAACGCCCGCCGGCCAAGTTCGTAGGCGAGTTCCAGACCCTCCTCGCGAGGCTTCTTAATGTATTCGTGCATAGCTGCATGATAGGCACGCAGCAGGGATCGGGAACGGTCTTTGACAGCCAATGCCATCCTCATTTGGACTTTCCTACAAATCTCGCAACTACCACCAGAGCATCATCCGAGTCTTTTCCATGCTCGGAGAGCACGCGATCTGCAATCTTCTGTGGCGATTGGACAACATTCACTTCTTCATGGAAATCGCTAGCCACACCGTCGGTCGCGAAGGTCAAAGTATCCCCGGCCTCCACCGGCACTACGAAGGCGCGCAGTTCGGAGATGTGCCCGCCGATGAAGCCTCTTGTGAGCAGGAGAAACTCTTTTGCCGGTGCAGTTTCGTTTTTCGCACGCACCAACACGCCCTCGACATTGCCTATTCCAAGCCAGGTCATGGTGGAGTCGATGAGGTTGAAAGATGCGATGCTCACAGCGACGCCGCGGGTACCAGCCAACCCGGCTTGGCAACGATCTACCAATGAGAGGACTGATTCGCCAGCGTGTTGTTTAAGCGTCGTCACGACAGTTTTGGCCGCCTCCGCGGCCTCCAATCCGTGTCCCAGCCCATCGACAACGGCAATCAGCATGCCTTCGCGAAACGGCTGAATCAGATGCTCGTCACCTGATGTGCGCTCCCCTCGTAGAGGCCGCGCAGCGACACCACAATCCAACAGGTTTTCTCTCAATCCTTCCATTTCGTGATACGGACAGTTGTGCCCTGCCCCAGCTTGGACTGGATATCGAACTCGTCCATCAAACGTCGCACTCCCGGAAGGCCCAGTCCCAGCCCGCCGGCAGTTGAAAAGCCGATTTGCAGTGCTTGTTCGATATCCCGGATTCCCGGCCCACTGTCCTGAGCAACGATCTCAATGCCCCGTCGCGTCGAGTTCGTAGTGGATCGAATCACAATTTCACCGCTCCTCGCATAACGAACGATGTTTCGAGCCAGTTCCGAGATTGCTGTGGCGATGAGGGCGAGTTCTGTGAACACAAATCCGGCATCCTCGGCTACTCTCCGGCCCGCTTGACGCGCCTTGACAATATCAACGTCGCCGTTGATCGGGACTCGTACCGCATCCGCTGGAGTGGGTGACATTGCCGAGACTGGCGCAAGCTTCGCCGATTGAGAGTTCTTGCGCATTAGGGAAAATCTCCGCCCCCCTTTGCAGGACATCAGGTTTGTCACAGTCCACCATCCCAGTCGCCAACCGTGAAATCACGGGCAGCGGCACTTTAAGATGCCATCAAAGAAAGCGTGGTTAACCTTTTCCGGTGGTTCGGTTCGGCGATTGGTCCGTTGTGTCATTAAGTCCTAAACTCTCCCGCTTGAGGATACGAAGATTCGCCAGAGCATCTTCGATCGCGTACCGTTCAGAAAGACGGTCGGGGGTTGGTGACAGAGCCTGCAGGCGCAGTAAAATCGCGGCCTCAGCGGCAGCTAAGCGCTCTTGCAAAACGTCCATGTCGACTTCAACCAGCGCATCTCGGTAAAGCCGCTGCCACTCTGGTCCTTCAAGGGTTTCCATAACAGGGTTTCCCATGCTCAGACTTTCCGTAATCTGGATCTCCATTTCAGACTCTTTCTGCACACGTACAAGTGCGGGCTTGGCGTAACTGCAGAGCTGACCACATCTGATTCTTATCGCTTTCCGCTTGACGGTGAACCAAGGACGTCATGCAGTGAAATCGTGATGGGCTTGTCATTTGCTCCATGGAACACCAACTCAAGGTCACCGGTACTATCTATCTCCTCGCGGAATTCTCCGTATTCGTTGGTCGTCGCTCGGATAACACGACCGCGCAAGTTGGAAAGCATCAACGGCACATGAGATCCCACGACCTCAGGATCGCGCAAGTCCAGCAATTGTCCGGTAACAACGACGCTTCCGCCACCACCCTGGGCCTCGATCTGCAGATCAACTTGAAAGGGATCCGCACGGTAGAGCATTCGTCTGGTACCGGCGCCCACCGATCGAACTCCCTCCAAAGCTGGCTGAAAGAAACTGTCAAAGAGGACTTCGATCACACCGCTTGCCTTGCGCACCCGTACCCATGGAGATCCGGCAAACGCCGCCTTGGCGATTCGAACGGCTTCGTTCGGTGGCTGGTGGCTCGCTTCTGCCGCTGCTATCCGCCGGACGCGATGCCATCGGGAAATCGTTCTCATGCAGCGCTCGCAGCCGCACTCCAGATGCCTTTCCAGTGCTAATTTCTGACTGGGCGACAGAACTTGGTTTACGAGATCGATCCCCTCCTCAGTCGTAAGGTGTTTCATTGCTCACTCTCCACTGGATGTTCCGGAAGCTATGCCGCCCCGGCGACTGGCGGAGCTAAGTCCCGTCTATTGAATAAGGGACATCTAGCCTTCGAAAGATATAGGGTGGCGAAAATAAATTTGCAGCATTCCACGTCAATGCGGGAACGGAGGCGCGCAGGTAGGCTAATCGATTGTTCTTGCAGTGATTTTTCCGACAAGCACGAACGGGGCCCAGAAGTAGGGATGAGGATTTTCCCGCCTTAGGATGCGCATCGCCCCTCGAAGAGAGAGTGCCGCATCATCGTTTTGCATGTAACTGGAGTAAAACTCTTGCATAAGTTCCGCGGTGCTGCGGTCGTGAACATCCCAGAGAGAAAGAAGCAAAGTCGTCGCACCAGCGTAGAACAGCCCCCGCTGCAAGCCAAGCAACTCATCGCCTGCAGCCACAAAATTCATCCCGGTAGCGCAACCGCTCAGGGTCACAAGTTTTGCGTTCAGTCGCAATTGATACAGGTCGTACAGGTTTACGTAGCCGTCACCCAGCCGGATGCCGGAGAACATCGGGTTGTCGCTGCGGTAAATGCCATGGGTAGCGATGTGCAACAAGCCAGTCTCCGGACCTCTCTCCAGTAGAATTTTGGCGGTCGCTTGCTCGCCGAGGCAGAGTTCGGCTTCTGGCAGCAAAGCCGCAACGGATTGGGCCTCGGTGACAATCTGGGGCGCCCGATCGTCAGGGATCCCAAGAACCAGGGAACGTTTCTTTTCGGCCGCGGCCTTCTGCTGGCAGAGGGCAAAGACCGCCGCGCTTGGTGCGTACGAAACTGCAAATGTATCCCCTATGTATTCGTCGCCATTTCGCAGAGCATGGAACGGAAGAAAGTGCAGCGCCCCGTGCGGTACGACGACCAGGCGTTGCTGACGAAGCCGGGAGCGCAGTGGCCTCATTAGTTCGGCGTAAAGAGCCTCCAGATGACCAAGCGTCGCGCGCAGCAAGGGTTGTTCAAACTGTCGCGTGTGGGCTGCGCCCATACTGAATTTGGAAATTTGAAACCTGAGCAACTGCAGTAACCGGGTAACCTGGGAAACAGCTGCGACGGTCGTAATTTCGATGGTTTCGCGCGTGACCACCGCCGCCACGAGCCGATCCCCGGCTGAGTAGTATTCGATCAGCGCCGTGTCCATGGGAAGAGCGGCCTGCAGGTTCGCCACCGAAAATTGTGATGGTTCTTCCGGACTGACGTTCTCCCGTTCGTGTGCAGGCAGTTCGCGCAACGTTCGCAGCAACTCCTTCTCACGCTCTCGAGCCTTCCGCTGTAGTTCATCGATGCGCTGGCGGGACATCTCTTCGGAGTGCAGTTGTTCTAGCTCAATGCGGTGGTAATACCAGTTGAGCTCTTCGCGTAGGTCGCGAATCTTGAGCACTTCCTTAGACTGTCCCGCGTCGCTGAAGGGCAGACTGTGACGGGTGCGGAAGAGCATTCCGGTCATGCTGCGAGATTTCGCGGCTTCCATGCATGCCAGGGCTTCGTTTGCTGAGACGTCTGCCCCTTCGCTGTCGATGTGTAAATCAACGAGCGCTTCATAGACCTGCAGCCGGTTCTTGACGAATGAGATCTTAAGTTCCTCGCGATGCAAGTGGGTACGCAGCGTCTCAAGAGCCTTGCGCGCCTCTCGGTATTCTGCGCGGGCGGCCGACCGATCGCCCCGACCTGAAGCAATCTCTCCGAGGAAGAAGTGGGTCTGGTAAATGAGTTCCGGCGTCTGTACGACCGACATTTTCTCGCTAGCCGCTTCTGCTTCGCGTTCCGCTTGATCGAGATCCCCGATTTGCAGTGCGATGCGAGTTAGCAGAAGACGTGCGAGCACGGCCTTGCCGGGAAGGACAGACTGGTCAAAGAATTGGGCCGCAGCTGCGCCGAGTCGCTGCGCTTCGGGGTACTGCCCTTGGTGAAATAGCAAGACTCCTTGATACAAATCGAGCAGTGAAGACCATACAGAGTTTTGTTCGCAGGCGAACATTCCTCTGGCTTTCTCGAACCGTTCGATTGCCTCTGGCGCTCTTCCCTGCTGGCCACATGCGATTGCCTCGTTCGCCAAAGCTTTTGCGGCTTCATACGCGATCCCGAGCTTTTCGAAACGGAGGAAGCTCTTGCGGGCAATCTCCCTCGCCTCCTCACTGAGGTTCAGTTCCAGATAAATCTCCGATAGGTCCAGATCGCACAGGGCTAGACGGTATTCGTCGCCCGACTCCTCACAGGCCCGCTTGGTCGCAAGCAGCATTTCGATGGCACGACTGTATTCGCCGCGGAAGTAATACAGATAAGCAATGTTGTAGTCCGCCTGGTCGCGAAGTCGCGGCATGTTGTACTTCACGCACAATTCACGAGCTTTTTGATAACAGTCCAGAGACCTGGGAAAATCGTTTAAACCGACCAGGCACATTGCCATGTTGTGCAACGCTACCGCCGAAACTTCCCACTCCCCATAGTCGGCGAGTGCCTTGTAGGCGCGCTCATAGTGTGCCAAAGCCTCGTCGAGGCGATCCTGCCGATGAAAGATGTTACCGACGTTGTTTTCGAGATTCGCTAGCCGCTTGCCCTCACCCAGGCGGGTGAAAATCTCTCGTGCTCGCTTCGAGGCCGCGAACGCTCGCTCATATTCGCCCAGAAGAATCAATGGTTGAATAGAACTGTTTAGAGTGACCGCAGCTTCTTTCCAAAGTTCCTGGGAAGCGTAGATGTGGTAAGCCTCGTCGTGGAGGCCCACCGCAGCTCGATTTTCGCGACAGGCGAACAGAGCATTCGCTTTCGCTCGCAGGGCCAACGCAATACTTTCTTGCTCACCAAGTGTTTGCGCGATCAGCACTGCTCCTTCTGCAAGCCGCAACGCTTCACGAGCGTCCAAGCGGATCTTCTTGACGACTAACGGGGCTAACTCCTGCACCACTTCTGCGCGGACGAGCTTGGGATTGCGCGACAGGAACTCTTGCCGATCCGCATCATTTTCGAGCTGCATCAATTCCGGCAGGAGTTCAGTGAGCACGATCTCGGCTTGGGCGACGGACATCACTCGAACCCCAGTTCGTCGAGCTTCCGACGCAGTCGTTCGATGCACTTCTGACGGACAAAGCCGATCGAGCCGGCAGCGAGGCCCAATTCGCCCGCAACTTCACGGTATGGACGCGAGGGTGTTTCGAAAAAGAGAAGCTCAATCAGTCGTTGGCATTGTGGAGCCAATGTCGCAATCGCGTCGCGCAGCATCTGCTCCTCATGGACCTGCTGCATCAGGGTTTCCGCAATCGCGGGAACCTCTGGTTCCGGCACACCGTCCTCAGAGTCGCTGCTTACCAATCGTTGGCTCCGACGTTTCCAGACACAGCACTGGTGATATGCCACCTGAATCAGCCATTGCGGTAACGCCCGTGGCTCGCGTAATTCCGGGAGACGCACCAGCAATTCCATGCACGTTGTTTGAAACACATCGGCTGCTTCATGGGCTGGCAGCCCACACTTTACGGGGATCGAGTAGATGAGTGCCTTGTACTTCTCGATGAGCAATGACCAAGCCTGCTCGCTTCCTGAAAGACATTCCCTGACCAGGCGAACATCGTCTCCCACAGCCGCCGTGCTTTTCATTGTTCCTTCCACGAGCGGAGTCATTTTCGTGCGTTCTCCTCCCCAGTTCTCCGGTAGAGTTGCTCGACGTTCCAGAGGACATACGGCTCCAGCACGGCAGGATGAAAATTCCCAATGACTTTCTTTGCTCCCACCAGAATGTCAGGACTGGCCAGGAAAATCATCGGCTGATTTGCCGCCAGAATCTCCTGCACTCGGTCATAGAGCTTCTTTCGTTGCTGGTAGCTCGTTGCCGTCAGTTGCGCGTCCAACAGGCGATCGATCTCCGCTTCCCAAGGTGTGGCCGGACGTGCTTGTAAGGGATTCCAAAGGTGGGTAGCACCCCTCGATAGCCAGACGTTGAGGTCGCTGTTCGGATCTGCATCGAAACTGATCAACCCCAGCACACAAGCGTCGTACTGTTTCGTCTGCGTGATCCGATCAATCAACGACCTGAACTCGAGGGGCACGACCTGAACGCGCATGCCAAGCTGTTTCAAGTCGTCCTGAATCAAGGTCGCCATCTTCGTGCGGTCGGCATTGGAGGAACTCGTCAGGATCGAAAACTCAACCGGTTTTCCGTCGGGGTCAACGAGGAGCGGCTCGTCGCTCGTCTGGCTGGTCCATCTGAAGCCAAGTTCCCGCAAGAGTCGCCGTGCCTGTTCGAGCGAACGCTCGGGATGTGCAATTGCTGTGTCCGCCCAGCGGAGATTCCCCGGGGTCACCGGCCCCCAAAGTGCTCTGCCGCGCTTTTGGTACACCAACCGTACGATCGCCTCGCGGTCAACCGCCGCCGATACGGCCTGTCGAAACTTTACTTCGCGGAACCATTTCTGTTTCGTTGCCATTTCAGGTCCGCTTTTCTCGCCCAGGTCGTTCAAATTGAAGAATAGAAAGTTGTATTCGAGGCCGGGACCGGCATCGAGCACCGTGTAAGACATCTGCTGGTGGGATAGCACCGAGAAATTCTCAGCACTGAGTCGGCTAATCATGTCCGTCTCGCCAGACTCAAAACGCAGCACCTGGGCATCGGCGCTCGGCACAAATAGAAAGACAAGCTCGTCCAGATACGGCAGGCGGTACCCATTCGTATCCTTCTTCCAATAGAAGGGGTTGCGTTCGAGAATTAATCGCTGCCCCTCGACGTATTCCTTCACGCGAAACGGGCCAAGCCCTGCCCACTGGCCGGCCGGCGCAGACAGCGATCCCATTTGTCCGAGTTTCCCCTCCTGGTATGGTTTTTCCAGCAAATGGCGCGGCAGGATCGCCAATGAATCAAAGACTCTCTCGCCCACGCTGTAGGGTTGTGCGAACCGAAACACCAGCGTGTACGCATCTACCTTACGAACCGCGATGGGTTTGCCGCCAACGATCAAAAGATCTCGTTGGGGCGAGTGCATGCTTTCGTCCAGATAGACGCGGAAAGTGAACAGCACGTCGTCTGCGTCCACAGGTTGACCGTCAGAGAAACGCAACCCTCGCCGCAGTCTCAACTTATATTCAAGGCCGTCGGAAGAGACATCCCAGGACTTTGCCAGCGCCGGCTCCGTAAGTTGCGTCGCGCGGTTGATATGAACAAGGTCCGCCTGCATGGCGCTGATCACTTCCCGCGAAGGCGCGTCCAGCGCGAGTACTGGGTTCAGCGTCTTCGGTTCCGCCCGCAGTGAAACCACAAGACGCCCCCCGGCGCGCCCAGGCTCGCCGGATAGGGCGAGCAAGTCTTCTCTTGGAGCCGATTGTTGGGAGTGCGCAGCCGCAGTTACGCTGACAGCGCTCGCGAGTACGAGAACTATGCGTAGCAACCTTAGACCTCGACGTGAATTTGTCCTGAGATTTCTCACCCGATACCCTCTTGACCCCAACTACCCATTTTGCGCGAATCCGCCCGCTCCTCTAGGGCAGCGGCGAGGCCGAGGTATCCCACAAAGAATGGCGCCACCGCCAAAGCCGGCAAATACATCCACCAATACGACATCAGCACACTGTACTGCTGCAGATTGGTCAATAGGTTTCCCCAGCTCGCCACGGGTTCAGGCACGCCAAGCCCCAGGAATGACAAGGTCATCTCAGCCAGCACGTATTGCGGGATCAGAATCGCCGCTTGCGTCAGCAATACGCTTGAAGTCTCCGGCAAAACGTGCCGGCGAAACAGGTAGCTATCTGAGGCTCCGAAGCCACGCGCTGCGCGCACGAAGTCCCGCTCCTTCGCAGACAACACCACGCCTCTAACGAGTCGTGCCGGACGCGCCCAGCCGACCGTCGCAATGACAACAACGATCAGAAGAAAAGCTTCAAGCGGGTTGACTGCGAGGGGAAGGAACGCGCGCAGCGCAAATAGCAGGTAGAGCCATGGCAACGCGAGGAACAGCTCGGCAAGGCGCATCAGTACGTCGTCTCTCCAGCCACCGTAATAGCCAGCTACCGCACCAACGCCCAGGCCAATGAAAAGTGTGATGCCAGCCCCCAGCAAACCTGCGAGCAGCGAGACTTGCCCACCGTAGAGGATTCGGGAAAGTTGATCGCGACCATAGCCGTCGCTACCTAACAAATAAATGCGAGCTCCATCGGCTCGAAACAGGTGTAGGCGGGAAGGCAAAAAGCCCAACAACTTGTAGCTGGCGCCAGAAGCGAAGAACCTCAGGGAGATCGGACGTCCCATGTCTTCGTCATATTGACCGACCGAGTTTTCGCTGGGGCGAAGCGGATAAAAGAACGGACGCAGGTGAATTTTGCCTTGACGGTCCACAAGGTGGAGTCTCATCGGACTTGCGTAAGCGTGTTCGCGATCCTGCTCCACCGGACCGTAGGGTGCAAAAAAACCGCCGCAGGCAATCACGGCGTGCAGTGCCACGAGCACGACGAGCCATTTGTCAGGCTTGCGATAGCCGGTCATGGTGTGACGGCCTCCGGACGGATCCTCGGGTCGGCTCGGTAGAGAAAGAGGTCAGCGATGAAGTTCCCCACAACCAGGAAGAGTGCTGAAAGAAGAATGCCGCCGAACACTACGTACAAGTCACGCGAGAGAATTGCTTCTACGAGAAACGGACCGAGGCCGGGCCAGCTCATAACGACTTCCACCAGCAATGAGCCACTTAACAGCACGCCGATGCTGAACCCAAACAAGCTGATCAGCGGATTGGCCGCCGCGGGAAGAGCATATCGATACAGAAGCCGGCGACGAGAAATGCCGTGACCTCGAGCCGCGCGCAGAAACGGCGCAGCCAGCACGCCAACCATGGCGGCTCGCACATGCCTCACCAGCATCGGCAAAAATGACAAAACCAACACGAAAACCGGCAAGAACATGTGCCAGGCAAGATCGTGCAATCGATTTATCGGCGATAGGCCCTCAAAATCGATCGAGACGAGGCCACCGGTCGGAAACCATCCGCTACGCACCGCGAATAAGAGCAAGCCTAGCGCGAGGGCAAGATCGGGAATTACAAGCAACCCTGCTGTTGTGGTGGAGATCAAGAAGTCCGGGAGACGTCGAACGTGCCGCGCACTCCAGACTCCGAGAGGCAAGGCAAGGGCCCACGCGAAAAGGGTTGCAGTTACCGTCAGGAAGAGCGTGTTTCTGGCCCGAACCCAAACGAGCGGCCCGACGGAGCTGTTATAGGAAAAGGAATAGCCAAGGTTCCCGTGCAGGACAGATCTTGCCCAACGCGCATAGCGCACTGGCAGAGGTCGATCGATTTGATATTCCGCGCGCATGGCTGCGACGGTTTCGAGGCTGACCTGGGGATTCAAGCGCATCTCGTCGAAGTAATTCCCCGGTGCAAGTGAAGTGAAAAGAAAAGACAAGATCGATACTCCACACAGCAGAACAAAGGCGTGAGCCAGTCGGCGAAATAAAAAGTGCATTGCAAACGTGAACCTATGCGAGGACCGGTCCTTGATCTCATTGCCGGCCGGGGGAAGCTCCGTTTGGTTTCCGGGTCGGACCCCGGACAATACCTTCTGGGGAACGTCTTGTTTCACAATCCGGCCGCGGTCCATCAGCGCCGCTTCATCGCTCAGGTGCGCAGCCATTGCAGGATCATGTGTGATAAATAGGTACGTCAAACCGAGCGAGGATTGGAGATCCAATAACAAATTGGCGATCTGCGCTTGCACGGAACAGTCCAATGCAGACAAGGCCTCATCGAGAATCAAAAGTCTCGGTTCAAGCATCAAGGCCCGAGCGATCGCCAACCTTTGTCTCTGCCCACCGCTGAATTCGTGAGCTCGCCGGGTGGCCATCTCTCGATGGAGACCTACCCGTTCCAACGACTGGACGGCCCGATCGCGCACCTCATGTTGTCCCCATTTCCGCTGCACCAGTAGTGGTTCCATCACGATCTCCAGGGCCGTATACCGTGGATTGATGGAGCGCGCGGGGTCTTGAAAAATAAGTTGAATTTGCGGACGCACCCTGCGTAGTTCCTTCTCCCCGAGGGCTGCAAGATTGCACCCTTCAAACCAGATTCTTCCCGATGTGGGCCGCTCTAGACATGCAAGACACAGCGCCAGAGTGCTCTTGCCAGAGCCCGAATCGCCGACCAGCGCGAGCGTAGTGCCCGAAGCGATCGAGAATGAGGCGCCGTTGAGTGCCGACACCAGCGCTCCCGAGCCCATGACTCTTGCGCTCCGGTAACACTTCACGAGATTTTCCACCAGTATGAGTGGCTGCGTGTGCGCTCGCCTGTCCATGTATCAGCCGCCAAAGCAGAAACAAGCAACTCCCCGTCCATTGCCCACGGACACGGCCGGCGGTTCGCGTTGTCTGCATGTCTCAAATCGATCCGGGCACCGTGGCTCGAATTGGCATCCATTCGATGAGATAAGGCCGGGTGAGTGTCCTGTGATCACGGGCAACTTAGTCTTTCGCTTGCCTCCGTCCGTACGTTCGACGGGCTGCGGTAAACACTGCAGCAGAGCGCCGGTGTATGGGTGCAGAGGCGACGCGAGTACGCTCGCCGCAGGACCGATTTCTACGACCCGCCCCGCATAAAGGACGAGCACTCGATCCGCAACGCCTGCAAGCAACAGGGGGCTGTGAGTGATCAAAATGATCGCTACCCCGAACTTCTGCCTGAGGCTCAAAAGGACGGCAAGAATCTCACGCTCTGTCGAGGCGTCGAGAGATGCCGTGGGCTCATCGGCAACGATCAGCGCTGGCCGACAAGCAATCGCTTGTGCGATCAGCACGCGCTGGCGCTGTCCCCCGCTCAACTCATGGGGATACGAGTCCGCGATTCTTTCGCTTTCTGTGGGAAACAGCTCCGCAAGGATCTGCGCCGTCCTTTCGCGCTGGAACCGTCTCGGCAGAGGTTCGTGCCGGCGCAGAATCTCGCCTACCTGATCGCGGATCCGCATGGTCGGGTGAAGCACGGTCGAGGGCTCCTGATCGATCATGGCGATGCGCCTGCCACGAATGCTCTCAAGCTCTTGACGGTCCAACTGCAACACATCGCGCCCCTCGAATCGAATAGTCCCCAGTTGGACTCTTCCATTGGCCGGGAGCAGACGCAGAATCGATGCGGCAAGAGTGCTCTTCCCCGATCCCGACTCTCCGAGCACGCCCAGAATTTCCCCCGGCCCCATGTCGAAACCAACATTTACGATGACAGAACAGGCCTCGTCCGCGCGCGAGACGTACGCGACATGAAGATTCCGAACTTCCAGAATGCACGCCATGTCCCGGACCTCGGAAACGAAGACACCCCTGACCTTATGCAATGCGCACGGATCGTTCCAAGTGAAAGAAGACCTGATTATTGAGCACCGCTTCGACAGCTTTAAAAATCTCGTGGCCGCAGCCTTTGTTAACTGCTCCACTGAAGCCGGCACTGCGAGCCGCTTCGAGATGACTTCGGGACAATTGCTGAAAGGTAATGAGGAGCATCGGAGGGTGCGGGTTGATTCTGGAAATCTCGCGCGCTGCCTGGAAGCCATTCATGAGCGGCATGCGTAGGTCCAATATCACAAGATCAGGCGCAAGACGTTCAGTCTGCTCGATTGCGTCGACTCCGTTGACTGCCTCGCCACATACCCGCCATCCTGAGTGACTCTCCAGAAGCTTTCGCAGCGATACACGTGCCGTAGAGACATCGTCTGCAATCAATATTCGCACCGGCACGTGACCTAAGAAAAAAGAGGGGCGAGGGTATTACTCTGAGCGAAACCCGCGAAGCAGCAACTGGCTTCACCCTGCTTAACAAGCGATGCTCGTCCAGCATTGATGCCATTTGCGCTTTGTCGGCACAATACAGTTTTTACCGTATGGGTGCTTGGCGCAGTAGGGTTTCTTCCCTACGCACCACTCGGTAGTTTTTCCTTTGCACCTACCTGTAGCTACCCAATTGATCTCGGTCGATAACCACGGTAGTTTCTCGGACAGTCTCAACTCCGCTCAACGCACTCCGTGTGCGTGGAGTGGCATGGTTGGAAGCAACTTTGCACGCCACGCTGCCTTTGATCGCTGACGTCCAGCGGCTGGAACTTTACACGATTGCCCGGTTTAGTTAGGAGGTGGTTGTCATGGTGGTTGTTGTGAAGACCAATGTTTCTCCCCGTTTCAAGAGTCAGCAAGCCACTGAGTTCACGGCGGCGTTGTTGCGTGAATTGGTCGCCCACCTTCGGCAAAACCGTACCCAACTTCGTCAGGAATGGGCTCGCCGCATCCAGGAAGCGCAATTGCTGACGGCGATGAGCGAGGAAGAGATTTTCGCCGAGGCCACCTCCGTCTATGACAATTACGTCGAGGCGGTGGAGACTGGGACCTTTGAGGCCTTGCAAGCTTACGCCCGCAATCTATCGGAGCGCGTGATTCCACGAGGCGTAGAGACTGATGAAGTTGTCGGGATCGTTTTGCTCCTGCGCGATGTCCTCGCACGCTCCTTGTTTGCCAAGTATCAGGATGACTTCGACAAATTGAACAGCATTTTGGACGCTTACGAGCCGGCCGCCAACCGTATCGCGAACACGGTGGCGGTGGGCTTTGTGCAGGAACGTGAACGTATCATTCGCGAGCAGCAGGAGGCTATTCGTGAACTCTCAACTCCTGTTTTGCAGGTGCGCGAACGCCTGCTCATTCTTCCCATCATCGGAGCGATTGATCCCCAGCGCGCTCGCCAATTGACGGAGCAACTTCTGCGCGCCATCCGTACCAATCGTGCCAAGGTTGTCGTGATTGACATTACCGGCGTCGCCGCCTTGAACTCCGTAGTTGCCAGCCATCTCGTCCAGACCGTAGAAGCCTCGAGGCTTCTCGGCGCGATGGTCATCGTAACCGGTCTGTCGCCGGAAATTGCGCAAACCCTGGTCACAATCGGCGTGGATTTGGGGAAGATGCACACGGTAGGCGACCTGCAAGGTGGCATCGAAGAAGCAGAGCGGCTTTTGGGCTACAAGGTAATTTCAATCGTGGAAGAGGCTCCGCAGGCATAGGAAAAGCTAGCCCATGGAAGTTCCTATTCTCAAACAGCAGCATTACCTGATCGCCACGGTCCAAGCCGCGCTGACGGATGCGGATTTGACACACCTGCGGGATGCGTTGGTCGAACGAGTCGGGAAATTTCGTTCTCACGCAGTCATTGTCGATGTAACCGCCTTGGATGTGATGGATTCCTTCGCATCCCGGACGCTTCGAGATCTTGCGTACATGATCCGGTTGCGCGGAGCCGAGACCGTGATTGTCGGTATTCAACCTGAGGTAGCTTTCGCCATGGTCCAGTTGGGGCTGAATCTCGAGGGCGTGGCGACAGCTCTGGACTTGGAGGAGGGACTGGATTTTCTGAATCACAAAAGGAAATCCTGGGGGAGCCGGAACTAACCCTTCCCGCAGTTAAACCCGCGGCTCCAAAGGCGTGGAATCAACGGCGGGCTAGGTTCGGATTTCCCGCGGAAACAGGGTGCAAGTTGAGCGTGGGCGTTGTGCGATTTTTATGTAAATGACGCAAGTCAGGACCGAAGGGGTGGGCATTCCTCAGCGAGAAATTGCTGTGCGTGCGACAGGAGCAAACAACATGCGGAATTACTGCACAAGGTGCAAAGGCGTGCTGAGGAACCGAACATGGCTTGTTGCTGTTCTGTTCGTAATGCTGTGGACCGCGCCAGCCAAGGCCGACAGCCGAATCATCGTTCGGACGACCCTCGGTCTCCAGGGGCTTCAGCAGCTCTGCAATACTCTCCCGCTCCCGATCTGTTCTGTAGTGGGCAGCTTGGGAGATCCCCTGAACCAACTCTTCCTCGTCAACTCACCGCTGAATGCAAGCATCATCCTCAGTATCTTGCGCTCGCTTCCGGGTATTGTCGATGCGGAGCTCGACCAGCTCGTCAGTCTACTTGGCGGACTGAACAGCGTGACCACACCGCCGGCTGCCCTTTCCGAGTCGACGCTTGTCAGTTATTACAATTCAAAGGTTTGGAATGGCTATGTAACTCAACCGGCCGCACAAATAGTTCGCGTTGCGACTGCTCAACACCAGTTTAATGTTGCCGGCACCGGAATCGTTGCCGACATCGACACGGGCGTTGACCCCAATCATCCAGCGTTCGCGGGTGTGTTGCTCCAAGGCTACGATTTCACCCGCAATCAGTCGGGTGCCTCGGAGCTCAACGACTTGTCTCCAACCGACTTTCCCTATCTACCGCCCCCTTGCGCGCCTGCAAACTGTCCGCCTGCCAACGTCAATCAAGAAAGCGCGGCCATCCTTGAAGGATGGGCCGCAACTATCCTCGACACCAATCCAAACTATGCCGCATTTGGCCACGGCACGATGGTGATGGGTGTCATCCACTTGGTGGCTCCAAAAGCACGCTTGTTGCCACTCAAAGCCTTTAGTTCCGCCGGCACGGGTTATCTCTCTGATATCTTGCGCGCGATCAATTACGCAAATCAGAACGGAGCGAACGTCATCAACATGAGTTTCAATCTTATGACCAGTTCCACAGAGTTGTCGACCGCGCTGAATCAGGCCAACAAGTCCGGCGTCATTTGCGCAGCGTCCGCGGGGAATGACGGCAAGGAGGAGGTTGTCTATCCTGCCGCAATCCGAACCGATGTCATGGGTGTCGCCTCAACCAGCGATCTGAACACGCGTTCTTCGTTCTCCAACTATGGGGACCAAGTCGTTTGGGTCGCTGCGCCAGGAGAAGCGATCGTCACAACCTACCCGTTCAGCACTTACGCCGCCGGCTGGGGAACCTCATTCAGCGCGCCTTTCGTTTCCGGAGGGGCTGCACTTTTGCTGAATCTGAAACCCGGCACCAACGAACCACATGCCGCCACTGATGTGGCTCATGCGGTGTATGTCGGCCCGGACATGGGTAACGGCCGGTTGGATTTGGTGCGTGCACTGTCCGCCGCGAGAGGCGACTTTTCTATCTCTGTCGCTCCTTCGAGCGCGACCATTCACCGCGGTGCCGGAGAAAAAATAACGGTCACGGTCACCGCATTGCAGGGTTTCACAAGCACTGTAAATCTGAGTGTGAACGGCTTGCCTGCGCAAACGTCCGGCGCCTTTAGTCCGTCTTCGATTACGGGTGCCGGCACCTCTGTCCTGACCCTGAAAATCGGGCAGTCGGCGCCGACTGGGACCTACAAGCTCGCGATTCGAGGAAAGAGCGGAAGTCTTGTCCATTCCGCCCAAATGATCTTGACGATTCAATAGGCTTCGAATCGGCGGGTCAAAAGACTTCTTGCCAGTCTCGGAGTCGCCGGCAACTTCCGGATCTCTTGCCAGCGAAAACAGCCGGTAAATCCTGCGTGTGACCTGTAGTTTTGGGCTTCCTCCGAAGTCAAACAACCCCTTGAGCCTCGATGCATCTCCATTGATATCAATCGCTTACATTTTGGAACCTGCCTTGCGCCGGAAACCTGAGTGCGTCGTCATTGTCCGCGCGGGGGCTTCTCTCAGAAAATGGTTTCTTGCTACTCCTTTTTAACGAGGCGTCTGGACGTGACTGCGTTTGCCACGATTTTTATTTGTCCTGTCCTCACTTTGTGCGTGGGCACCTTCTGTAATCGAGAGGATAAAGTAACCCTCAACTGGAGCGCTCGTGGACAGTGAAACAATCCGTATTGGGCGGGACCGGCTTCTGAGAGTCTTTCGCTACCTAGAAGCACTCAATGAGCATCGGAACCCCGTCAAGCGCCACATTGGCGAACAACTGTGGACCCAGCGGCTGAAGAACCTGCCAGATCACCCTTCGATCAGGAAGGGAGCTTCTCCGACCGATGAGTCGCCCGCCCTTGTGGCAAACGGCAATGGAGTGTCGGCCGAGCGACAGGATTCCGATTTCATTCTCAAAATTGCTCGCCCGAGGCTCACCAGTCCGCCAACTCCTCCAGCGCTGATCGAGCCGTGGCTGGAACCCGGTTGGGAAGATCCGTTCAAGGAAGTATCTCCGCGCAGAAACGAGACGTCCGCAAGCAGCGGTGCGCGCGTTCATTTGGGAAGTGACCCGAAACGGGTGGCGGCATTCGACCAGTGGAAGATGCAACGAAACCAGTGGGCGCGTGCTGAGCAGCCGGCTCGGGCTGCGATGAGGATCTTTGAGGATTTCTACGAGCTATACGGACGCATGGAACGCGAAGCCGAACGTGTGGAGATCGTCCTGGGCGACGGGATACTCAGTTGGCGCCGGCCGGAGGGCACGGTACGCCATCCCATCTTGCTGCAGCGGCTCCAACTCAGCTTCAGCCCCTCGGTTCCGGAGTTTACTCTGACGGAAACCGAACATCCGGTAGAACTCTATTCCGCGCTATTTCAATCGATGCCAGACGTGGATGGCCGAGCCATCGGGCGATGCCGCGATGAATTAGAAGAGCAAGGATACTCCCCGCTCGACGACGGTCCCACTTCGGCGTTTCTCCAGCGCCTGGTTGTGCAACTCTCGCCCCGGGGTGAATTCGTTGAGTCAGGTACGCCAGACGGGGAAAACGACGATCCCCGGATTGGACGAGAGCCCGTACTGTTTCTTCGCTCTCGGACGCTCGGTTTTGCCGCCGCCATCGAGGCCGTGTTGGAAGATCTCCGCAACCGCAATGACTTGCCGTGGTCGCTTCTGAATATCGTGGGGCTTGAACCACCTCCTTCGGACGTCGAAGGTCCAGAATGCCTGGCCCCTCGGCTCCCTGAGGCGGAGATCCTCCTCAGCAAGCCGGCCAATCCGGAGCAGATCCGGATCGCGCGCCAGCTCGAGCATTCGGGCGGAGTCCTCGTTCAGGGACCTCCCGGTACGGGAAAGACGTACACCATCGGGAATCTTGTTGGTCACTTGCTCGCGGAAGGAAAGAGCGTGCTCGTCACCAGTCACACGACGAAGGCGCTCCGAATGGTACGCAGCCAGATCGTCCCAGAGCTACGTTCCCTGGCTGTGAGTCTGCTTGAAAACGATCTTGACAGCCGCATGCAGCTGGAGAGTGCGGTCAGTACCATTGCTGACCGGCTGTCCAAGACGGACGCGAAGTCGCTCGAATCCAATGCCGACGGGCTCACCCAAGAAAGAGGAAAACTACTCGGCCGATTGACGGATTTGCGCCAACAACTCGCCAAAGCGCGCTCCGACGAGTACCGGGACGTGGTGGTTGGTGCTAAGGCTTGGCAACCCTCTGAGGCGGCACGAAAAATCGCAAGAGAGGCAGAGGTCAATGGGTGGATACCCGGCCCCGTGCAAGCCGATATCGAGTTACCGCTTTCGGGTGGTGAACTTGCGGAACTCTATGCCACCAATCGGTCCATATCACCGGACGTCGAGAGCGAATTATCGGGCCAACTACCGGGTCCCGGCGAACTCCCATCACCGAACGATTTCGAGGAACTGTTGCGCGAAAGGGCGCGGCTCGAACATGCAAACCGGGAATTTCGTTCTGACCTTTGGAGGCGCGACAAAGAGCATGTTTCCGCGGACTCTCTGAAGGAAATCGGAATCAAGCTTCAGCGGGCTGGCGTTGTCCTTGCCGCCAGCGAGAGATGGAAACTATCGGCTCTCTACGCGGGGAAAAATGGTGGTCCACATCGGGAGACTTGGGAGAAATTACTCTCCCTCATCGAGCAAGTACAGCTTGAGGCGGCAGGCTCGCAGGAGATCCTAATCCAGCACGCAACCACGCTGGCAGACGAGTTACGCCTTGAGCAGCAAGAGCAAACGGCCACCGAGATCCACGGACATTTACGGACGGGTGGCGGATTGGGCTTCTTTAGCCTCCTCACGCATAAGCGCTGGAAGCAGTTCATTCGCGCGACCCGGGTCGACGGTGACGAGCCCAAACTCGCCGATCATTTCCTGGCAGCCAGTAAGTTTTCACGGGTCAAACTTTTTCGCAAGAACCTCGCCGTCCGCTGGGACCGGCAAATGGCCCCGTTGGGCGCAAGTGCGTCAGCTGAAATGGGAACTGAGATCGAAAAAGCCGCAATTCAGTTTTCTGGCCCCATTCGAGATTGTCTGGCGTGGCACTCACAGATCTGGAGCCCGGTGGAGAAAGAACTGAGGGAAGCCGGATTCCTGTGGGACAAATTCCTAGCGGAGCAGCCCGTGGTCGTGGGTGACGATGGTGAGTTAAGAAGACTGCGAAGTGCCGTCGCGGACTCCCTCCCGCCAATTCTTGCGGCGCGAATCGACCACTTGAAGTGGTGCGAGATGAACCTGAAGCTGGCTGAGTTGCGCGAGCGACTCACGGTGGCGGTTCGGTCGTTCCCGGGATCCCGCACTATCGGGAACCTGCTGGAAGCAGTCGAATCGTTGGATTCCAAGGCGTACCGCCGCGGCCACACACGGCTACTCGAACTGCACGAGCTCCGCTGGAACCTTCAACGCCGGAATGTTTTGCTGGCACGGCTTGAGACGGCTGCGCCGGCTTGGGCCGCGGCGATTCGGGCCCGCGCCGGTGCGCACGCAAACGCCAACGTGCCGGGAGACCCCTCGCAAGCCTGGATCTGGCGCCAGATTCAAAGCGAACTGGACCGTCGCGCCAGCGTGTCGATCGATGAGCTTCAAACCTCCATCGAACGAGCCGCTGCCCAGGTGCAGGGTACTACGATCGATCTCATTGACAACCTCGCCTGGATGTTTCAGTCGCGGAGAACCTCTCTTCCCCAAAGGCAAGCGCTCATCGGCTGGCTCGACACCATCAGGAAGATCGGCAAGGGCACAGGTCTTCGTGCGCCGCGTTTGCGCGTGGAGGCGGCCCATAAGATGACGGAGTGTTGGGGCGCCGTGCCGGTCTGGGTCATGCCCCTCTCCAGAGTGGTCGAGAACTTTGATCCAGGAAAATCGCGTTTTGATGTCGTCATTATCGATGAAGCCAGTCAAAGCGACGTCATGGCTCTCGTTGCACTTTACCTGGGTCACAACGTGATTGTTGTCGGAGACCACGAACAAGTCAGCCCGTCCGCCGTCGGACAAGAAGTCGCTGTCATTCAGAATCTAATTGACCAGTTCCTCAAGGGCATCCCGAACGCACATTTGTATGATGGCCAAACCTCAGTCTACGACTTAGCCCGTCAATCCTTTGGTGAAACGGTTAGGTTGGTCGAGCACTTTCGCTGCGTTCGCGAAATCATCCAGTTCAGCAATCAACTTTCTTACGATGGTGACATCAAAACGCTGCGCGATGCGAGCCACGTTCGACTGCGGCCTCACGTTCTTGCCTACCCCGTCATCGGCTCGACCCGGGACGGAAAGATCAACCGCCAGGAAGCCAGAGTCGTTGCGTCTCTCATCGCAGCAGCACTTGAACAGGCAGAGTACCAAACCAACGAGTTCGGATCTCCATCCAGCATTGGCGTCGTTTCCCTTGTAGGCGAGGAGCAAGCTCTGGAGATCGACCGCCTCCTGCGAACCCACCTCGCTCCCGACGCGTATGAACGGCATCGCTTGCTCTGTGGAACCTCGGCGCAATTTCAGGGAGATGAACGAGACGTGGTTTTCCTTTCCGTTGTGGACGCCCCGGCGAATGGAGCGCTCTATCTTCGTGACCAACAGATGTTCAAGCAACGATATAACGTGGCGGCCAGCCGCGCGCGAGACCAGATGTGGGTCGTTCACTCGTTGGACCCGCAAACGGACCTTCAACCCGGCGACCTGCGGCGGCGTCTCATTGAGCACGCCCAGGCACCCGAACTCCTCACTCGAACCTTCGACAACCAAGAGACGAATGTTCAGTCAGCCCTCGAACGCGATGTCATGAAGCGACTGGTTCAAGCGGGTTACCATGTAATTCCGCGGTGGAGAGTCGGCTCCATGAGCATTGATCTGGTTGTGGAAGGAAATGGAAAGCGTCTGGCCATCGAGTGCGATGGAGATCGTGACCTCCCACTCGAAGAGCTCCGCGACGACATTGAGCGCCAGTCTATGCTCGAACGCCTGGGATGGACATTCGCACGCGTGCGAGGCAGTATCTTCTTCCGCGAACCGAACCGCGCTATGGCGCCTCTGTTCGACAAGCTGCAATCGCTGGAGATTTCCAGCGTGAACCAAGGCCCTGCTTCCGACCGGGCTGGCGAATCTTCGAACCTCAGCGAATTGACCGAACGTGTCATATGCCGCGCCCATGAACTTCGTGACGAATGGTCTGCCCTTCACAACAAGCGCCGACTGCGATCTCACCTTTCTGAGTCGCTTCCGTAAGACGCTGGCAACCCACACTGAGACCGCGCCATCTCGATCTCAGTGCACCACGGGGTGTGAAGGAAAGCGGGTGCAATCCTGCCCTCATTCCTAAAGGATTGGCCGGGATCACAAGCCGAGCGGTCGCAGTGGTCGAAAGAACGCAAAACCCACACTCGGAAACCCAAACTTATCCGCATTCGCAATTCGCCGTTGAACCCAACTCAAGTTCAAATCCCGACCCAAAAAGTCGAATTCCATGTCCGCTTTTCCCAGGCGCAAACTACGACCGACCTCCCTGTAAACCATTGATTCAAAGCTACTAATGTTACCAACCATCCAAAACTAGGACGGCTCAACTCCGTCCCCGCAAGCAACTTCCGCGCCGCTCGCTTTCCTATGGTGCTCTCGAGTCCCTAGGTGTATATTGTTCCTGCTCGGAGTATTCCCCCAAGCCTTTCAGGCGGGCTCCGAGGAAGCAGTGATTCATCGGCTGAACCGTCCCAGGATCCCTGAAACGGATCGCCGTTTTTTCCCCCCAAAGTTGTAGAGAGGTCCCGGACACAAAGTGTGTTCCGGTGAATAACTTATGCCTTCTTCTCTTATCGCGGGGCGGTACGAACTCCAAGGACAACTCGGTGAGGGCGGCATGGGTGTGGTCTGGCGCGCCCTCGATGTCAAGACCGGCGGTTCCGTCGCCATCAAGCTCATGAAGGATATGTCCGATCCGGTGGCGGTCGATCTGTTCACCAAGGAATGGAGAGCCCTGGCTGAGATCTCCCACCCGAATATCGTGGAAGTTCGGGACGTCGATGTCATCGAGGAAAACGGTCAGAAAAAACCATTCTTCGTGATGCCGCTGCTGCGCGGCACCACGCTGGCTGACCTGATCGCTGACGCCAGCGCGCGCTTGACCGTGGAGCGCGTCGTGGAGATCGCGGTGCATGTGTGCCGGGGATTGCAGGCCGCGCACCAGAGAGGACTGATCCACCGGGACCTGAAGCCAAGCAACATTCTCGTGATGGAGGATGACAGCGCCAAGATCATCGACTTCGGTGTGGTGCATCTGGCGGGATCAAAGTCGGTGACCGGACAGAAGGGGACGTTCCAGTACATGTCGCCAGAGCAGGCCATGATGAGGGAGATTACCCCGGCATCGGACTTGTTCTCGATGGGGATCATCCTCTATGAGGCACTGACGCGGCGGAAACCATTCGCACGCAACACTGTCCAGGACACCATGGATGCGCTGCTCAAGTTCGTGCCACCGGCCGTGTCAGAGCTCAATCCGAACGTCAATATGTCGTTGAGCCGGGTGGTTCACAAGTGCCTGGCCAAGCAACCGATTCACCGCTTTGCGAGCGCTCGCGATCTTGCAGATGTCCTGCAAAAAGCAGTGCGCAATGAACCCGTGTTTGACACGGCCAAAATCGAGCAGCGCATCGAACGCGCGAAGGCTGCCTACAAATCTGGCGATGAAGGGTTTGCCTCTGAGATTCTGGCAGAACTTGAGGCGGAAGGTCATCTTGATCCGCGCATTACCGTGCTGCGGATGCAGATTGAGATGGCCGCAAAGGCGAAGAAAACCCGTCAACTGCTGGAGAGTGCTCGCGCGCGAATGGAGCAGGACGAAATTCCTCTGGCGCTGGACAAGATCCGTGAAGTGCTGGAGTTGGACCCTGATAATCCCGATGCGCTGGCCATGCGGCATGCCATGGAAAAGCAGCGCAATGAGGGCCAGATCGCCAGGTGGCTGGAACTTGCGCAAACGCATTTGAGCAATCGCGACTTTGGGGCAGCCCGGAATGCGGCCAAAGAAGTTCTGGCCATCAATCGTGCTGACGGGCGGGCCATGGACCTCTTGGAGAAGATCGAGTCGACGGAAACTGATGCCAAGAGAATTCGTGAGCAGAAAGAGCAGCTCTACACCTTAGCTTTGAAGGCATACCAGAACGGCGAGATCTCCACGGCTCTAAGCAAGCTCGAGCGTCTGTTCTCGGTGGCCCAGTCCAATCCGAACGCAGCGATTCCGGAACGCGAAGCTGTCTACCAGAGCTTTTACAAGGAAGTGCGGTCCGAGCGCGACACCATCCACGGCGCGCTTGAAGACGCGCAGCGCCAGTTCCGGGAAAAGAATTTTGCCGGCGCCATGGCAGTGTGCAGGGAACTTCTGGCGAAGTATCCCAACGACGGCACCTTTCACGCCTTGAAGATCCAAATTGAGGATGCGGAACGGCAGGAGTTGTCGTCGTACATGGCCGACGTTTCCCAGAGACTCGAGGCGGAGCGCGATCTTGACACGCGAGTCAATATCGCGCGGGATGCCTGCGAGCGCTACCCCAATGAAGCGCAGTTTGCACAGCAACTCAAGTTGGTACGTGAGCGGCGCGATCTGGTGAATTCCATCGTCGTCAAGGCACGGCAGTATGACGAGCGGGGGCAGTTTGCCGAAGCCATCAGCCAGTGGGACATCTTGCGCAACATTCATCCCGACTATCCCGGCATTACATTTGAGATAAAGCAGTGCAAGAAGAAGCGAGACCAGCAGGGGCGAGACGAGGAACGTTCACGACTAGTCAACGAAATTGATGGGTTGATGAAGAGCCGGGCATACGCGAAAGCCATTGAATACGCTTCTTCTGCGCTCCAGGAATTCCCCGCTGACACCGAGATCTCGGGGCTGCGAACGCTGGCGCAGCAGGGGATGGAGCGGACCAAAGAGTCGCGCCGTCTGTTCGAGGAAGGTCAACGATGCGTCACGCAGGGGGATCTGCTCAGGGGCACGGAGTTGTTGCGCAGCAGTCTGAACCTTGACCCGCGGGCACCGGGACTCCGGGATGCGGTGGTCAATGTTTTGATCGAGCGGGCACGGGCCTGCGGGGAAGACAACTGGCAAGATGCGGAGCCTCTGTGTCAGGAAGCCAGTGAACTGGACGCGAATAACCCCGCGGTTCGGGCCCTGCGTTCAAGCCTGACAGACGCCAAGCGAAAAGCGTTCGTCGTTCAATGTCTGACGGAATGCCGCTCGTTGGTGGCTGCCGGAAAAGTGAATGAGGCGACACAGCGAGTTCGCGCGGCGCGGCAAATGTACCCGAACGATGGTCGCCTGGAGCAGTACGCAGCGAGTCTCGAAAGGGAGATGAACGAACTTCTGCGCCAGGAACAAAGACGTAAAGACCAGACTGCGCTTAGCGAGAACCGGCGACTGGCGGAACAGAATCCCGATCGCGCGAACCTGCGATCTGTTTTGGAGAAATCGTATGCGATCCGCGCCCATCATCCCGACGATCCAGAGATCGCGCGGACCGTATCGGAGATAGAGCTAGCCGTCAAGAACGTGGCGCGGGTAGAGGATGTGAAACAGGTCCTGAGCGTTGAGCCGTCTCTTACCGGCACGAATGGGTGGCGAGCAACGATGGTCCAGCAAGCTCCTGGGCAGCAGGCGCCACGCAGCGCGGACAAGAAGGGTCCGCAACTGGTCGACAAAACTGCCACTGCAACGAATACAGCAAGACCGGGTGCGCGACCGAAATCCGGCTTCCACACTTTCACACTTGAGTTGGAAGCCCTTGCGCAACGCGTGCAGGGAAGGCTACTTGCGCTGGCGCGTCCTGGGGGCCAGTGGTCTGGGGTAAGGCTGGGAACCGCTGGCGCGGTCGTCATCCTGCTCCCGCTACTCGCTTATTTCGCATTTCACTTGCCGAGCAACTCAAAAAAGAGTGCGGGAACTCCGACCACAGCAACTGTCACGATTGCCACCGATCCTCCCGATTCCTTAGTTACGAGCGAAGGCAAGGCGGTCGCTAATGGCGGAGTTGCAATCGGCACAACAATCGAAGTCAGTCACATCGGCTACAAGACCAGGCAAGTACAGATTCAGCAGGATAGCGATGGGAAGGTATCGCTTGAGCCGGAGCCGTTGCACTTGTCGGTTCACGCGTCGGGAACCGCAGGAAGTGCTGAAATCGATGGGCAAAAGGTCGCCGATCTGACGGACGGCTCTTTGGAATACGCCCTAAGCCCCGACGGCACTCTGCACAAGCTGACGGTCACCGCGGATAACAAACAACTGCTCACGGTTTACGTGCAAGCTTCGCCGGGCCAACAGCCTCGAGTCACAGGCTTCGATGCGAATAACCTTCTAGCCATTACCAGCTTGGGTAACCAGGCGACACTGTATGGAGCAAGCAATCTGGGGTCGGCTCAGGTCGGCGACCAGAGCGCTGCGATCAATCCTACGGGAGCGCCGATCAGGCTAACTGATCAGAACCACGATGTCGTATTCGGAAAGGGTGACGATCAAGGAAGCGCATCGATCGACATTTCCAACGCTCCTGCCCTCATGGTGCAATCGCTGAGCGGTGCAGGACGCATCTTCATCACGACGAATGCGGATAAGGCCATACTCAGCGTGGACGGATCGCCCATGCCCCGGCAGAACCGCGGATGGACCGTGAGTAAGGCACCCGGTCCTCACAAATTCACGTTATCCGCAGAGGGTTTCGAACCTCAATCGTGGACCATGGCCATACAGCGTCGTGGAGTTGTGAACAAGAACGTAAACCTACACGCCAAGGCAGCAGCCGTCCAGCCCTTGACGGCTGGCCTGAGCATCGTCGGAGGCACTCCCGGAGCAGACGTCACCCTCGATGGCAAGAACGTTGGGGAACTGGATTTAGCGGGCAGTCTCAACCTTCCGAATGCCGTGGCTCCCGGCAAACATAAGGTAGGTCTGACGAAGCCCGGCTACGAAGCGCGGGAGTTCGAAATCACGATCAGTCCCAGCGCTCCGGGCAAGCCTTTGGCCGACGCTCAAATCTCCAAGCCGGTGCTTTCGTCATCCACGGCGGGACTGGCGTTCGACGTAACGACCAAGGGAGCCACCGTAAAATTCCGCCGCGTCGGCGACGCACAATTCCGGGACGTCAATCCTTCGGAAAAGATTCAGTTGCCGCCCGGACAGTACGAGATTGTGGCGGAGGCCGCCGGGTATCAACGATTCACTACGACAGTGAACCTCGGGAAGGAAGAGGTCACCGTTCCTGTGAATTTGGGAGCAGTTCCCGACTACGAATTCGAGGACGCTCACCAGGTCTCTCATGAAGGCGCTTGGCTGAAGTCGAAGGTGCCGGGGAAGTTCATCAATCTTAAACCGGGCCTTCTGCGCGAAAATATTGTTTTTTCCCGGCCTGGCAAGACGCTTTTCTGGGATAAGAAAGTCGAGTGGATGATCGAGGATCCGGCGCATCACTCCAGAGTCCAGTATTCCCTCGAAGGCGGCAAGTTGACACGGAGGCTGGTGGTTGGACAGGACACCTCATATCAGAAAGAAGCCAAGGTCGATGCCCAGTCTGCGGGACAGAAGGATTCACTCTCTTTACACATCCGCGTTGACGCTGGACAGGTGCGGATTACCAACGATAGGGGAACTGTTCTTGACGAGTTCGCGGCTCCAGGTCAGGATTTTTCAAACGGCAGGATCGCGATTCGAAGCGATTCCCTCTTCGTTGTTCGGACGAACAACCAGTAAGGGTTCGTGACCAATTAATCACTCCGGCAGGGCCCAGGCGAACAATAACCCGCCGCTGCTCATCAACACGTACTGACGCCCGTCAAGTTCGTAGCTTGTGGGAGAACTGACAATAGCCCCCCCGGAACCCGCATGCCAGAGCGTCTTGCCGTCACTTGAATCAAGCGCCAGGAAATTTCCAGATGCGTCGCCAGTGAACGTAAGACCGGAGTCGGTCGTCAATACTCCTGCCCCTGAACCGCCCGGTCCGACTTCATGACTCCATCGGATTTTGCCTGTCTGATAGTCGATCGCTTCGATGACGCCCTTGCCCCAGACATCGTAGTCGGCGCCGGCCCAACCGTACACCCCATCTGCAGGCTTCGCGAAGTAGACGCTCCAGCTAGGGTGGGCATCCACGATGAACAAGCCGTTCTTGGTGTCAAAACTCGGGGAACGATAGTTGGTCATCCCGCCTTCGTCAGGAGCGATGAGGCGTCCGTCGGGAGCAGGCTCCTTTGCGGCATTCGGAATCGGACGGCCTTCCTTGTCGACTCCGAGTGTCCAATTCACCGGACCATATGGAACTGTTAAAAGACTCTTCCCATTTGTGCGATCGAGCACAAAAAAGTAGCCGTTGCGAGAACTCTGCATCAGCATCTTCTTTGGTTCGCCATGGAAGTCTCCATCAACGAGCACAGGAGTTTCAACTGCATCCCAATCGTGCGTGTCATGCGGAGAGACTTGGAAAGCCCACGCCAGCTTTCCCGTGTCCGGATTCAGCGCGACGATTGAGCAGGTGTAGAGATTGTCTCCCGGCCGTGTCGTACCGTTCAGCACCGGCGTGGGGTTGCCTGTCCCCCAGTAGACCAGGTTCAGATCGGGATCGTACGTTCCGGTCATCCACGTCATTCCGCCGGTGGTTTGATTCGGTGTTCCTGCTGGTGGAGTCGAATTCCATTGCCACTGCGTGGCACCGGTCTCAGGATCTATCGAGCGAATGTAGCCGGTCAGGTTGTCGAAATCTCCGGAAACACCAACTAGCACATGTTGGCCCACGACGAGAGGAGCCATGCTCGTCCAGTATCCCTTCGTCACGTCGGCCACTTGCATGTTCCAGCGAACGCTCCCATCTTTCGCGTTGAGCGAGATCAGATGAGCATCCGGGGACAAGAAGTAGAGATAGCCCTTATACATCGCGACACCGCGATGCCCGATGTGTTCGCCCGCACTGCGCGGATGGATGTAATGCCATACCTGATGGCCGGACCGGGCATCGACGGCCCATATATTTTCCGGGACGGTGAAGTAGAGAATGCCGTCCACCAGCAGAGGCGATGACTTGATCAGCGATGTCTGGTTGGTCTGGAAGGCCCAAGCCAAGCTCAGATTTTTCACGTTGGCCGGTGTAATCTGAGTCAACGCGCTGTGTCGCCTTCCGGAATAATCGCCGTGATATCCCGGCCAGCTGTCGGCTGGCGGATGCAAGAGAGTTTGTTCGTCGGCTCCCTGCGCAACTGTCCACAGGGAAAATGCCAAAGCGCAAACGAGAGTTAGTAATGCTTTCCTTAGAAAGTTCATTAGCGATCGGATCTTTGACAACGATCTCTCCGGAGAATGTGTTCGCGGCTCACTTTTTCGCCGCTCACTTTAATGTTTGCAGATACGCCATCAGGTTGTGGACGTCGCCATCGGTGTACTTGCTGAAGAGATCAACGTGGGCCTCGACCGGTGCGTCCAACTTGTAACGCACATCCCGAGTCCGCCAGGATTGATACACTCCCTCGGAGTTCGTGAGTCCAACGGTGAACTCATCGAGATATGCCAACGTTCCGGAGATCTCTTGACCTGACGCGAGCGTCACGGTGACCTTCGACTTGGCGCGCCGCGGATAGAGCATCTGCTCCTCCAATTCCAGGCCCTTGAAGCGCGAAGCTATGCCTGCAAGATCGCCGGTTGGCGAGTGACAACCAGCGCATCCGCCAGTTCCTTCGAAATATTTCTTGCCGGCGTCGGCGTTTCCGGTTTGCAGGTCCTCCGGGGCCACTCCTTTACGTCCGCCGTTTCCTCTCCGTCCGCTCTGAGCCTGCGCGGCTTTTTGTTGTGTGTGGATAAAAGCAACTAGACTGGCAATCTGTTGGTCTGTGCGATCGAATGCCGGCATTTTGTTGTCCGGGCGGCCGTTGCGGATGACCGGAGCAATCTTGTTCCCATTAACATCCGCGGCAACCAACTTCGATCGCGTTAAGTCAGGCCCGCTCTCTCCTCCGGTCGCATCGCGGCCGTGACAAAAGGAGCAGTCTTGGCGGAACAGCGACGCGCCTTGCTCGACAAGGGTTGCTGGATAACTTTTGCTCTCGCCACTGCTGCGTGGTTTGGTGCCAGGTGAACTCGGCGTGTTGTGGCTGGTCGTTTGCGCCGCGGCAAACACGCTCATCAGCAACGAGAGAACAGTTATGCCGAAGGATCGTCGGGGAAATATCATGTTCAAAGCCATCTCGTAAATGGGTTTTGGGGAGGGCACGGCTTCAGCCGTGCCGTTCAGGCCCGCAAGGCACGCGGGCTTTAGCCCCTGAGGAAATGCACGGTTTAGTCCTTTGTCCATTGTGAGACAGCCTCTCAGTGATCGCCCGCCTGCTGCTCTCGCGCATGAGGGGCCGTGCTGCCCTCGGTCATCCCCAGAACCCACTTGATGGCTTCAAAGTACATCTTGCGGATGTCGGGGTCGCTCCAGGATTCCTCGGTATGGCCCAAAGTCGAGTAGAAGACGCGGCCCTTGCCGTACATTTTGTCCCAGGCCACGGCGAAATCGTGATCGGCGCGGTGAATGCGCGGGTTGTTCTCGTAATTAAGCTTGGCCGGATCGAGACTGAGCAGAACGTGCACCTTGTCGCGCGACCATTCCTTTGGCTGATAAATTTCGTCCCACTTCACGAACGCGTGCGGAAAATGGCGTACCGCCGGAAAGTTCGAATCTTCGTTGATGATCGGAGCGTTAAACGTGGACCAGGGATGCTGATCGAACCAGCCACCGATCATCTCACCGTATTCCGGCCACTTGTAATTTGTATCGAGGGCGGCGTGAACCCCCACAAAACCTTTCCCGTCATCCTTGATGAACGACATCATGTCTTTCTTCTGATTGTCGTCCAGGTCGAGTTCGCCCGTGGTACTCACAAAAATCAGAGCATCGAAGTAGTCGAGACTCTTCGCATTCCTGCTCAGATCCTTTTTCGTGATCAGCTCGACGTCTGTGCGCAGGATAGCTTCCCACAAGCCGCTTTCACGCCCCATTTCGTAGATTGCGGCCATGCCGGCCGAGACCGAATCGTGCTCGAATCCCTTGGTCTGGCCGATGACCAGGACATGCTTGAGGTGGACCTTCTTTTCCCGTGGCGGCGGGGGCATGGAAGGATCCGTTTGGGCTGAAACGAGAGCGGGTGTAATCCAGAAAAGCAGCAAGAGAAACAACAACCGTCGAGGTTGGCGCAAGAGCATTCTCCCCAAAAGGCGATCCGCGGACCCCAGGACTCCACACAGTCCGGAATGCCGCAGGACCTTAAGGTAACATAAGCGACCTGGGATAGAATGGCGGGGTTCTTTCGAGGAGATGGACGCGCTATGCGTGTTGGGGTCTTCACTCCGTTGCTATCGAAACTTCCGCTTGAGGCGGTTCTCAAGAAACTCGCCGAGCTCAACATTCACACCGTCGAACTTGCGACCGGAAACTACGTGGGTGACGCGCACTGCAAGCTCTCCCTGCTGGAGACCCCCTCGTTGCTGTCGGACTTCAAAAAGACTCTTAGCGATCACGGCGTCAGCATCAGTGCCTTGAGCTGTCACGGCAATGCGCTGCACCCGGACAAGTCCCTCGGGCAAGTGCATCGTGACACCAGCCGCAAGACGATCCTGCTGGCCGAAAAGCTTGGGGTTCCATTGATGGTGGACTTCTCTGGTTGCCCCGGGGATTCTCCCAACGCGATTGCGCCTAACTGGATCACCTGCCCGTGGCCTCCGGACTTCCGCACGGTCCTTGATTGGCAATGGAACGAGGTGGTTGCACCCTACTGGATCGAGCATGCGAAGTTTGCCGCTGATCACGGAGTGAAGATTGCGGTCGAAATGCATCCCGGCTTCGTGGTCTACAGTCCGGAGACAATGCTCCGGCTGCGCACAATCGCGGGGAAGAACGTGGGATGCAACTTCGATCCAAGCCATCTCTTCTGGCAAAGTATCGATCCGATTGTTGCGGTCCGTGTGTTAGGTGACGCGATCTTTCACGTGCATGCAAAGGATACTCAGTTGTACCCAACAAACATGGTACGCTCCGGCGTCCTTGACACCAAACCTTACACCGACGAACGCAACCGCGCGTGGATCTTCCGCACCTGCGGCTATGGCCATGGAATTGAGTTTTGGAGCGAGCTCATTTCCACACTCCGCATGTTCGGCTACGATTACGTTGTATCGATCGAGCATGAAGACAGCCTGCTCTCGCCCGGTGAAGGTCTTACGAAGGCAGCAGACTTCCTCAACAAAATCGTGGTGCGCGAACAGCCGGCAGCTGCGTGGTGGTCCTGAAGGAACTCGAATGAAAGCGATCAAGACAGCAATTTTCGGTACCGGCTTTATGGGCCGCGTGCACCTGGAAGCGGTACGGCGAGTGGAGTCGGTGGAAGCGGCTGCCGTAGTTGGCCGAAACGCGCAGACGGCAGAACGACTAGCCGCCGGCTTCGCCATTCCGAAAACAACAACAGATTTTCGTGAAGTTCTGCGCGACGGGTCTATTGACGCGGTTCACATTTGCACTCCCAACGCGCAGCACTTCTCGATGGCGAAAGAGGCCCTGCAAGCGGGCAAGCACGTACTCTGCGAAAAGCCGTTGACCACAACGGTCGCGGAAGCCGAGGAACTGAGTTCCCTTGCCGCCAAGCAGGGCTTGCGCAATTGCGTGTGCCACAACCTGCGCTATTACCCCATGGTGCAGCAGATGCGCCGACTGCGCGAAGCCGGTGAACTTGGGGAAATTCTGGTTGTGCAAGGCACGTACTCTCAAGACTGGCTGCTGCATGACACGGATTGGAACTGGCGGGTTGATGCCAGCGCTGCCGGGGCATCCCGCTGCATGGCCGACATCGGATCCCATTTCTTCGATATGGGGGAGCACGTTACAGGACTGCGTCTCACATCGCTCTGCGCTGATCTGCAGACATTTCATGCCAAGCGGAAACAGCCGAAGCACTCGGTCGAAACTTTTGCCAACAAGCTGATGGGGCCCGAAGATTTCATTGAGACCCCAGTGACAACGGAAGATTTCGGCGCCGTCCTGTTTCGTATGGGAGCGCGTACCCGCGGCAGCATGACCGCCAGCCAGGTGTCAGCAGGCCGAAAGAACGGATTGCAAATTGAGGTTTACGGCACGAAATCTTCGGTCGCGTGGAACCAGGAACGTCCGGACGAACTCTGGCAAGGGTACCGCGATACGCCGAACTCGATTTCGGTAAAGGATCCTTCGTTGCTCGAACCTGGCGCCCGCAGTTACGCCGATCTTCCCGGCGGTCACAGCGAGGGCTACGACGACACCTTCAAGCAGGTGTTCCGCCGCTTCTATCGTTCCATCGGCGAATCAGCCGCTCCCGATTATCCCCAGTTCGTTGACGGATTGCGCCAGATGGTGATTCTTGACGCGGTCCTAGAAAGCCATAGCAAGCGCGGGTGGGTGAATGTGCTGCCGCTTCTGGCGAGTTAAACAAAATTCCGTCAGCCTGAAATACGAGGCCTTAGCCAACGCAAGTTCTAAGAACTTGGCACGCGCACAATGTTCGAAGTGGCGGAGTCACCGTTGGCATTTGTGGCCCGCACCCGGTAGGACACTTTCTGGCCTTGCCTTATTTGCGAGTCCGAGTATTGTGTCGCGGAGGCCGGTAATTCCGCGATCCGCTGCCACGAGCCTCGCGCGGTCGAATCCTGACGCCGCTCAACTACAACGTGCTCCGGATTTCCTCCATGGACTTCCCATTCAACCGTCACCCCGCTGTCAGTTGAAGCCACAGTCAGCGAACTCGGCGCTTCAGGAAGAACTGGCCAGTCAAAGTAATCGGCATCGGCGATTGCCAGGATGCTGTCGGTGATCGGAAGCATCTCCAATGTGTCGGTTGTTCCCTTCTTCCAATTGAGCGGACGAATATCTCCAGAGACCACGTCGATGAGCACGGGGCGCTGAATGCCGGAGTTCTTCAGCGAGAGAGTCGCGTAGTAAGGAGGAAAAGAATTCCCGGCCACGCTGTGAGCCGCGATCCAATAGGCAACGATCGCTTTCCCGCTCTTCGCTCGAAAGCCGTTGCTTAGGAAAGGAAATCCGCTCTGCCGGCGGATCGCCGGCAGGTCATTGCTGGAAATCTGAATCGTGGTGTCTAGCTTCGTATCGGAAAACAGCGCGTTCGTGTTCTGCAACGCATAGTAGACCGGTCGCGGCGTGAAGTCATAGTCGTGGTTGGTCAGCCCGTGGACAATCCCGAAGTCGTCAAATTCATTCCCGTCCGTACCCGCAGCCAGAAGCCATACAAATGTTTTTACTCCCGCTGCATGGTTGTAAATCAGTCCGCGCGGTACATACTTCGCCTGCACGGATTCGTCTGAGCCTGTCCACGAAGGGATCGAGTTGAACTCATCGTCGAAGAAGGGAATGCCGTCCTTGATCCCCGGGTAACGGTTCACCAGATCCCGCAGCGCACGCGGCGACTCGTTGAGATAGGCACCGTAATCCATCGTCTCCGGATTCATATTCTGGCCGTATCCCGGATAGGTGTGGTAGGCGTAGACGTCAATCCCCTCGGCGCACTTACAGGTATCCAAAGCATGTTGCGTGAAGTCGCGTGACGGATCCGCCTGCCCGCCGTAGATCACCCTGGCTCCCGGCGTCTTGTGCACAGTGTCGACGAACGATGTGAGCAGATGACCGTACTGCTCGGGATTGCCCCATGGATTCCAGTACCCGATGTCCTGTTCATTCCACAGCGCCCAGTAATGGATTCGATCCTTAAAGTGGTCGACCATCCAGCCGACGTACTTGTTGAATGCGACTGTCTGTTCCGGCGTGAGCGGCGGCCAATAAACCGAGTACAGGCTGCGATCGTCGTTGTGAAACGAACCCGGCTCGGGAACGCTGATGTCCGGCAGCTTGCCGCTATGGGCCGTGTACATCTGGTTGCCGTAGAGCAACTGCACCTGCACATCCATCCCGTTGTCGATCAAAGAATCAACGGCATCTTCCAGCAGCGGCGATGTCGCATACACACCATGCTTCTGCTCAATCCAATCCCAACTCGTGTAGTCGGAACTGTTCTCGTACTGGCCGATGCGAACCCATTTGAACCCTGCATCGAACATGCGCGTCCACCACCACCGGTTCCAGGGCAGATAGGGATCACGGGGCAAGTCGGAGTTGATGCCGAACCCATCCTGAATCTGCGAGGTTCGCTTTGGTGGGACTTTCTCTGGAAGCTTTCGCGCGACTTGGGGAAAGGAAGGAGTTTCGAGGAAGACGATAAACAGAAGGACGGCGAAACACACGCTACGGCCTTGGTGATTACCTATCATGGACTCTCCTCGACTAACCGAAGATCGCCGTTCGCATCTCCGTCAACGAGCCACCCGCTCAGGGGCGGCCTGTGTGGCATTCGCGGCGATGGCAAGCGCGTGACGCTGGATCTTCCGGATTGCCTCCGCGATCTCGTGCATGTCCTGTTCGTCACCCAGCAGCGCAAACTGCGGAATCCAGACTGTCTCCCACGCCGCCCGTTGTGTGTGCGGAAAGCGTTGCTGCAGGAATTCGTGCTTCTCGGTTGCCTGCGAACCGCTGAGGCACTTGCGATATTCTCCGCTGCGGAAGCAATCAAGTTCATGCAGCGGCGGGTAGCTCGCCTGTGTCGGAATCCCTTCGGCATTCAGCGTGGCGATGAAATTCTCAGTCGAGATACCCGCAAATTGCCTGGCATCGACATGAAAGATGTATGCATACTGGGAATTGCGCGTGCAGCGCGGATCGCACCTCTGCGCCGTAATCCCCGGGATCTCCGCGAACAGTTTGTCGAGCAGACGGCCGTTGCGGTGGCGGTGCAGAGTCTGCTCCTCCAGTCGGCCGAGTTGCACGTTCAAAACCGCCCCCTGCCATTCGCTCAGCCGGTAATTCGATCCATAGATGAAATGGCTGTAGAACCATTCGCCGGGCATGCGTCCGCAGTCGTGTACGGAGCGGGCCTGGCACTCGAAGGTATCGTCATTCGAAATAATGATTCCGCCTTCGCCCGCTGTCATCAGCTTGCTCGACTGGAAACTGAACGTGCCTGCCTTGCCAAATGTGCCGATCTTTTTTCCGCGCCACTCGCTTCCATGCGCGTGCGCCGAATCTTCGATGAGGTGAAGACCGCATTTCTGCGCAAGCTGGCCTAAGCGATCCAGATCCGCAGGATGTCCACCCATGTGTACGGCAATGATGGCTTTCGTGCGCGGAGTGATAGCCGCCTCCGTCAATTCTGGATCGAGGCAGTAGGTTCCGGGATCGACATCCACCAAAACCGGCAAAGCATTCGCGAAGAGAACGGCGCTGGCGGTCGCGATAAACGTGAAATCGGCCACGATCACCTCATCACCCGGCCCTATGTCCAGTGCAGCCATGGTCACTTCCAGCGCGGCTGTCCCATTCGTGACGGCGATTCCGTGACGCGCGCCGTGGTATTCGGCAAACGCCTTTTCAAACTCCAGAGTCTTAGTGCCGGGCGTGCGCCACCAAACGCGGCTCTCGAGAACTTCGTTGAGGGCTCGGCGCTCGTTGTCGTCGTACTGCGGCCACAGGGGAAACGGCTTCTGTTTCGTCTTGCTACCGCCGAACAGCGCGAGTTCAGGCATGCGTTCTCCTTGATCGAACTTTGTGGCAGTCAAGTAAGGTACCTCAAAAGCATGGAGCAGTCATCGGCTTCGACCGACAACTTGCCGGCGCCAGTACAAGATTCCTGTGACTGCCGTCACAAGATGCAACAAATTCCAAGGATTTCAAATCAACTTGCGATCTGCAATATTGCCAACGCGGGCTGCAAACCGGCTGTGTTGACACACGCGGATGGAGACCTTAGCATCCCTTTCTCGGCAGTTTGCCGCAGGTTCCGGAAAGCTGGAGAAGCGAGTCAACCAATGAGTCTACGAGATTTCCTGTCGAAGCAGTTCATCGATGTCATTGAGTGGGTTGAGCCCGAGGACGGGATCCTCGCCTATCAGTACCCGATGCAGGACCGTGAGATTCAGAACGGCGGTAAGCTCACCGTGCGCGAATCGCAGGCCGCGGTTTTTGTGAACGAGGGCAAAGTCGCCGACGCTTTCATGCCGGGGTTGTATACCCTCACCACGCAAACGCTGCCCATTCTGACCTACCTGCAAAACTGGGATAAAGCTTTCAAGTCTCCTTTCAAGTCGGACGTCTACTTCTTCTCCACGCGGCTGCAGACCAACCAACACTGGGGAACGCAGAACCCGATTACCATTCGCGACAAGGAATTCGGAGCGGTGCGTTTACGGGCATTCGGCATCTACAGCTACCACCTGATGAACCCGAAAGAGTTCTACACGAAGGTGAGCGGCACGCGCGACGTCTACCGTGTCGAGGATCTTGAGGGACAACTGCGCAATACCATCGTGGGCCGAATCACCGACACATTCGCAAGCAGCAATGTCCCTTTCCTGGATATGGCCGCGAACCAGGTCGCGCTCTCGGAGAAAATGGCCGCTCAATTGAAGCCTGCGTTCACCGATCTCGGCCTCTCCCTCGACAGCTTCGTCGTGGAGAACCTTTCCCTTCCCGATGAGTTGCAGAAGGTACTGGATCAGCGCATCAGCATGAACATGGTTGGCGATATGGGACGGTACACGCAGTACCAGGTCGCCCAATCCATTCCGATTGCCGCCGCCAATGAAGGTGGAGGCGCCGCCGGGATCGGCGCGGGCCTGGGAGCAGGCGTCGCTATGGGTCAGGCCATGATGGATGCGGTAAAAAAGGCCTCTGCGCCGAGCGGAGAATCGGCACCTTCTTCCGGGGGGAGCGCCGCCGGAACGGCAGCCGCGGGCACGGAAACGAAGTTCTGCCTCAACTGCGGCAAGCCGATTCCCAAGGTTGCGAAATTCTGTCCTGCGTGCGGACAGGCTCAGCCATAGTCCCAGACGCCATGAGCGGAATCGAATGGGTCATCGACGCGCACGGCTGCTCGGCTGAGTCGCTGAGCAGTTCCGCGCTTCTCGACGAGTTGTTCCAGGGGATTATTTCCGCGATGCACCTGCGCCCCGTCGGTCCGACTCAGTGGCATCAGTTTCCGAATACCGGCGGCATTACCGGCCTCTGTTTGCTCGCCGAGTCTCATCTCGCGTGTCATACCTTCCCGGAGTTTGGTTCTCTGTGCCTCAACGTCTTTTGCTGCGTGCCGCGCGAAGCCTGGGAGTTCGCTCCTGCTCTAAAGACAATGTTCGGCGCCACCTCGGTCAGCGTGCGCACGGTGATGAGATCTTATGGCGAAGAGAATGGCGCGAACCTCGAGGGCTCCAGAGAAATCTCGCCGGCGGAGAGTCGAAGATGACTCACCCGGCCGCGAATTGCCCCGACTGCGGAGCCAAGATCGTCTTTCGTTGGTCAAGCAGCGTTCAGACCGTCTGCGAATACTGCAAATCCATCCTAATCCGCACCGATGTGGACTTGAAAAAAGTCGGCCAGGTCGCTGACCTTCCACCAAGTAGTTCTCCCATTCAGATCGGCACTGAGGGCGTGTACAACCATCATCCTTTTCTGGCTGTCGGACGAATTATTTACGAGTACGACCAAGGCACATGGAACGAGTGGCACCTGGTAATGAATAATGGCAGCGCCTGGCTCTCGGATGCGCAGGACAACTACGTCGTCACCTTCGCCGCGCCTGGCCGCAAGCTGCCGCCATCGGCCAAGGTTAGCGAACCATATGTGTGGGACAACGAAGTCTACACGGTCAGCACCATCACCCAGGCTCACTACCGCGGCGTCGAAGGAGAGCTGCCTTTTCAATACTGGGACAAAGCAGACGTAGTGTTCATCGACCTGATGTCGGAGCATGGGAAATTCGCAACGCTCGACTACAGCGACGAAGCCCCGGTTCTATATCTTGGTGAGTCCGTCGAGTTTGAAGACTTGAAGCTCAAAAACCTGCGCACTTTCGAGGGATGGTAGTGAGCACCGGAGGCCCCAACCCGCCGTCCACGCCGCATGTGAAGGCGATGAACTGCCCGGGCTGCGGTGCCGCCCTTAACCTCCGTTCGTTTACGCAGGCGGTCACGGTGGTTTGCGATTCCTGCCACTCGATCCTCGATGCGCAAGATCCACAACTGAAAGTTCTTCAACAATTCAAGAAGGCGACGGGTGAAGATCCACCGCTCATCCCGCTGGGAAGTCGTGGCAAGATTCGCGGAACCGCGTACGAAGCCGTCGGTTTCCAGCGGCGTACGATTCACGTGGAGGGCATTCCCTACAGTTGGCATGAGTATGTACTCTTCAATCCTTATAAAGGATTTCGCTATCTCACCGAGTACAACGGCCACTGGAACGACACCGCGACTCTGAGAGCTCTGCCCACGCTGAACCCCTACGTTGGCCAGGTGTCGGTGGCCTATCTGGGCGAAACCTACCGACACTTTCAAACGGCGCAAGCATCGACCACTTTTGTCCTCGGTGAATTCCCCTGGCAAGTTCGGGTAGGTGAAGCCAACGAGGTAACAGACTACATTTCTCCGCCCCGCGTGCTCTCGAGCGAGCGATCGGGCAACGAAGTTACCTGGTCGATGGGTGAGTATATTTCGGGACGCGATATCTGGAAGACTTTTGCACTGCCCGGCGATCCGCCGGCGCCCATAGGCGTCTATGAAAATCAACCTTCTCCTTTCAGCACCAACACGAAAGCGATATGGACGATCTTTGGCGCATTCGCCATCTTTTTGTTAATCATGATGGTCGGATTCGCCTCATCCGCGCGCGACGAGGAGGCCTTTCAAGGGGCCTACATCTTCGACACGAGCGCTCGCGGCGAGGCCTCATTCGTCACCGACCCGTTTGAGTTGAAGGGACGTACATCGACTCTTGAGCTGTCCACTACCACGAATGTCGACAACAACTGGATATATCTAAACTATGCCCTGATCAATCAGGACACGGGGCAGGCTTACGATTTTGGCCGGGAAGTCAGCTACTACCATGGCCATGATTCAGATGGCTCATGGACGGAAGGCAGCCGCAGCGACAGCGTCGCGATTCCCAGCGTACCCCCGGGAACATACTTTCTCCGGGTTGAGCCCGAATCCGACTCCGGCCATGGAACGATTCATTACGAAATCACGGCCAAGCGAGATGTTCCGCAGTTCAGTTTTTTCGGAATCGCTCTGCTGGCGCTGCTAGTGCCAGCCGCGCTGATCACCTGGCGCTCAATCAATTTCGAACATTTGCGTTGGGCGGAAAGCGACCATGCGCCCATGGAAAGCAACACTGGCGGAGATGACGACTGATGAGAAACCTTTACATGATTTACGGGGTGATTGTTCTTGGACTCCTCGGCATGTCTGAATACCGCGGCTGGAGCCTCGCCTCCGTCAACGAAGTCAAGAACGTTCCTCGCTCCGTGCGCGACAACCCCGGCTCGTACCGTTCCGTTTATGCCGTCTATCACCATTACACAGGAGGCAAGTAAATGGGCATCCAGGCTACTAACGTCGTAAATGCCATCATCTACGCGGCGATCGGAATCGTGATCTTTGCGGGCGCGTTCCTGGTCCTCGACAAAGTGACCCCGTACAACTTGTGGAAGGAAATCGTACAGGAGCACAACACCGCTCTGGCGCTGCTGCTCGGAGCGATGTCTCTCGGAATCTGCATTATCATTGCCGCGGCAGTCCACTAACTTGGGGATCCTGCTTTTCATCACGGTCTTGCTGATCGCGGCCTGTGGGCTCATCTACGAGCTCATCGCGGGCACATTGGCCAGCTATCTTCTGGGCGACAGCGTTCTTCAATTCTCTACCATCATCGGCTGTTACCTGTTTGCCATGGGGATCGGCAGCGCGCTCTCGCGCTACATCGATCGTGGACTCGCCTACCGTTTCGTATGGATCGAGTTGCTGCTTGGAGTGATTGGCGGTTGTTCGTCTGCCCTGCTGTTCCTGGCGTTCGCCTACACCCAGGGTTTCGAGCTTCTGATGTATTCGCTTGTGGTCGTGATTGGAATCCTCGTGGGCCTTGAGATTCCGCTTCTGATGCGGCTGGTGCGCGGCCGCTACCACTTTCGGGATGTTGTAGCGCACGTGCTCACCTTCGACTATCTCGGCGCTCTCGGCGCATCCCTTCTGTTCCCCATCCTGCTGGTGCCCTATCTCGGACTGGTTCGCTCTGCGATGGTCTTCGGAGTGATCAACGTTCTCGTAGCCTTGTGGAGCACTTTTCTGTTCGCCAGCCAGATCGCCACGGTGCGAACGCTGCGCTCGCTCTGCGTAGTAGTTCTTTGCGGACTCGTTGTGGGTCTGGCAGAAGCGAAGCGCATCACCGCCGCAGCCGAAGACAACATCTACGCCGACGAGATCATCTTCTCCCGGGACACTCGTTATCAGCACATCGTTCTCACTCGGTTCAAGGATGACATCCGGCTTTTTCTCAGCAGCCATCTGCAGTTCAGTTCACGCGATGAGTATCGCTATCACGAGGCGCTGATCCATCCCGGGCTGTCGGCGATTCCAGTTCCCCGTCACGTTCTGGTGCTCGGCGGAGGAGACGGATTGGCCGTCCGCGAAATTCTAAAGTACCCGCAAATCGAGAGCGTAACCCTGGTTGATCTCGATCCAGAAATGACCAAGCTGTTCTCCACCAACCCCATGCTGACTGCGCTGAACCAGAAGTCCTTTCTTTCGCCGAAGGTCCACATCATCACCGCGGACGCTTTCCCTTGGGCCGATTCCAACGCCGACAGCTTCGATTTCATCGTCATCGATTTTCCCGATCCCACAAACTACTCACTGGGCAAGCTGTACACGACAGCTTTCTACAAAGCCGTCGCGCGACATCTCAGCGCACAGGGGCTAATGGTGGTGCAGAGTACATCTCCCATGTTCGCGCGCGATTCTTACTGGTGCATCGCGGAGACGCTCAAGCAAGCGGGCTTGCAAACCTATCCTTATCACGTGTATGTCCCGTCGTTCGGCGAATGGGGATTCGTAATCGCCGGCCATCGTGACTTCCAATTTCCCACTTCCCTGCCCGTCGGCCTGCGCTTCGTCACCGTCACCGGGCTGCCCGCGATGTTTCAATTTCCACCCGACATGTCTCCGATACCCATGCCTCCCAATCGCCTGAACGATCAGGTTCTGGTACGAGCCTACGATCAAGACTGGAAGGACATCAGTCATTGAAAGCATCGCGGCGCCAGTTCTTGCAGTCTGGCAGCGCAGCTCTGATCGGCCTCTCGATCAAAGGCGACCGCGCGATTGCCGGATCATTCGTCAATGACTCATTTCAGCTCGGACACCGGTTGCGAGACCGGGCGCAGTTTCCTGCACCGAAGCAGGTTGAGAAGCGGTCAGTCGTAATTGTCGGCGGGGGCATCGCTGGTCTTAGCGCCGCCTGGCGCTTGCACAAGAAAGGCTTCACCGATTTCGTCTTGCTCGAGATGAACGAGCAGCCGGGCGGCAACTCACGCTGGGGCGAAAATGAAATCACCCCTTACCCCTGGGCTGCGCACTATATTCCCGTTCCCGGTCCGAAAGCGATCTATGTTCGCGAGTTGTTCGAGGAGTTAGGCGTCCTCAAAGATGGAGGTTGGGAGGAACGATATCTCTGCTTCTCACCGCAAGAAAGACTCTTCCTCTATGGAAGGTGGCAGGACGGGATCGAACCGGCGATCGGACTCACAACAGCTGATCGAGACCAGTTTCGACGACTCGAAGATCACATCCACGGATTTCGCGCGACGGGCAAGTTTACCGTGCCCATGGAAGTTGGCTTTTCTGACAGCACAGCCGATCTCGATCGCATCTCATTCGCCGAGTGGCTGCGCGCTCAAGGAATGAACTCCCGCATTCTGAACTGGTACCTGAACTACTGCTGCCGCGACGACTACGGCGCTACTACGGCCAATACTTCTGCCTGGGCGGGGATTCAGTACTTCGCATCGCGCGAGCTGGAAGAAAAAGGTCCGCTCACCTGGCCCGAAGGCAACGGCTGGATCGTCCGCCGCCTGATGGAGCGGATCGGAAATTTCGTTCAGCCCAATCGCGTGGTTCATAGAATTTCGCAGCCCAGTAAGGGTGTTTCGGTTTTCTCCGGCGACACAGAATATCGCGCAGAATTCGTGATCTTCGCCGCACCGACTTTTATCGGCCCTTCCCTGATCGAGGGAATGGCCCGGCTGCGAGATTTCGATTACTCCCCGTGGCTCACCGCAAACATCACCCTCGAACATCTGCCTGCCTCGTACGGCACAGATCCCACCTGGGATAGCGTCTTCATGGATTCCCCTACTCTCGGCTACGTGGACGCAACGCATCAATCCCTGCGCACGCACATGGATCGCACCGTGTGGACCTTTTACTGGGCACTGGCCGAGGGCACACCGGCCCATAACCGACAACTCTTATTAGATAAGGATTGGAACTACTGGAAAGAAGCGATCCTGCACGATCTGGAGCGGGTGCATGCCGACATCCGGCAGTGCATTTCCCGCATTGACATCATGCGAATCGGACATGCAATGGCCCGCCCCAAGGTCGGAGCAATCTTCTCCGCCGAACGCCGCACACTTACCAAGCCGCATGGCCGCATCCTCTTCGCAAACTCCGACCTTAGCGGTTTCTCGATCTTTGAGGAAGCTCAGTACCGCGGCGTGATCGCTGCGGACCTCGTCGTCAGCAAACTCGGCGGCCACCGCACCTCACTCTAAGGAACACACCGACCATTTCGCAATTCTGATGCTTTGGTCTCAAACAAAAAATCCGTGGGACATTGTCACCAACTGAGTTGGGGGCATAGGCTATCCAGAAGGAGTTATCTATGAGCACGATCGAAGCCAGCAGCCCAGCCGAAATCCTCGAACTCAGCCCTTATGCTCCGACCCGGTCGACCATCAAAGATAAACCTCTCAGTGCAGAAGAACTGCGCAAGACCGAAATCTACTGGCGTGCCTGCAATTACCTCAGTCTGGGAATGATCTATCTTCGCGATAACCCTCTGCTCACCGAACCTCTGAAGCCCGAGCACATCAAGAATCGCCTGTTGGGCCATTGGGGATCGAGCCCCGGACTTTCTTTTATTTATGTCCACCTGAACCGCCTGATCAAGAAATACGATCTCGACATGATTTTTCTGGCTGGCCCTGGACACGGCGCTCCCGGCGTGCTCGGCCCCGCTTACCTGGAGGGCACGTACTCCGAGGTCTATCCCGAGAAGAGTCTCGACGTCGATGGCCTGCGGCAGTTCTTCCATGAATTTTCCTTCCCAGGTGGGATCGGGAGTCACTGCACTCCGGAAACTCCGGGTTCAATTCACGAAGGTGGAGAACTCGGCTACGTCCTCTCTCACGCGTGTGGTGCGGCCTTCGACAATCCCGAGTTGATCGTTGCGGCAGTCGTGGGCGATGGCGAGTCAGAAACCGGTCCGCTTGCGACTTCCTGGCACATCAACAAGTTTCTGAACCCTGCGCGCGATGGCGCTGTGCTCCCCATCCTTCATCTGAACGGCTACAAGATCGACAATCCGACCTTGCTGGCGCGCATTTCGCACGAGGAAATTGAAAGTCTATTCCGCGGCTACGGCTGGAAGCCCTATTTTGTAGAGGGCTCCGATATCGACAGCATGCATCAGGCCATGGCGGCGACAGTGGAACGCTGCATCGATGAAATCCGCGAACATCGGCGCGCCGCACGAGAGCATCGCGAGATCACCAGACCGCGGTGGCCCATGATCGTACTGCGGTCCCCAAAGGGCTGGACCGCGCCGCGCACCCTGGAGGGACATTTTCTCGAGGGCTTCTGGCGCGCGCATCAAGTTCCGCTTCCCGCAGTAAAGAAAGATCCCGAGCAATTACGTGCTCTTGAAAACTGGATGCACTCGCAAAGGCCCGATCCCTTATTCGAAGGCAACGGCCGGCTGGCTTCAGTGTTTCGTGACTTGGCGCCCACAGGCGACCACCGTATGAGCGCTAACCCGCACTCCAATGGCGGACGTCTGAAGAAAGCTCTTCGCTTGCCCGACTTCCGTGACTTCGCGGCCAACATTGACAAGCCGGGCCACGCGCAAGTCGAGAACACCCGGCCGCTCGGTTTCTTTCTTGCTGAAGTTATGAAGAGAAACGCCAGCAATTTCCGCGTATTCGGTCCCGACGAGACTAGTTCCAACAAGCTCGATGGGCTCTACACGGTGACGAAGAAGTTCTGGATCGAAGAGCGATTTCCCGAAGACGATGACGGCGGCAATCTCGCACCCGACGGCCGCGTCATGGAAATGCTCAGCGAGCACACCATGGAGGGCATGCTGGAAGGCTATCTTCTGACCGGACGCCACGGCTTCCTCTCCACCTACGAATCATTTGTGCACGTTATTGACTCGATGTTCAATCAGCATGCCAAATGGCTGGAGATCTGCAATCATCTCACCTGGCGGCAAGCGATCGCATCGTTGAACCTTTTGATCACGTCGACAGTGTGGCGGCAGGATCACAACGGCTTCACGCACCAGGATCCTGGGTTCCTTGATGTCGTGGTGAACAAAAGCGCGAACGTCACCCGCATCTATCTGCCCCCAGACGTGAACTGCCTGCTCTCGGTCGCCGACCACTGCCTGCGCAGCCACAACTATGTCAATGTGATCGTCTGTGACAAGCAGAAGCATCTGCAGTATCTGAGCATGGAAGCCGCCATCATTCATTGCACGAAGGGCATTGGAATCTGGGATTGGGCCAGCAATGACGAAGGCGGCGAGCCCGATGTCGTCATGGCCTCAGCCGGCGACATTCCCACGCAGGAAGCACTGGCCGCTACCGATCTTCTGCGCAAGGAATTCCCGGACCTTAAGATTCGCTTCATCAATGTGATCGATCTATTCAAGCTCCAGCCCGCCAGCGAACATCCTCACGGGCTCTCTGACCGCGAGTTCGATTCCTTGTTCACGGTCGACAAGCCAGTCATGTTCAACTTCCACGGCTACGCGCAACTGATTCACCGACTGGCTTATCGCCGCACGAATCATTCCAATATTCACGTGCGTGGATATAAGGAGAAAGGAAGCATCAACACGCCGCTGGAACTGGCGATCGACAACAATATCGACCGCTTCAGCCTCGCCATGGATGTCGTGGACCGCGTCCCCAGGCTGCAGAGAATCGGCGGCCACGCCAAAGAGAGATTCCTGAATCAGCAGATCGCATGCCGCAACTATGCCCATCGGTACGGCATCGATATGCCCGAAGCGACAGACTGGACTTGGCCGTATTGATGGTATTGCAGGATCGATTTAGCGCAGTATTGATGGCAGGACTTCTCTCGCGGCGACGGTCGCGCGGGGCGTCTCGCCCGGCGACGTGACACTTTGGATCTGTGGCACCGCGAACCTTCGCAAAAGGTTTGCCGGCTTACCTCTGCATCGGTGCAACTGTAGACTAGCGCAACCGCGGAAGAGCGGCCCTTTAGGGCCGCGTTAAAGCACTGCTAAACAGATGGGCTTTAGCCCCCGCACTCGGTCTCAAGGGTGCGTTATCTTTCGCACTCTCAAGACGGGTGCGGCTCGCCCTTAATCACCCGCACCGTATCGCGAGCAATCAACAATTCCTCGTCGGTCGGAATCGCATAGGCAAGCAACTTAGAATCCTCCGTGCTGATCAGGCCCTCGCGCCCGACCGTCTCCTGATTCTTCGGCGCATCCAGAGACAGCCCGGCCCACTCCATCTCACTGCAAATCCGAGCACGCACCTCGGGCGAATTCTCCCCGATGCCGCCAGTAAACACGACGGCATCTGCCCCGCCCATAGCAGCAAGATAGCCGCCAATGTACTTGCGAGCCCGGTAGCAAAAGATCTCAACCGCCAGGCGCACTCTCCGGTCATCGTGCTCCTTCAACTCGGCCTGCAACTCGCGCATATCGTTCGTCAGCCCCGAGATTCCCAGGAGCCCGGACTGGGTATTCAGCAATGTGTCCACTTCCGAAGACGACATTCCCTCTTTCCGCGCGATGACACTCACGATCGCCGGATCCAGATCGCCCGACCGCGTGCCCATCACCAGTCCTTCGAGCGGCGTCATCCCCATCGAAGTGTCGACCGAAGATCCCGCTTTTATCGCTGCAATAGAGCACCCGTTCCCCAGGTGAAGAGTAATAATATTCGTCTGCTCCCGTGTGAGTCCGCGTAACGCCCGATATCGAAACGCAACGTAGCGATGCGACGTCCCGTGAAATCCGTATCGCCGAATGCGATGCCGCCGGTAGAGGTGATACGGAATGGCATACAGATACGCCCGTTCAGGAATCGAATGATGGAAAGCTGTATCAAATACCGCAACCTGCGGGACGTCGCTGCCAAAAAGCTCGCGCGCCGCCAGAATCCCCTTCACATTATTCGGATTATGCAGCGGCGCCAGATCGATACAATCCTCGATCCCCTTGAGCACGCGGTCATCAATGAGCGTGGACTCCTTGAACAACTCGCCTCCGTGCACCACGCGGTGACCGACGGTATGTATCTCGGCCGTATTCTTGATCTCCTGAATTCCCGAGCGCTCCGATGCGAGGTAGCGGAGCAGATAATCCAGCGCCGCTCCCATGTCTCTGACCGGTGCCGTCAGAGTCTTCCCGGGCTCCTTGCGATAGCGGATCTTGACGATCGCTTCGCCCCCGATCCCCTCGACTTCCCCACGCAGAATACGGTCGTCCTTATACGCCTTAATCTGCTCGAGGTCGGTGGCAATGATCTGAAATTTCAGGCTGGAACTTCCGGAATTCAATACCAGTACGTTCATTATGCGCGCCTCACGTTCACGGCAGCCACCGCCTTCAAAATAAGCTTTCTTGTCCGTAGCCAGCAGCGATCATGCGCTTCCGGTTCCCAGCGGAGCGCCCAAGTCCTCCGCCGATTGCGTCAAGTTCGCTGAGATCATCCACATGGCAATCCCGGCACTCAATACCGCAAGACCTGTGCAAACAGACATGATCAGTCTAAAACTAAACAGAAATGCCTGAGTGATATCGCTTCGGAGTATCGCCCTCATCCCAGCATCCAGTCCACTCGGAGGCTCCAAAGCGCCTAGCCTGATCAGGTTGGATTGAATTTCATGGAAAGCATCGGCAGGCAAATCGCGACTGCGGAGCGACTCGTTCAGTTTGTATCCAAAGGCTTGCACCATCACTCCACCGAGAATCGCGATGGCAAGTACCCCCGCAACACGAGCAACCGCGTTATTCACTCCCGATGCGGTTCCGGCATGATTCGGTCCGACCGAACTCATGACGACCGTTGTCAGTGGCGCCACGGTGATTGCGGTTCCCAGGCCGAGCACGACAAAAGCTGGGAAGAATGTCGTCCAATAACTGCCTCCAGTCGCTGGAACAGCGCACATTAGAAACCCGGCCGCGACAATCAGCGGACCAATCATTAGTGGTTTTCGTGCCCCGAATCGCCTGACGAGTCCTCCCGACCACCGCGACAGAAAGAACATGAGAAGAATCATCGGCAGCACCGCTGCCCCCGTTTTCGTTGGCGAGTAACCCTGGATCTGAATCAGGTTCAGCGGATACACAAAAAAGAAGACACCCAGCGCCGCATAAAGCACCAGAGTCAAAAGATTCGCGCCGGTGAAACTGCTTACGCGGAACAGTTGAAGCGGGAGCATCGGCTCCGACACGCGCTTCTCAACGAAGACAAAAATGAAGAGAGAGGCCGTTCCGACCACTAAGCTTCCGATCACAATCGGCTGCCTCCAGCCGTGCGCGCCAGACTCGATAAATCCGTAGATCAGTCCAGCAAGACTGACCGTGGCGACCAGAGCGCCGAGCCAGTCAATTTTGCTCTTCCGGTCTTCCGAACGCCGCGATTCTGGAATGTGCCGCAACGAAATTGTAATCACCGCGGTAGCCAGCGGAACATTGATAAAAAAGACCCAGTGCCACGAGGCCCGCTCAATGAGCCAACCGCCGAGAACCGGGCCCACCGCGGTCGTGATGGCGGTGAACCCAGACCAGGTTCCTATCGCCTGCCCTCGCCTCTTCTCGTCGAAAGATGCACTGATAATCGCGAGACTGCTCGGCACTAAAGCAGCCGCTCCAATTCCTTGCGCACAGCGGGCCACAACCAACTGCGTAACATTCGAAGCCATGCCACAGCCTATCGATGCCGCGCCGAAAGTGCCCGCCCCAAGCACGAATATCAGCCTGCGCCCAATCGAATCACCCGCAGCACCGCCCACCAGAATCAAAGCAGAAAGAAATAGTCCGTAGGACTCGACCACCCACTGAACGCCCACTACGCTCGCGTGCAGGCTCGATTGAAGGGCCGGCAGGGCGACGTTGACCACAGTACCGTCAATGAAGGCCATGCTCGAGCCGAGGATCGTCGCCGCGAGCACCCACGATTCCGAATTTCCTGCGCAAGGGGTGGCGAAGGTCCCCGCCTGAATGATCGACTCATCACATGGCTGCCTCATGCAGGGTGTGGATGCGAAAACAGTCGCGCCCGATTCTCTCGATCACAGTATTTTTCGGGAACGGAAGGCAGACCTCCGCCATGGACGGACGACGATAAACGATAAGAACGTATGCGCCGCCGAGGGGTGGTCCGGTCTACCGGAATCTGCCGCTATCGCGCACCTTGCGTGCCGCGTCCTCGAGGAAATCGTCGACGTGCTGATGGGATTGGGGCTGCAGTCCAGTTTTCGCCTTGATGCGCTCGGCAATCTGGATGGCCGTTCGCAGCCGTACATCCGGGTCTAGTTCAAAACGGCGGCTCAAGTAGGTCTCGATCAGCACGAGTTCCTCGGCCGTCACCTGCGCCATTCCGCCTGAGGAAGACGCGGGATCGGCGGCCGTATTCCAAGTAGGCCGCACCTCCTCGCTCGGCTTCTCGTGAACCACTACCGTACCCGCCACAAAGTCTCCCAGTCGGCGGCTTTGCTTGTTCAACATCATGCAGACCAGACCAAAGCCGTAAAGTATGCCGGGCTGCATGTCGACAGCTCGCATGAAATTCCGCCCAATCGCCTCGTAGGCATTGATCGGGCGTCCGCTTTCCTTGATTACCCGAATTCCTGCAATTCTTTTACCTGGCGTCTGTCCCTTCCACACGATTTCGAAAATCGCGAAGTATCCCCAGTAGATGGCAAATCCAACGAAGATCGCCATCGCCGGTCCCAAGGTCTTCGGCAGGAATGTGAACATCGAGAAGCCTTCCGGAAGTAACAGAAGGAAGATGAGTCCTGTTATGAGATAGAGGGCGATCTGGATTAAAGTATCAATGGCAATCGCCAGGAACCGGCTGCCGATCCCGGCGAGAGGCAATTCCAGCGCGATCTGCTCTGGAGTATCGATCTTCAGTTGCTCGAATGAATCAACCATGATTTCCACCCGCTGGCTCGAGAAGCGCAAACCGCACTGGGCGAAGCTTGAAGCCCTCCTGAACCAGAGTTCCAAAAGCGGACTGAAGTCGCTCTCGCGTTCCGATCTGCAGGAACTGAGCCTGCTCTATCGCCAGACCGCCGCCGACCTCGCTGCCATCCGCGAAGATCGAGGATCGGTGCACTATGCGCGCTATGTCAACCAGTTGCTGGTCCGCGCTCACAATACCATCTATTCCGGCCACCGGGCGAGTCCCAAGGCCGTGATTTCCTTCTTTACGAATACATATCCCGTCGCATTCCGGCGTCACCTGCGCCACGTCGCGCTCGCCACCGCCATCTTCGCCATAGCCGGACTCGTGGGCGCTGTAATTACTTATCAGAATCCTGACTTCAAGGTTAAATTGCTCGGGCCGCAGATGGTCGAAACCATCGACCGCCACCAGATGTGGACGCACTCCATCGTCGGCATCAAGCCGGTAGCGTCCAGCGCGATCATGACCAACAACATGAGCGTCGGTTTCACGACGTTCGCGCTCGGTATCACTGCTGGCATTGGAACGATCTATATGATGGCATTCAATGGCCTGCTGATCGGGGTCATCGGTGTGGCCTGCTATTTCTCGGGCATGAGCCTCCAGCTCTGGAGCTTCGTCGCACCTCACGGTGTTCTCGAATTGCCCGCGATCTTCATTGCCGGAGGCGCTGGCCTGCGGATCGCTCAAGGCCTGCTCTTCCCCGGCGCCCTGCCGCGGCGCGATTCGTTGGCTCGCGCCGGATCCGAAGCGGTACAGCTACTGCTCGGAACCATTCCCATCCTGATCATTGCAGGCATCATTGAGGCGTTCGTTTCGCCAACTGGTCTTGCCGTCCCGCTGAAATTCTCCATGGCAGCCGCGCTGTTCGTCTTGCTGAACGTCTACCTGTTCGGCGTGGGAAGATAGTCCCCATAGCCGGAGCGCCCAAAAAGTTACTCGCCGGGATAACTTTCCTTCGTGTAATGTGTCCGCAACGATCGTGGGCCAGAAGAAAGGCAAGCACCCTTCAGTGCGGGGGGGCACTCGCCAGCATTCAATCTGCGTTTTGTGCAAGCAGCCGATCACCCGTCGGCAACGACCCTCCGTCCGATTACAGCCTGGCCAAGAAGCCCACATGGAGTGCTTCGTTAAACGCGAACTCGACACTGGCAAGCCGAACTGAACTGAGTCATCACGCTCATGCGCTAAAGCTGGCTTCGCTCCTTGATTTGCAGGTAAGCGTTGACCACGACGGGCGACACGGAGCCCGAGCTGACTTCCATGGCCAGGGCTCCCCGCTCCCGCAGGCGGGCCAGCAGCAATTCGCGGCGGTGGACCATTTCTTGGGCGGCGGCAATGCGATACATTTCGGATTCACTCTGAGGGGACTTTGCGGCGAGCTCTCCCAGATCGGGCTGGCCGATCACGACAAACAGAACAAGGTGGCGCGGCATCATCATGGACGCCGCTTCAATCACCTCAGGCGTCATGGCGGTCTCGGCAAGGTCCGTGAGCCAGACAATCAGGCTGCGGCGCTTCTGATCGGTGAGCAGGCGGCTCGCCATTTGCAAATGATCGGCCTCAGATCCTTCCTCCTGCACCAGAGCGAGTCGCTCGATCAACTGCCGCAGATGCGCGCTTCCTTTCGCAGCCGGAAGCTGCTGCCGAATACCACGTCCGTAGGCAATCAGTCCGACGCGGTCACCTGAGTACAATGCAATCTGTGCGAGGCTGAGCGCCGAGTTCACCGCCTTGTCGAGCTTGCTGAAACTGCCCACTCGAGCTCGCATGAGGCGGCCGGAATCGATCACGATCCAGACCGTCTGGCTGCGTTCCATCTGATAGATGCGAGTAACCAGCTTGGCTCGGCGTGCCGATGCCGTCCAGCAGATATCTCGGTACTCGTCTCCTTCCTGGTACTCGCGCAGGCTCTCGAATTCGCGGCCAATTCCACGCATCCGCGTGTGCCTCTTCTCCAATGCGATCTGCCGGCTGCGCAGCAGATACATCGAGTGTCGTTTGGCATCCTCCAGGTCGGGGTAAATCCGGATCGTCTGCTCCAGCGGCGCCCTCACCCAGCGCTCGGCAATCCGAAAAACGCTTTGATAACGAACGTAGCAGGGGCCAACCTTGGCGTCGCCGCGCTGCATGGGCCGGATGCGATACGACACGCTGCCCTCGTTTCGGCCGCGTGCTCGGATCGAAAGAGTGGGTGGCTCGGTCCGCAGTTGCTGCGGGACCGAGTCGATCAACTTGGCATGGATGCTGGCGCGGGATGAATTCTCAAGAACAAGCCCGACTTCGGACTCGATCGACAATGCGGCGGGAGAGTGCCAGCCCCTCTTCACGGCAAGCTGCGCGGGCCGTGGCATTTGCGCGAGGTCGATAAGCCACAGCAGGAGCACGAACGCGTCCCAGGCGAGCATGGCATACACGAACCGTGAATCGAAGAACGCCGGCCCGAGCCACACCAGGCCCACAAAGAGAAGCATAAAGAAACGATCGCCGAAAGCGACGCCGATGCGTTTGTAGGAACGCGTGGCCGCCGCGATTTCAGGCGGAATCAGGGTGGGCTGTTCGTTCACTTCCTGGCCTCACTTCGGAACTTCTACTGCTCTGAGAACCTCTTCCACGACTTGATCCGGGGTCACGCCTTCCAGGTCGGCTTCAGGCCGGAGCATCACGCGGTGGCGCAGCACCGGTCGAGCGGCAGCTTTTACGTCATCCGGAATCACATAGTCGCGTCCGTCCATCGCTGCGAACGCCTTCGACACCGCCATCAGGCTCACCGCTGCGCGGGGGCTCGCTCCAAGGGAAAGCGAAGGCCAATCCCGCGTCCGCCGGACAACCTGAACGATGTAGCCGAACAACGGCTCCTGCACGGTCAGGGCTTTGACCTCCTGCTGCGCCATCGCAAGCAGGTCGGCCGGGATGGGATTCAGGCTCATCTTGTCGATGTCACGCGATTCGAAGCCGTTTTGCACGTTGGCCAGCAGTTGTACCTCGTCCTGCTGCGCGGGATAGGTAACACGCAGCTTGAGCAGGAACCGGTCCAGTTGAGCTTCCGGCAGCGGGTAGGTACCTTCGAATTCGATTGGGTTCTGCGTGGCAAAAACGGTGAAAAACTGCGATAAAGGATACCCTTTGCCATCGATCGTGACCTGATGCTCTTCCATGCACTCCAGCAACGCAGCCTGCGTGCGTGGAGGCATGCGGTTCACTTCATCGACGAGCAGCAAGTCGGTAAACACCGGCCCCGGATGCAACTGAAAGGCACTGGTTGCCATATTCAGAACATTGGTTCCCACGATGTCGGCGGGCATAAGGTCGGAAGTGCACTGCACGCGTTGAAACTCCAGGCGCAACAGCCGGGAGAGTGCTTTCACCGTGAGTGTCTTCGCAATGCCCGGCACGCCTTCGATCAATACGTGGCCGCGGCATAATAGTGCGATCACACACTGGTTGCGCAGTTCATCCTGCCCCACAACCACCTTGCTCATTTCATCGCGAATGTGTTGTACGAGTTCCGGAACCGCTTTCATTCACCTTTCTCCTTCCGGCGACCTTCAAAGAGCTTCCAGCGTGACGCATATTCCTCGAGTTCCTGCAGCAACTGCAGGGCTTCAGCCTCACCCAGATAAGGATCAGACTTGGCGGACTCGCAACGGCGCAGGATCGCGCCGAAACGATCATCCTTGGGCGTAAAACGGTCGCGCACTGCCGACTCGAGATCGTTGATGGAAACGTTATTGGCCACTCCGAGCCGCCGGGTTAACCAGTATCGAAAGCGCTGATAACAGATGTCGACCGCAACCGATGCTGTACCGGCGTTTTCGTACAACCCGCCAAGGGTTTGCACAAACTCAAGTGGAGACAGCCGGACGTCTGTAACCGGAACAGAAAGCGGGCCGCTTCGGCGCGAAAACGTTGCCACCACGGCCAAGCCGAGAAGCGCCATCTGCAGCAGAAGCCACTTCACCGAAGAATGGGCGACCGATGATCCCAGATCTTCACGATATCCGTGGACATACTCGTCCCAGAGAATAGGCGCTTTCGTATCACCTACATTTGCCAGTAGGAACTCGAGATTTCCAGGCTCTTTCAGTCCTGCGTTCGTGAGGGGCGTCGCTGCCGCCCACCACAAGACTTCCCCCCGGCCGTAGGGATATTTCACGACGACAATCTCATCTCCGTCACCGTAAAGCGAGTACGCGGGTGAGTAGGACGGCCAGCGCGCCTGCGGCGCGATTGTAATTTCAGGCGCGGCGCGGGTGATGGCGGAGGGTGAAACGGCTGAGGCCTTTTTCCACGTCATTCCGAGCAACATATCGGGGACAGAATCGTTCTCGGGCAGGAAGGTTCCGGAAAACATCCCGGTCGCGATGATCCGGCCGCCGTCGGAAAGGAAGCTCTTGAGCGATTCTCGCTCCTCGCGAGTCGGGGCCTCCAGCGGATCAGCGAGGATCACCGTGGTGCCCACTGTCTTCGGGAGATCAGTAAGAGGCTTTTCCCAACGCTGGACGTTGTATCCCGACTGCCCCAAGAGCAAATAGGCAGCCTTGGCGCCGCCCGAGGCTGTCGAATAGCTGCTGGGGGCTTCCTGCCGCTGATCCGCATCGCCGCCAAAGATCACCGCCCCAGAAATCAGCAGTACGAAGACGACCGCCGAACCCAGAAGAAGCTTTCGGTCGCGCCGATCGATTGTTAGCGGCATCCGAGCTTCTCCAGTTGCTCCAGTGTTTGCGAAAACGTCTGCTCACTGGCGTCACGCTTGGCGTACCAGGCGAGTTCGAAAAGGCGGGTCAATACAGTCAAGATCTCGCGCTTTTCACTCTGAGCTGAAATCAATCGTAAGTACTCCCGCGGAGTGCGTGCGCGGTCAGGCTTCCAGAATCCCTCGCGCTCCAGGAAGGAAATGCCAGACCAATAGGCCAGATGAATGGCATCGCGCCAGTCGCCTCTGGCCGCGGCCGTGCGCGCTTCGGAGAGCCAAATGGTCCACTCCTTCGCTGAGACCGGAAGGTCCTTCGGAATGATCTCTTCGAGTTCGGGGTTTTGGAAGATGCTGCGATAGGCGAAGTACAACAATGCCAGCCCAGCGATCCCGATCAGAACATAAACAAAATACTTTCCAATCGTGGGAATCGCACTCGAATGAAAGAGGCGACGAAAAATCCCGCTCAGGAACCGAAACAACTTTTCAAGCGCCCATCGCTTGAAGCGGTCCATCCAGGATGGGCTAGAGACGTCGCGAAACTCGCGCTGCGCCAGGATGGAATCGAGTGCTTTTCGGTCGGCCGATACGTCAGATGGAGCCTTCTCGAATCCCTCGATCTCGCGGCGCAGGCTCTCCAGGCGTGCGCGGATGGCGGTGGCATTTGCGAGGTTCCTTTCGGCGTTGTAGCGGCGGACGTCCCGCTGCAGTCCCTCGGTTGAGATCTCGAAATCACGCTGATCGGTGTGCACCGGCCAACTCTGCGGCAAGTGCTCCAATGCGTCAGGAGTTGCACTACCGGAACCGTGGAGTTGTTGAGTAGCAGCCAGCAGTCCATCAAGCTCGGCACGATATTCGGGGGGTGTGAGGGCACGCCCCGGCGCCGAATCAGAGCGGCAAAAAGCTGATCCGAGGAGAAGACAACCAAGGATGTAGGTCCGCCATGTCGTCATGCGCCGACTTGTGCGGGAGAACTCGGAACTGCGGATGCATCGATGGTACTCATCATCAATTGCAGATCGAAAGCCTCCTTGCGCACGCGCTGATCGTAATACACGAGTGAGAGCGCGATGGTCCCCAAGGCGCCGACAAGGCTTCGGGAAACGAACTCAGCAACGAGAGCAGCCACTTGCCAGCCGATCGCCATACGCTGAATACCGGTTTTCAGGCTGAACCCTGCGGCGATGAGGATCGGCCACTGCAGAAGCCAGCTCACGCCGATTGAGAGCACAAAAATCAGCAGACCGATCACGAAAATCCGGCCGCGACTCCCCTTGGTGAGTTCCATACTCCGTGACATGGAATCCGTCGCGCTCCTGTGTTCCAGAACCTTCGCCGGCACTGCCAGCGACCACATGATAAGAAGCAGGACACCAGGCACGATAAAGGCAAAGAACGCGACTCCAGAAGCCATACCGACCAGCAAAGATACTCCGATAACTCCCGGAATTTCGCCCTTCACTGTGGAGAAGGAATCCATCACGCTGGCCGGGCGGTCCAGATGCAGGTTCGATACTGCAACCACGGCGGCGGCCTGAGAAGCTGCAGAAACAATCAAGATCAGGAAAAGAGCCCCCATACTCCAAACCAGGTTCATCAGGATGTTAGAGATTTGAGGACTCTGCGATTGAAAGACCAGCCCTACAAGGCGGAAGGCCAGCACGACCAGGTATGGCAGCGCGAAGATGCCGACGAACAACCCAAAGTGGCTGCGATACAACGAGAAGGTACGGTCTAGCAGTTCACCAGTACTCAACGGCCTGAGTGCTGTGGTCATGACACCTCCGGGCTTTTCTGAACTTTGCCCGGCATAGTAGCACAGCGCGTGTCAAACCGCTGTGAAAACAAGGCCTTGGCGGTTACGAAGGTGGTGTCCCTGGGTTGATCTCGGCCGCCTTGCCCTCGTGATAAACGATCACCAGCGGCTTGCCACCATTGGGATAGTGCACGGTCTTTTGATAAGAGGTGTCCCCGGCGTCGGGCACACCCATCCCGATCGCGAAGTCCGCCTGCATCTCATTCATACCCGGCTTCACCTGATGCTGCTCGACCGCCTGCCACACGTCGGAAGGCCAGTGCTTGTAGAGTTCGTGCGGATCCTGAATGTAGAGCATCTCGTCAGAGTAGATTTTGTATTCGCCATCGGCAGTTTGGTATCCGATCGGCACCGCGTAACTCTTTCCTTCCTTTTGAAAAGTGGCAACAACTTGCTTGGGCTGTCCCGAGACTATATTGCTGGCCACGACCACATCGATGATCGCGAGCTTTTCAATGGGCCCCAGCAGCCCGGCATCGTGGCCGAAGTCGACATGTTTGTTCGTGGGCTGATATGCAAAATATGTATAGCGATATCCCTCCTTGACCCACACCGGCTGCTGCGTAAGCTGTTCGGCGCTCTTGAGATCGTAGGGATACAGCTTCTTCGGATTCACGTAATAGTCGGCGTTGGAGTACCCGACGGCTTCAGCTCGTTTCTTGCGCTCGACCGCCAGCTGCTCTTCGTGGCGTTGATAGAAGATATAGCCCGCACGCAAGGTCGCAAGCGCAAGGGCAGCTAACAGGGCTAGCTGGATTCTCTTTCTGGTTTCGGCGGTCATGATTGCGAAGAAAGGTTATGGGATGAAACTAGCACTCCAGCCCCCGTTGTACACTGAATACAGGAGCAGCATCAATGCCAGTCACGGAACAGGATGTCATGAGCGCGCTGAAGAGTTGCTACGACCCGGAAATTCCGGTGAATATCGTGGATCTTGGCCTGATTTACGGCGTGAAATTCGATCCCGCGCCCGACGACAAACAGGATGTCAGCATCGACATGACTCTGACCGCGCAGGGCTGCCCCGAGCACGTCAACATCAGCATGCAGGTCAAGTCGCGTCTCGAACAATTGCCCGGAATCCGAAGTGCCGCAGTCAACGTAGTGTGGACTCCGCCTTGGACTCCCGAGCGGCTAAGCCCGGATGCGAAAAAGCAACTCGGGATAGAGTAGGAACCGACCTCGGACCTCAGGCGTCAGACTTCGGACCTCCGCGTTTCCGCCTCTTAAATAATGGATCAATCTGAGGTCTGAAGTCCGACGTCCGACGTCTGAGGTCCGATGTCTTCTTCCTATCCCCCGATTTCTTCCCAGATATCGAAGGCGCTTCGTCCGGCAGCATCGGTGATACGCCGCCCGGCTCTCCCCGCCATTTCCATCACCTGCATACCGCGCTCGAAGTATTCCGGCAATGAGCGTCGAACGCGTTCGAATTTGTCCGGATACTCCGACGCCAGTACCGCCAAGCCGATTCCAGTGGCCAGCACTCCGGCAGGATACTTCTTCCTCATAAACAGGAATGCCGCCGCCCCAATCGAACTCATCACCACCGCCTTCTTCCAGCTATCCATACTGTTCTCCAAGAAACAGCGCTTTCTGTAATTTTACCGCACGGAGACTCTGGCCCAATTAGATGCCAATTTCCCGGCCAGTGGATGAGTGTGGACCTTGATTACTCCACCACTTCTGTCCGGCTCGATCCTTTATACTGCCTCCTTCGCCGGAGGACTCATGCTTCGTTCGCCCGTTTCCGCAGTCAGAGTCGTTCTTGCGGTCACTCTCATCAGCACTTTCGTCCTCGCTCAAACCAAGCCACGCGCCCGCGATTTAGGCGTACCGTTCGACGGTACACCCGGCCAGAACAATGCGATTACCGACGTCAAGGGCGTCGAGGTCGGGCACACTACTCTGATTTCAGGTGAGGGCAAACTGGTAGTTGGCCAAGGGCCCATACGCACCGGCGTCACGGCCATTCATCCCCGCAGCAAAACTTCCAATGACGCGGTGTTTGCTGCCTGGTTCACGCTGAACGGGAATGGCGAGATGACTGGAACAACATGGGTGGATGATTCGGGATTTCTCAACGGCCCCGTCATGATTACGAACACACACAGCGTGGGCGTAGTGCGCGATGCTGTGATCGCCTGGAAGGTAAAGCATGGATCGCCCGATATGGAGGGCTACTGGTGGTCATTGCCGGTTGTGGCCGAGACCTGGGATGGATACCTGAACGACATCAATGGATTCCACGTGAAACCGGAAGACGCGTGGCACGCGCTCGACTCCGCCCATTCCGGTACGGTCGAAGAGGGCAACGTCGGTGGTGGGACCGGAATGATCTGCAACGAATTCAAAGGTGGTATCGGCACAAGTTCGCGGGTGCTCGACGCCAAAGCCGGCGGATACACCGTGGGCGTGCTGGTGCAATGCAACTACGGCTCGCGCGAGCAACTGCGAATCGCCGGCATCAACGTCGGACGCGAAATCCCCGAGCACACGGTTTGGCAAAAGGATGTGGGCTCAATCATCGTGGTCGTGGCCACGAACGCGCCGCTCATCCCCACACAACTGAAGCGCATCGCCCGAAAAGTCTCGCTGGGGCTTGGTCGAGATGGCAGCTATTCAGGCGACGGGTCGGGCGACATCTTCATTGCGTTTTCCACGGCAAATCCTGGTGCGGTTGGCACAAGCGGCATGCATCAGATTTCCATGCTTCCCAACGATTCCCTCGACCCTATCTTTCTCGCCACGGTGCAAGCGACGGAAGAGGCGGTCGTGAACGCGATGGTCGCTGCGGAAACCATGACCGGCATCAACAATCACACTGTGATCGCATTGCCGCACGACCGGCTGCGCGAGGCTCTGCAGAAACACGATCGGCTTGCGAAATAGGGGTTAACGCCTCCCCCCATCACGGCCTGCCAAAAGTCCCGGTCGCCCCGTTTCGGTATTCGTGCACATGGATACCGAGGCGCTTGATCATCGATTGCAGAGTCGTGCGTTTGAGACCCAGTCTCGAAGCCGCACCATCGTTGCCCGATAGAACCCCATTCGTCTCCCGCAAAACACGAAGAATGTGCTCCCGCTCCATCTCTGTCAGATTGTCCTCGGCCGCAAACTCCGCCTCCGATAGCTCCGCAGTGGAGCGGAGAGGATTGGCCCCTTGCTCATGATCACCATACGCGCAATCACATTCTCGAGTTCGCGAACGTTGCCCGGCCAATTCCAGCTATGCAGAATGCGCATCGCATCATCGGGGATGGTTTCTATCTGCTTCCCCATGCGGACTGAATGTTTCCTGACGAAATGCTGTACACGCATCGGGATGTCGTCGCGCCGGTCACGCAGTGGCGGCATCTCGACGGGAAACACATTCAAGCGATAGAACAGATCTTCGCGAAATTGCTTGTCCCCAATGTCCTGGCGTAGATCACGATTGGTGGCGGAGATGATCCGCACATCGACGTGCAGAGTTCTGATTCCACCCAGCCGCTCAAACTCGCGGTCCTGCAAGACCCGCAGCAGTTTGGGCTGCAGTTCCGGCGGCATCTCTCCGATTTCATCCAGGAACAGAGTGCCTTTGTGTGCCAGTTCGATCGTCCGCCCTATCTTTTGACTGACCGCCCCAGTAAACGCTCCTTTTTCATGCCCAAAGAGTTCGCTCTCGAGTAAACCGGAAGGAACAGCAGCACAGTTGAGTTTGACAAACGTGTTGTCGCACCTTGTGCTCAAGGCGTGGACCGACCGGGCGACCAACTCCTTTCCCGTCCCGGTTTCGCCCAGCAGCAACACCGTCGAGTCGGTTGGGGCGACGACCCGTGCCTTCTTCAGAACTTCCCGCAGAGCCGCACTCTGCCCAATGATCTCTTCGAACCCAAGTTCTGTCTGAATCTCGCTTTCGAGGTACGACTTCGTATTGGCCAGTCTGTCTCTCGACTCTTGCAGGCGATCGGCCATCTCCCGCAGCCGCGCAATATCCATGCATGCCGCTGTAATGCCGATGACGTTCTTTTGAGCATCAAACAGAGGCTCGATTGTGATGTCGAAAACAGAACTCGTGCCATTCTGGAACTGCGATTTCGTCCCGGGCTCCTACGCCTGAGTCAAGAACTCTTTTTTTCAGATCATTCAGAGCCGCTGCCTTCTTGGAACCGATAAGCTCATCGTCGGTCTTGCCCAATACATCGTGTTGCCAATACAGCTGGGGATTGTAAATCCACGCGTAACGAAGATCCCGATCTTGGGTGAAAACCGTGATCGGAGATTCTTTCAACGCCACCCGGAAGCGCTCTTCGCTTTGTCGCAAGGCGTCCTGCACTTTCTTCCGCTCCGTGATATCGCGGACGATGCCTTGCAAACGCCCGTCCGGAAGCCTCCTTCCGCAAACTTCGCCCGTGAAGAACGAGCCGTCCTTGCGACGGAACGTCCATTCACTTGTTGTAACGGCACCGCCGTCGTATCGAGCAAACTCGGGGGAAAGACGTTGAACCTCCTCGGGAACAATAACGTCGGCAATCGAGCGCTGCAGGATCTCCTCACGCGTGTAGCCAAGCATGTTGGACCCTGCCGAATTAACGTCGACATATCGCCCTTCACTGTCGGCGAGGAAGATTCCATCGGATGCCTGTTCTACCAGCAACTGGAAGTGCTCGGCGCTCCTGCGCAAGGCTGTTTCTGCCACTGTCCGAGCCTCCTCCAGTTTGACCTGCTCTGTCACATCCCGCTGAATTCCCCAGGTCCGGACCAGCTTGCCGTCCTCAACGATGCCGATCATGCTGTTGAGGAAGACCTTCGGGTTCCCTTGAACATCGGCCTCGCACGACTGCCGGTCCACCACGCGAAAACCTGAGCGAACGTACTGCCGGGTCAGTTCGAGGTTGCTGGGATCACTCGGATCGACAAACTCAGTCAAACGCCTACCGACAAAATCCCGCACGGAATTCAAGCTGTACATCTTCACGATCGCGTGGTTACATTCCGCCATGTAAGAATCGTGCAGGATCCGCTGAACAAGCTCCTCTTCGGGAAGATCAATCGGGATGGGTGCGTCCAAATCCTGCCGGAAAATGCCTTCCGAACTCTGGCCCACGAAGTTCCGATAGCTCTCGTCGCTTCGACGCAGGGCGTCTTCCGCCCTCTTCCGTTCAGTAATGTCGAACATGGTGGAC
>Ga0210408_10000084_pt1 | contig 149786 bp, 153 predicted proteins | sample IncBWH4MmetaG_FD_155471 | JGI IMG/M metagenome (GOLD analysis project Ga0210408, IMG submission 155471) | Forest soil microbial communities from Barre Woods Harvard Forest LTER site, Petersham, Massachusetts, United States - Inc-BW-H-4-M | ecosystem: Environmental > Terrestrial > Soil >... | reverse complement strand
GAGAAGTTTGAGATTAAGCGCCTCGTGAGTGCTTGGAACAGCGGCTCGCTAAAGACCAACCAAGAATATCAGCGCGGCGCATCCTGGAAACCCTGGCAGATGCAGGGACTAGGGACAGACACAAACCCGATATGAAATTGTTGATGGTCAGCAGCGAATCCGTTCGTTGGCGGAATATTTCGGTGATAAATTCCCGCTGCTTGACGCGCACGACAAGCGTTTGCGGCTACCAAACAGCCTGCGCTCAAATCCCGCGCAGTGGGCAAAGAAGCGGTATTCAGAGCTTGAGCAGTTGCTAAAAAACTATCTCGATAGCGCTCAGGCATTTAAGGCTGCCCTTCAAACGACGACAAAGATTGTGGAAGAGGCGATCCGGCACTCAGGCCATCCAAGAAGAAGTTTCGAAAAATTGACATCATCGCGCTGTTCTTGGTGGTCTGCGATCTCTCGCGCACAGCCACTTTCAAATTTGATAAGACGTTCACTCAGGCAGCGGCAGAACAATTGATCCTTGGGACAATTCCCGTCACGGGAGGAAAATCAACGTCGGGAACAGCAGTTTTCAATCATTACGAGACTTGGCGAAACCATCTCATTCAAAAGACCGGCATCCGTTTGGACCCGAAGCGCCTCTTCGATGAAAACGATAAAGCGCGAATCTATCAGCGAGACAGCGAGATTTGCCAAATTTGCCGTGAAAAGGTTGAAGCCGCCGAAGCTGAATATGACCACTATCCCGTTCCCCACGCATCAGGTGGTCGTACGGTTGTTGAGAACGGGCGTCTTGTGTGCCGCAAGTGCCATCCTAGAGGCATTGCCGCCGGACAGCTAGCGAGCGCGTGAGCTAGCCCACGGGGCTGTCCACCGCCCGTTCGCGCGACCCGGTCCTCGACTCGATCTGCACAACGAATGCTGAAATCGTAAAAGCGATTTTGCCAGAAGTGTTGTTCCCCACTCAAGCCAACGGCGGGCTTGAGTGGGCCACCCGTCGAGAGTGCAGCAAAAGCTGCGGGACTTCTCGATGTAGGCCGGTGTCGGGATGGCATCAAGCCCCTGATCTCTTGTGCAGATCGCGAAGCACATCCTCGGCAAGCTTCCTAGTGAATTGATCCGCTGGCATTGACTTTGCAAGTCCCGCTGCCTGACCGGCCCAAAGCTGCATGTAGTCGAGCGAAGCCGCCTGCTCAGAAGCGGCACGCAAGGGTGCAACGAGCGTTGCTGCGTAGGGAAAAACCGGTGCCGCGTCGGACATCGGTCCTGATTCCTGAAGATACCGGTTCAGAATGCCTCGGGCGGGGCGTCCACTGAATAGGTTGGTCAAGACCGTCCCGCGATCCGCTGCCTGCTCAAGCGCACGGCGGTATAGAGGAGATACATTGGCCTCCGGGCAGAAAAGGTACGCAGTGCCCAACTGCACACCGGATGCGCCAAGAACCAGTGCGGCAATCACGCCTCTCGGGTCCGCAATGCCGCCGGCGGCGATTACCGGAACAGACACTGCATCCTTGACTTGAGGCAACAAGGCGAATAGTCCAAGTTGACTCGCTAGGTTCGTTTCAAGAAACATGCCTCGGTGTCCGCCCGCCTCAATGCCTTGAACGATGATGGCATCGCAACCGTGCGACTCAAGCCATTTTGCTTCGCGTACAGTGGTCGCCGACGAGAGAATCTTGATGCCGTGCCTTTTGAGTCGCCCGACCAGGTTGGGGTTGGGCAGCCCAAAGTGGAAGCTCACGACCTCCGGTCTGGCTTCCTCTACAACGGCGCACATTTCGTCGTTGAACGGGAGTCGAAGGCGGCTTTCTGGAAGGCTCTCGATGTCAAGGCCAAGGCGCTCGTAATGCGGCCTCAAGAACCTTTTCCACCTCTCTGTCGCACCGGAATCGGGAGCTTCCATCGTGTGACAAAAAAAGTTCAGGTTGAAGAGGCGTCTCATGTCCTGGCGGAGTCGACGCACTGCCTCGCGGACATCATCGGGGCTGAGCAGCGCACACGCGAGGGAACCCAGCGCTCCAGTCGATGACACACTGCGCGCCAATGCAACAGAATCCGATCCCGCCATTGGCGCTTGTATGATCGGAATCTCAAGGTTCAGCAGGTCGAGCAGGCGGCGATCGGGCCAGGGTTGCATGCTGACATTGTCTCGCATTGATTGGGAAAACGCTTGATCCTTGCGTAGATGATGGCGGGTGGCCCATTCTAGGCGCGTTTCTCTGCGACTAGAGTGGGGCCTTTGACTTTACTGCTCTGCGGTTTCAATCACAATAGGAGCTTGGCATTCGCTCTTATCAAGGCTACACGTCTGCTGGCCCACGGCGTCATTGTACCCCACTCAAGCCAACGGCGGGCTTGAGTGGGCCACCCGTCCTTTGGCACTACTCCGCGAACTAGGACTCCTGTAGTTCCAGCAACGAACTTACAATCGGGCCCGTTATAATCACGCGATGGCCAACGACGCCTTTCTCTCGTGGGCGAACCGGACCGTGCCTCGCCCGGGCCGCGAACAGCCCTACCTGTCAATCCAGGACGTCGTCGTTTTCGTCCGCGATCTGGAAGTGAGTAAGCGGTTCTACGTCGACCAACTGGGTTTCGAACTGATCACAGAACAATGCCTTCCCACCGGTGTCCGTTGGATTGAAGTGGCGCCTCCCGACGGCAGCGCCAATCTTGCGCTGGTTGAGCCCAAGCCTGACCGCCCCGAATACAAGCTGATTGGCGGTTACCGCTGGGTTCTTTTTATGACGGAAGATGTTCAGGCCACGTACAAGGAATGGAGTGAACGTGGGGTTCGGTTCTTATTTGCGCCGGAGACGCCGGGGTGGGGCGGGACCTATACACGGTTCGAAGATCCGGACGGGAATGCGTTTGGCCTGGAGGGGTTCGATGAGGTGAGGCAAAGCCTGGAGTTGCGGCGGCAGGCGCACGCCGAGAAACTCGAATCCGAACGCCGCACCGCCCAGGAACTGGAAATAGCGCGGCAGGTGCAGGCGCGGTTGTTTCCGCAAATTCAGCCGGAGTTGAAAACGGTCGAGTACGCGGGTATCTGCCTGCAGGCGCGCCAGGTGGGAGGGGATTATTTCGATTTCCTCAATCTCGGGCCGCAGCGGCTAGGGTTGATCATCGGCGATGTTTCCGGCAAGGGAATCGCCGCAGCTCTGCTGATGGCGAATTTGCAGGCCAGCCTGCGGAGCCAGTCGGCGCTGGCCTTCGATCAGCCCGAGGCGTTGCTCCGGTCTGTGAACCGCCTGTTCTATGACAACACCGGCGAAAGTGCCTATGCCTCGCTTTTCTTTGCCGACTACGACGAGGCGGCGCGGCGACTGCGCTACGTCAATTGCGGCCATTTGTCAGGGCTCTTGATAAGAAGCGACGGCAAGGTGGACCGGCTCGAGTCCACCAGCACGTTGCTCGGACTGTTCAGAGAGTGGAATTGCTCGATGCGGGAGCAGGAGCTTTCTCCCGGGGACGTGCTTGCGCTTTACACTGATGGCATCACCGAAGCCTGTAACGAGCGAGGAGAGGAATTTGGCGAGCGGTGCCTGGTTGAATCGCTTCAGAAACATCGGGACCTGCCGTGCCAGGCTTTGTTGAGCGCAATCGTAGATGGGGTTCGGCGATTCAGTTTTCAGGAACAACACGACGACATTACGGCGATCGTGGCGAAGTTCAAGGCCACTAGCTGACGTGTCGTCGGGGGTTGTTGGTGTACCGTAATTAAGAAGCAACGAGAGTTAGTTTAACTATGAGATCAGTGTGCGCGGCTATTTCGCGTCCACCCAGTTTTCTGATCCCGTCACCTTAACTGACACATCAGAAAGCCAGATGTGCAGGGGCTTGCCATCGGCGAAGCCGCGATGCTCGGTTGAGAACAGAATTGGACCTGCTTTTTTGTAGCCGGCCCACGTTGCGAAGACGCGGCTCGGCGGCTTGGCCCCGCCGCGGTGGTAATCAAAGTACACGACGCGGTTGTCTTTACCGACGTAAAGATCCCAGATGTCGCCGGGCGTGTAACCGCCGTCTGCGGAATACTTCACGGGGAGCAGCTCGGCCGTGCCGGGGCCCTGTGGTAGGTTAAACTTGCCTTGATCGATTACGCTGGCGCTTTTGTCCCAATACGCGTGAAAAGGGAACAGAGCCCAATAATTGTCGTTGACGAAACTCGGATCAACCTGGTTTTTCACAGCGTCGGATTGATTGCTAAGGTCGGTGTGTACATAGGAAACGTTAACCGGCTTACCGTCTTTATCCGTCCCTTCGTAGCTGACTTTGCCGGTCTTGGGTTCCCACTCCCACTTGTGAGCAATTTTGAAGAGTCCTGTGATTTCCCCGTTCCAGGTGTAGCGGATACCCTCAACTTTGTCCCACGAATCGATGCCGTAGGTCTTGGCGACTTGATCGAGAATTGGCGGGCGCTGTGGCGCCTGCGCCCAGGAGGCTGGAGTAAAGACCAGCGCTCCGCAAAGCAGAAGACCCATCATGGTTAAAGTTAAACGGCGGATATTTTTCATGGGTTCGCTCCTCGATTAAATTGAACTCCCACATCGGGTGCGTGCATTTTACAGGCTTGAGAGCACCTAGAGATAGCTTCGTACGGCAAAAGCTTTCGGATACACGAGTCGCAGGTCGGTACAGTTCCCTTCACCTAGTCCGTTGAGCATGTGGTACCGCCGGTTGTTTGAATCGGCGAAACCCGATAATTGCAGCGGTCATCGCGACGCATCCGTATTCCAGCAGCATAATCCAGCCAGGAACCAACCACGGACGACCAAGCGTACGCAAATGCCAAACGTAGTAAGTTGGGATAATGCTGACTGTCCAGATCATGAGCGGCAGCGTCGAGGCCGACCGCAGAAACGGCAGCAGCCAAAGAAGGTACCAGGGATATACGACCGGTGCACAAAGGAGAGATGCTGCCATGGGCCATGCAAATGCGTCGGAGGACCATTCCGGGGCTGTGCTTCTCAGCCAGCTTGCGGTAAGAAAACCGACGAGCACTGCCAGCCCAACTGCAAGCTGCGGAGCCGCCACTCGCTCGAGCGTTGCAAACACCGGATCATTAAAGCGGAAACTCTGCACGTAAGTGCCGAGCGAGCCAATTGGAATCCGCCCGTGGTCGAGAAATGGTACGTATAGGAGTCCGACCACGACTGACGCCAGTGCGACGTCGCGCACACGAACGCGCTTCCAATAGAGAGGCAGCAGTACAACCGGGAGCAATTTCACGGCAACTGCCAGCCCAAATGCCAGGGCTGCGACCGCACGCCAGCGGCGTTCTAGCGCGGCGAAAGACACCAACAGCAGCAGCACGCCGACAATATCGATGTGACCGCTTCGCGCCACTTCCGTCGCCAGCAGTGGGTTCCAGGCATAAGCCAGAACCCAGTGTGCTTCTTGCCCACTACTTCGCAGGACATCCATCAAAACAAGAACAATTGCAAAATCGCAAAGTACAAATGCCACCTTCAGTGCAAAGACAGACTCATGTATCGCGGTTACGGCGCGGAAGAAAAGCTGAGCGCCCGGTGGATAGGGGCTTGGTAAATCCGGATTATTTAACGTGCGGGTCGCAGGTGTGTGCAACCCGGCGAGCGCGGGGTCGTTGGGAACGACAATATAAGGGTTATAGCCGAGTCGCTGCACGCGGCCATCCCAAAGATATCGATGAATGTCGTCATCTAAGCCTGGCGGCGTCAGTAGAAACGGAAGATGCCACAGAGCTGCCAACACGAGCCCGATCACGATAACGCGGTGCGGGAATTCCGGCGGGGAGAAAAACTCACGAATGGCGAGGAGGTACGCGATGCCAGCAACGGCCAGCGGAATGATGAAGGACGGATCACCCATCCGGCTGAAATTGCGTGAGCAGATCGTCAGCGTCACAAGCAAGATGGCGCCGAGGACGTACAGTCTGTGGGATGGCGTGAGCTTCACAGGTGTCCCGTGCCCGTCCGCAACGGTGGCACCGCCTGTCCCCACTGTTTCAGCCAGCCCGCCGTTCGTGGCGCCCTCGCCGGAGCGAGCCGCAGTTCCGCGGCAAGCCGAGTCAAGTCGTCCTCCACATCGATGTCGTAGAAGGGATCCGTGAAGCCTGTTGAAAGATTGAGGCCCCGAGCACGCGCCAGTAACGCCTCCAGCGCATTTCTCGTTCCCATCCCATCGCCTTCGAAAAGCGCTGGATGAGAAGCCTTTGCCCCTACGAGATAGTAGCCTCCGTCGTGCGTTGGTCCAACAACCACGTCGTGCCGGTTGAGCGTTTCGAACGCGCTTTCAAGAACCGAAGCCGGCAGGTGCGGGCTGTCGCTGTTGAAGGCAACGACGCGTTGCCGGCCAGGCGCTGCGAAGTGTGCAAACACCGAAGTGAGACCTGCGGCAAGACCTTCACCTTTCTGGGCAACTACGCTCGCTTCGTTGCTTGCCAATTGCTCCAGTTCGTTGACGTCCGAGGCCGGGCACATGATGGCAACTTCCACATCGCACAACGAGCGCGCTACCGCTATTGTGTCGTCCAAAAGGCAGCGATAGAGCTCGATGACGGCTGCAACTGGAATGCTCTGAGCTAAACGGGTCTTGACCATGCCCGGCCTGGGTGCTTTCGCCATTATTACCAGCACACGGTCACTACCTGACGAACGCACTACCGTCTCGCTTGAAGATTTCATAGATTGTTGGGGCAATAATATACGACTGATTAGATGGCGGGTGGCCCACTCAAGCCCGGGTCCTGGCTTGAGCGGGGATGTTAGAGGTGATCCAAACCAGTAACCGGCAGCGAGGGAGGGACGAGATTGAGTCGAAATGGACGGCACGCAAACGCGAACGAGCGGCGGGAAGACTTTGTCCAGGCGTCGAACTGCCCCACTCAAGCCAAAACCGAGCTTGAGTGGGCCACTCGTCCAAAGCCAGGCTTGAATCGGCCACCCGTCGGCAGTGCCTCAGCTAAACAATATCCTGCTGATGTCCTCAAACGATGCGCGTTCTCTCGCAGCCTCAGCCCTCATCACCGTGCACAACTCCGCAAATGCTTGCCGTCCTTCGGGTGTAAGTGTCTGAGTTCCCAGACTGATGAACTTGGACAATTCGCGTACGACAGCCGCGCTGCCATAGATTCCGATTCGCGACCTTGTGTCGGTCACGATTACGCTGCCTTCACGTTCCTCGAGAAGACTTTGCGCATCCCTCTTTTCGTTTTGCGCCCTAGTCACTTTTGCAAATCCACGCAAGAAATCCAGTAGGCAGCGGAGCGTAACTCCTGAAGATGTTTGAACCGCTCCGTACGCCGCGTGAGGAATGCGCCGAATATTGCGCCCAATCCCGCTGCCACGAAGGTCACGGCAGTTTGAAGGAGAAGCTGTTGCAGTGTCATAGCTCCTTAGCCTCGCCATTGCTCCAAAAGAAACAATACTCCTAGAAATGCAAGCACGGGACGGGTGGCCCATTCAAGCCCGGTTTTGGCTTGAGTGGGGCAGTTCTATAGCTGGACAAAAGTCCTCCCGCGGTTCGCTCGCGTTTTCGCGCTGTCCATTCCGACTCGATTTCGACACGTCCCTCAAAACCGGTTGCATAGCGGCGAAAACTGCTCCACTCCCAACGCTCCGGACGTTCGCACAACCCAGCCTTCACCGGATTGCGATGAATGTAGCGCAGCTTCTCCACAAACTGCGGGTAATCGCAAATGTTGAAATCGTAGTACCGCTTTTGCCAGAAGTGTTCCGCACGGTTAAGCAAACGCCGCGATACTCCCTGCTTCAACGACTTCAGTGCATCGGCCAGCGTATCTTTTTTCGGTTCGCTGAGCAGCAGGTGAACATGCTCGGGCATGACCACGTACCCGTAAACCTGGAGTCTGAAACTGCGACGCACTCGCTCTAAAGCTGATTCGAAGATTCGTCGGCTTGCGTCCGTGATAAATTGCCGACGACGATGGTAGCAGCAGAAAGTGACAAAATGACTTTGCCCACTGCGGTGAAAACGCGTTAGTCCCCATGGCATGAGGACAATCCAGTCTGTCAGTCAGAGCAAGTCTGTAACGTGTGAACATCCCCACTCAAGCCAGAACCGGGCTTGAGTGGGCCACTCGACCCGACTACGCTGGCCGCGGTCTCCCGGCCCTTCGACGCCGGAAATAATAGCGCACTATCAGGCTGAGGATGAACCACGCCGCTCCGACCGTGCCCTTCAGCGTGCCGCTGATCTTCGATTTCCCGATGCGCGGATAATAGCTCACCGGCACTTCAACGATGCGGAATCCCCCGAGCGTTCCTTTTAGAATTATTTCAACCGCCCAGCCGTACGTGTTCTCCTGGAGCTCAAGCCGGCGAAGGACATCTGCTCGCCCGGCGCGGAAGGGTCCGAGGTCGCTTATCTTTAGCCCGTAAAGAAGGGTAATCAGAGTGGCCGCCAGGCGGTTACCAAACGCCGCGTGCCAAGGCAGCGCCCCAGGAATGCTCTGCTTCCCCAGGCGCGAACCCAGCGTAATATCGGCACGACCGTCAATGATTGGAGTCAAAAGAAGCGGCAACTCAGCTGGTCGATCGCTGTAATCGCCGTCGAGGAACACAACAACGTCAGGGCTAGTTGCACCAGCCAGTCCGGTTAAACAGGCGCGACCGTATCCGCGACGAGGTTCGTGGAGGACGTGGGCTCCCATCTTTGAGGCGATCTCAGGAGTCCCGTCGGTTGAATTGCTATCTACAACCAAGACCTCAGTGACAATGTTGGCCGGGAGATCAGCTAAGACGCGGCCGATGGACTGCGCTTCGTTGTGCGTAGGAATAACGACCGACACTCGCAGTTGATCCTGATTCAAGTGATCGTGATTCAAGTGACCCTGGCTCAAATCACCACCATGGGGAGGACGGCCAACGCCTCGCTAGCAGGGCGTCGACACCCCAGGCTCGACCTGCTCGCCCCACCGCGACACCAAGGGATGCGAGCACCGGAACCAGCAGTTCCCAAATCCACGCCGTGCCCCACTCAGAGATCCAAAGGCTACCAAGATACAGGAACGCCACGAATGCGGCCGGACGGGTAAGCAGACCGATGACGAGCAGGATCCCGAGAGAGATCTCGGTCAAGGCCTGCATAGGAGCCGCCATCGCGGCGTGACTCGCCGCCAAACCCATAACTGCTTTCCATACGGCCGGCGAGTGACTCGTCTTTATGTAGCCGTTGATCAGGCCTGCGTAGCCCGCTGGAGTGTAGAGACCCTTTCCCAGGTTTTCGAAGAAGACCCACACCAACATTGCGCCAATCGTGACACGAACTATTGCCAGCCCATTTGCCGCGGGCAGTTGGTTGGCCACATTTTGCGTTGGGCTTGCGTTCGTCATCGTCGTAATCTCCTGCCCGGCGAAGTGGTGCCGGTTTGCGAAGGCCCAGATCATTCGTGGGCCAGAACCGCTTGGCTTTGTCTACCCCAACAGAGAAGAGACATCTTAAGCCGTCCTTAGCGGACTTGCCAGTGGATGTATAAAGAACACTTAAGTTGCAAAGCATACAGAATCTGGGTATTGGCGCAGTTTGACAAGGAAGCGAGCCCGGCGTGCGATATTGCGTCGCGAAGGACGCGACGCTTCGCACGGCTCGCCCAGATCCTTCGCGGCGCAAAGAGCGCTTGCTCCAGGATGACAATCAAACTGCACCACCCACCTGAATCTGGATCACCTTGCCGAGCAGACAGGGCAACACGCTGCACCAATCACGGGGTTGCGGACGATTCGTTCAGGATGCAAAATTGAATATTGATGTGCTGTTTGAAAACGCTCTTTAGCATAAGGAGCACAAATCGAAATTTTCGTACGTGCGAGGCGCAATTCAGAGCGATGGAGGTTCGGGGGTGCGGGGAATCGGATCAAGAACAATGGTGAATTATGAGCAGACTGTCTAATAGAGTGGCAATAGTTACGGGCGCCTCCAAAGGCATAGGCGCTGGGATTGCAACGGCCTTGGGAGCTGCGGGCGCGCGCGTGGCCGTGAACTATTCCTCCGACCGGCAAGGCGCCGAACGCGTCGCTCAGGCGATCACCAAAAACGGGGGCGAGGCGATCGCGGTCGGGGCCGACGTGTCCAAGGCCGCAGAGGTCGCGCGGTTATGCAAAGAAGTGGATTCTGCGTTCGGAAGACTGGACGTCCTGGTCAACAACGCCGGGGTATTCCGCTTCGGCGCCATCGCGGAGATTACCGAAGAGAGCTTTCACCTCCACTACAACATCAACGTTCTCGGGACGATTCTCACCGTGCAGGAGGCGATCAAGCGATTCGGCGCCAACGGCGGGAGCATCATCAACCTCAGCTCTATCGTGGGCTCGCATCCGGTGGCGGGGGCTCTGCTGTACGCGTCCACGAAAGGCGCCATCGAAACACTGACCAAGGGATTGGCGGTCGAACTGGCGCCGCGCAAGATCCGGGTCAACGCCATCGCTCCGGGTCATACAGAAACCGAAGGCAACGTAACTGCGGGGACTTTTGCGGGTGGGGCCGGCGAGGTTCTAGCTGGGAAGACGCCGCTCGGCCGGCTCGGTCGCGTTAGTGATATCGCCCCGCTAGCGGTGTTCCTAGCGTCAGACGAATCAGCCTGGATCACGGGAGAAGTCATTCGTGCCGCAGGCGGCCTCGTTGTTGCCACCTGAGTGCGATGTGCTGACCTCGAAGCTAATTCAGGAGGACAACTTTTCCAACCTGTAATCATATGCACGACCGGTCGTACCGCAGCGGAGGTCACGATGCACAAGAACGCTTCGCCGAAGGCAGATAAGAGTCCGCAGACGTCACCTGAAGCTCCGTTCACAACGTTCATTCAATTGGACGGGAAGTCCCCCGTTCCATCGCAGTTTCGTACTCCGGGAACTTTTACGATCACCCGGCTCCAGTCGTCGGCTGGGCTTCCTGATCGAATCACAAAGCTATCGCCCGTCCCAGCTCTGCTAGTGTCGATCTCCCTGAAGTCTCTGCCATCATCGAGCTATCAGGTGTGGACAGCAGACAAGCTCATTGCCACATCCATCGTTCACCTGTTTCGCTCCAATATCATCGATTTCGATTCAGAGCCAAGGTGCTGGGCAGGTAGTGCCTTCGATTACGTTCACTATTCTGTCCCTCGCAAGGGACTCGATGACATTGCCGAGGATCTCGGTTTTGGCCGGGCAAGTGACTATCGCCTGGCAGTGCTCGAAGACGATCTAGTTGTGGCCCAGATCACCAAAAGCATCCTTCCGTTCCTTGGGCGGAAGGACCGTCTTTCTGTGCTGGCTCTCGATCAATTCAGCCTCGTCCTCGGAGCACATCTTCTCCAGCAGTACGGTGTACTCCAGAAAACAGGCCGGCGTTCGAAGGGAGGTCTGGCACCGTGGCAGAAGCGACGAGCGTCGGAACTTCTTCATGAGAACATGCACGGCCGGATCCGGCTTTCTCACATTGCACGTGAATGCGGACTTTCCGTCAGCCACTTTGCCCGCTCATTCAAAACCTCTTTCGGCGCCTCCACTCACCAGTGGCTGATTCAACATCGCATTGACCACGCCAAACAACTGATGAGCCAGACCAGCATGTCGCTGATCGAGATCGCGATTCAGTCGGGATTTAATGACCAGGCAGCGTTCACGCGCACATTCCATCAATTCGTCGGGGTCAGCCCCGGAAGATGGCGACGGCATTACAGGACAAGACATTTGCGAGCGTAGGTCCCATTTCCTCATGCTTCGGGAGAGTCGCGAATGAAAATCAGACGGATACACAGAAACCGTCCACTCTTCTAGTCATCTCACTAGCACAGAAGGAAAATCCCGACAATGGAGGAAATATCATGATTGTCGTCACCACACCAACAGGCACTATCGGCCACCAAGTCCTCGATAATATCCTCAACAGCGGCGAGCCTATCCGGGTGATCGCGCGCGACCCTTCGCGCCTCCCCTCGCAAACGCGCAAGCGCGTCGAAGTCTTACAGGGTTCGCACGGTGACATCAATGTCGTCAATAAGGCGTTCAAGGGCGCTGACTCCGTGTTCTGGCTGGTTCCCCCAGACTTTCGAGCGGACAGCGTCATGGCCGCCTATCTCGACTTCACCCGGCCAGCCTGCGACGCTCTGCGGAGCCAACGGGTCAAGCGGGTGGTGGGAGTTTCGGCCCTGGGCCGCGAGTGGCCTAAGAACGCCGGACTCGTCTCGGCATCGCTGGCGATGGACGACCTGATCGCGAGCACGGGCGTAAGCTACCGGGCTCTGACGATGCCCTCGTTCATGGACAACGTCCTCAGGCAGGTCGAGGCGATCAAGAACCAGGGCATGTTCTTCTCGCCGATCTCCGGGGACCGCGAGGTTCCGACCTGCGCCACTCGCGACATCGCCGCTGTCGCAGCCAAGTTGCTGCTCGATCCCTCCTGGAGCGGACAGGGCAGCGTCCCGATCCTTGGCCCCGAGGACCTGTCTTTCAACGACATGGCGAAAATCATGTCCCAGGTGTTGGGAAAACCAGTGCGCTTCCAGCAAATCCCCTTGGAGGCCTTTAAAGCCAGGCTGACCGCATCCGGGATGTCCGAGGCAATGGCGCAAGGCACGCTCGACATGATGGTGGCCAAGAACGAAGGCCTCGACAACGCCGAGGCGCGCACCCCGCAGGCCACCACGCCGACCAGCTTCCGAAAGTGGTGCGAGGAAGTATTGAAGCCCGCGGTGCTTCAGCTGGTCGAGAGGTAACTGTCAGTCGCCATGTCGTCAGTAGATTCATCACTGGTGAAATCGGAAAGAGCGAGGATTACGAGCGAATATTCATAGCCAACAATAATCGGTGATTAGCGTCGGGGTGAACCTGGGGGCACCGGGCGTAAGGCCCCCAATTCCTAATGTTTCGAGACGGCCCCGCCACCCACCCGCTTGGGATGAAACGACTCAACCATCGCCTGGATATCACGGTTCTCGAGAACCAGGGTTCTGCGCTCTCCTGCTCCTCGGACAACGACATCGATCATGGCCTCGGCCAGTTCGTCGGCCCGAATCACCTGGTTGGGGAACAGCACCCGAAACGCGGGGTAGATCGCGCGCATAAGCCGATAGCTGAAATTCGGTTCCTTACGCGGTTCCACGGGATAGATGTACGCGGGCCGGAAGAGGTAAACGCGGGGAAAACCCGCGGCTAGTAGCGCTTTCTCGGCCTCACCCTTGTAGCGCGCGTAGGGAATGCGACTTCGCCCCGCCGGGTCCGCGCCACTCCCGCTTAAGAATGAGAATGCGGCGTTGGGGCTGCTGAGGCGGAGAACTCGCGCGAACTCAATCGTGTAGTCCACGGTTATCGTGCGGAGCTTCCCATCCGATACAGCTCCGGTATACGTGCCCAGGCAAAACACCGCTGCATCCTGACCCGAGAGTGTCTCCGCGAGTGCGGAGCAGTCCGCGAAGTCCCCATGCACAGCCTCTTTCAGCTTGGGGTGCGAGATGCCCAGTTTCCTGCGTCCAATAGCAGTCACGCTCGCGACGGCCGGGTTCTGGAGCGCATAGCGAAGGGCGTATCCACCGACCATTCCAGTGGCGCCCACGATGACGAGACGCTTTTGGCCCGCGGGAACGGCCATCGACGCGCCCGAAGCCACCTGGTTGGCGGTTGTCATGACAGAATACGTTCCTCGATCCAGTCGACGTAGAGCAGGCGCTCGGCAAAAAGCCAAGCGCCGTCTACCCTCATGAATGTGTCGTAATAGCGGAGCGCCGCGATCATGAGGCTCCTCTTCCCACCGTCGACAGTGACGTGATGGGGCATGCAATAAGTTTCCCCTGTGCCTCGGTCGTTGGTCAGCGTGAGGATCGTGGTCTGTCCAAGGAAGTGCATGGTTGCCGCGTACTTGTTCAGATCTGCAAAAACTGGAGCGAGCGCCTCGCGCGAGTGCAGCTCCTGCGAAGGCTTCGGATCCTTGGCGTTCATGTACACCACGAAGTGGGTGTCTGCGGTAAAGAGAGCCATCTGACCTCTTGCATCGCGACGATCGGCGCAGTGTGCGTAGGCTTCGACGAGTTCCTGGATCGCGAGGCGGTCCGCGGCCTCATTGGGGGAGATGGCGACATGCTTGCTCATGAGTGGTCTCCTTGTTCGGTCAGTTCACGTTCGCAAGAGTGTTCAGGAGATGCGGAAATACGAAACCACTAGTTTCGTTTGTACACTCGCAATAGCTACTTGTCAAACTAAAACGAAACACGTATTTTCGTATTTCGAGATTAATCATTTCGAGATTAACCATGGAAGAAGCCAAGAAAGAGTTACGGCCTGCCGGGCGGCCAAGAAGCGAGCAGGCCAGGCGCGACATATTGGAAGCGGCTTACAAATTGCTGGAAACCAAAGGTTTTCACGCCGTTGGTGCGCACGAGATCGCAAGCGTTGCCGGCGTAAGCAGCGCCACCTTATATAGGTGGTGGGGCTCGAAGGAAGAGATTTTGTTGGATGCGTGCTTTGAACACATGAAGCCAGTGCTCGCTGTTTCAGGCAGTGGCCCGGCCTTAATGAGCCTGCGGCGCTATGTGCTGTATGTGGCTGAGTTCCTTGCCTCCGACGATGGCGCAGTCATGGCACGTCTCGTCGCCGGCATTCACGATGACACGAAACTTCAACGACTGTTTTTGGAGCGCTATGTGATGCCAAGGCGTCAGATGCAACGCCGCTTTATCCGGGAAGCCATTGCGTCGGGCGAATTGAAGCGGGGAACGGACCCGGAACTGCTGATCGACGCTCTGAATGGGCCGCTGTTCTTTCGCTGGCTGCAGGCGCACGCTCCTTTGAAGAGGAGCTTTGCCGAACGCATCTTCGATAGAGTAATTCTGGGCTTCCGGCGATAAATTCCAACCGGATGGTAAGTGCGACTCATTTCTAGGTAATAAACAACAAAACCAGCAAAATTCTGCAAGAGAGTAGCCAGCCTTGAGCCTAGGGTGAGTAACATCATGGCTGCAAATTCCCCGCAAACTACAGAACGTCTGACCCGCAACAACGCCCTGCTACTCCTGGTAGATCACCAGGTCGGTTTGTACACTGGCGTTCGTGACATCGATGTCCTTCAACTCAAGCACAACATCGTTGGTCTGACACGAGCAATGCTCGCACTGAAAGTGCCGGTTGTCGTGACCACGACATCTGAGAAAATGTGGGGACCGCTTATCCCCGAACTCGCCGACGTTGTGCACGGGGTGCAGAGAATCGAACGTACTACGGTCAACGCGTGGGACGAAAAGCGCGTCGTCGATGCAGTTAAAGCTACAGGACGCAACAACCTTATCGTCAGCGGCATTTCCACCGATGTGTGTCTCGCGTTCCCGGCCATGGCTGCTCTGGCCGATGGCTTCCAGAGTTATGCAGTAATCGACGCGTCCGGTGGCTTCAGTCAGACTCAGGTTGACATGGGAATCGTGCGCATGCAGCAAGCTGGTGTCGTTCCTGTGTGTTATTCCAATGTCGCTATCGAGATTTTGGCGGATAATGCGGCGCCGGAGGCCGAGGCGGTCTATGGCGCGCTCGGCATACCGTTCAGCACGTTGGTCTTTGGTCTGAAGCAATATTATTCCCAAGGTCGTGTGAACCAGGTCGCGTGAAGAGGAGAAGTCGCGGGTCGGCGCATAGATGCTGATGTGCGGAAAAAGGTAAGATGTGCGAGAGAGGAAAAAAACAAAGGAGAAAACAATGACAGCGAAACCTACGCAAACCAAACCTAGCATCGTATTCTGTCACGGGCTCTGGGCGGACGGCTCGTGCTTTAGCAAGCTGATCGTTCCCCTTCAGGCGGAGGGGCATGAGTGTATTGCAGCGCAGTACGGCCTCAACACAACCGCAGAGGACGTCGCCTTGGTGAAGGCAACGATCGGCCGGGTCAGCGGCCCTGTCATCCTCGTCGGCCACTCCTACGGCGGAAGCGTCATCACAGGCGCCGGAACCGACGATCGCGTTGCCGGGCTGGTTTACATCTGCGCGCTCGCTCCGGACGCCGATGAGACGTCTCAGACACAGCAGTCTAACTTCCCGAAGACGGACGTCTTCTCCCACATCGACGTCGTGGATGGACGTATCTGGCTGCGTCCCGAGGGCACGAAGTATTTCTGCGGAGATCTTTCGGAGCAGGAGCAGAAGCTCGTTTGGGCGACTCAGGGAGTCCCCAAACCCGACTTGTTCAACGCGAAAGCCGGGGGAACCGCTTGGAAGTCGAAGCCAAGCTGGTACATCGTCGGCAAAAAAGACCACACCGTCCACCCCGACTTGGAACGGTTCTTTGCGAAGCGCATGGGCGCAACCACCTATGAGCTCGACAGCAGCCACGTACCGATGCTCTCACAACCGGAACGCGTCCTCGAGGTGATTCGTGCCGCTGCAAAAGCGGTTCAAGAAACCAAGGCAGCAGCGTAAAGCAAATCGGACACATGCCCACTCAAGTCAAAACCTGGCTTGAGTGGGCCACCCTTCCAACTATGACTACTAAGCGGTGCTCCTGGGCCAGCGCAGATAGTCCGCTGCTGGTCGAATATCACGATCGCGAATGGGGTGTCCCCGTTCATAATGACCGCAAGCATTTCGAGGTTCTCGTGCTCTCAGGCGCACAGGCCGGATTGAGCTGGTCGGTCGTGCTGAAAAAGCGGGAAGGTTATCGCCACGCGTTTGACAAATTCGATCCGGAGAAAGTCGCGCGCTACTCCGAGAGACAGATCCGGAAGCTTATATCTGATCCGGAGATCATTCGTAACCGGATGAAGATCGAAGCCGCAGTGCGTAACGCACGCGCATTGCTCAAAATCCAAGAGGAGTTCCGGAGTTTCGATTCCTATTGCTGGCGTTTTGTGGAGGGACGGCCCAAGCTTAACCGATGGAAGACGATCCGGCAGATTCCTGCGACTTCACCCGAATCCGACGCATTCAGCAAGGACCTCAAGCACCGGGGGTTCAGCTTCGTCGGCCCGACGGTCGTTTATGCGTACATGCAGGCGGTTGGAATGGTAAACGATCACCTCGTCGATTGTTTTCGTTATCGGGAGATCCGGCAGGGTTAGAAGAGTGGATCTTCCACGTAACGAAACGTTTGATCTTGCTGGCGTCACCAGTACAGCGGGTGCCCCGTCCCCAGAAGAGGCTTCCACTTGCGGAGGGTGCAGATTACGCTTAGCGCCGCTAAAATAGGTGCGAGAGTTGGAGCTGTACATGAGAAGGGCCCCTACCCCAGAAAGGAAAAGTCGCATGAAGACCACCGAGACGTCTCCATCCGCCCATGTTGTTAAGAAGTCGCAGCCGGAAGAATTTGATCTGGTGATTCTCGGCGGCGGCACCGGCTCGACCGTCGCTGCGTGGACGTTCGCTGGCGAAGGCAAGCGCGTCGCAGTCGTCGATCGCAAGTATATTGGCGGCTCTTGCCCTAATATTGCGTGCCTTCCGAGCAAGAACATTATCCATAGTGCGAAAGTTGCGGACTACTTTCGCCGAAGCAAAGAGTTTGGCATTGCTCACGATGGCTTCACGATTGAGATGCCGGGCGTCCGAGAGCGCAAGCGCAAGATGGTCGTCGGTCTGAACGAGATGTATATGGAGAATTACCGGAAGACGGGCGCCGAGTTCATTTTGGGCACCGGGCGGTTCGTTGCTCCGAGAACTGTGGAGGCCGCCCTCCCCGACGGGAGCATTCGTGAACTCCGCGGTACTAATGTGATCGTCAGCACCGGCACACGGGCCACATTGGAACCAATTCCTGGTCTTGCTGAAACACAACCGCTCACGCACATCGAGGCGCTCGAACTCGATGAAGTCCCCGAACATCTACTCGTTATCGGAGGTGGCTACGTAGGAGTAGAGCTTTCCCAGGCCATGCGGCGATTCGGCAGCAAAGTGACTGTGATTGATCGCAATGCACTATTGATGTCCAAAGAAGACGAAGACGTCTGTGTGGCTCTTAACCGCCTGCTTGAAGACGAGGGCATCGACGTTCATCTGAATACACGAATCAAACGCGTGTCCGGAAAGTCGGGAGACTCGGTGACCATTGTGTTCGAACAGAATGGAACGGATAAGACGCTGACAGGTACTCACCTGCTTGTCGCGACCGGGCGCACTCCAAACACTGAAGGACTTGGATTGGAGTTAGCCGGCGTTGAGCTCACCGACCGGGGATACATCAAGGTCAACGAGCGGCTGCAGACCACCGCGCCCGGCATCTGGGCGATCGGCGAGGTCGCAGGCAGCCCCCAGTTCACGCACATCAGCATCGACGATTTCCGCGTAGTCCATGCCAATTTGACCGGCGGCAACCGTGTAACCACGGGCAGGCAAGTCCCATATTGTCTGTTTACCGACCCCGAACTTGCTCGTATCGGTCTGAGTGAAACAGAAGCGGAGGCTCAAGGGATAGCGTATCGCTTGTTTAAGGTCCCAATGGAAACCAACTTGCGTGCACACACCCTTTCGGAGACCCGCGGGTTCGTGAAGGCCCTGGTCGAGGCTGATAGCGATCGCATCCTCGGGTTCACGGCCTTTGGTGTCGGTGCGGGGGAGACTCTGGCCGCCGTCCAGATTGCGATGATCGCAGGGCTGCCCTACACCGCGCTGCGCGATGCGGTCCTGACTCACCCAACACTGGTGGAAGGTCTCATACTTCTGTTCTCGTCCGCGGCGTCAGCGCACAACGTTGTCGAGACGAGACGAGCCCAGATCTCCGCCGCTTGAGGTGAATTGCAACAACGAGAAAAATAGGAACTAGTGATCCGGTCGTTGGGCAACATGTTTCGCCACTTGCGCCGCATTATTAGCATCAAAAGGCGGCTTGTATTCATTGGTCTGGCCACTTTCCCGGTGTCGGCTACACCCAAGCAATCGCCAACCTATGCCTTACCTCGCACGCCCCTTACGCTGCGAGTCGGATGAGTTCCAACCTAAAAGGCAGCACTAAACAATTCGGAGGGTTGCAGGCCCCCGCAACCACGCCGTCCTCCGCAATGGATTCTGTCCCGAGCTCTCACGCATCGGCTCCGAGGCAGATTTAACCGCTGTCAACAATTCGACAAGTGTCAAGATTTCCTTCGACACGTCTCGACACTATTCCCCGCCGGATCTTCTCTTCTTCATTAAAGTCAGCAATTTACCGACGCTCCCTAATCACCTCGCTTTGGCCGGTCGGTTGCTTGGACTAATCCGTAGCCAGGAGATTCGTGTGAGAGATTTCCGTTATTTATAGGAGAACGCGCATGAGGTGGCGTGTCTTTGTCTTTGCACTTGTGATCTGCCTTGCCGGATCAAGGACTTCGAAGGCTCAGGAGCAATTGACTGCTTTGCCCGACGCGCCTAAGCCGCAGCCTGGAATTATTGTCGGCACGGTAACCGATGTGAACAACGACAGCGTTCCTGGCGCCACCGTCGCTCTCGCAGGCTCTGCCCTCAAAGATCCCCGCACGGTGGTGTCGAACGACAACGGGTCCTTTCAATTCAATGACGTCGAGCCCGGAACCTACCAGGTCATCGTCAGCGCCCAGGGCTTTGCTAACTGGACCTCGCCCGCCATCATGCTCAAGCCCGGCCAGTACGCAATCTTGCCGGTCAGCAAGCTCCGTATCGCCGAGGCGCTCACCACAATAACCGTGGCTTCTCCGGCTGCTTCCTCCGAGGAGATCGCTGCCGAGCAGGTCAAGGTCGAGGAGCAGCAGCGCATTTTCGGCTTCATCCCCAATTTCTACGTGACCTATGATCGCAACGTCGTGCCGCTCACGCCGAAGCTGAAGTTCAAGCTGGCCACCAAGGCCCTCTTCGATCCCGTTACCGTCATTGGGGTGGCTGGATTTGCCGCCATCAACCAGGCAGCGGACAATCCCAACTACGGGCAGGGTGCGAAGGGTTACGCTGAGCGCTTTGGCGCTGGCTATGCCGATGGTGCTATCGACATCATGGTCGGCGGCGCCATTCTGCCATCTCTTCTCCACCAGGACCCGCGGTACTTCTATCAGGGCACGGGCACAACGAAGTCTCGCGTTCTGCACGCAGTCTCCAGTCCGTTCATCACTAGGGGAGACAACGGACAGAGGCAGCCGAACTATTCGACCCTGGGTGGTGATCTGACCACGGCTGCCCTCGCGAATGCCTACTACCCGGCGTCGAATCGCGGCGTGGGCCTGTTCTTGGGGAATTTCTTTATCGCCACCGGCCAGCGCGCGCTCGCCAACGTGGCACAGGAATTCATCCTGCGGAGGATCACCAAAACCAAAAATCAACAGTAGCGGTACAAGCGATAGAGAGGGTCGAGTACCGGATGCATTGTCGAACTTGTAGAGTTGTCGCGCCAATTCGATGCTCGGTCATTCAGCCGGGTCCGCTTGGTTGACCACTGCCCGAGTTGCGATCAGCGTGTCGCATCCCTGCTGATAGCCAGCGGCGAACGAGATGCGGTCTTGGTTTGTAGCCCATCGTCCAGTCGCAACGTGGGACTCGCTGCCGCGTTCTGCGGCAAGTTTTCCGAGATAGAGTCCATCGCGGAACGCCGCATTCGTAGCCTGGGCAGCATTTGCGTTTGGGTCAAGAGATGCTGCTTGATGGTTGGTACTTTGCAGAATTGCTGACCAACTCACACTGAGCGCTAGTGCGATTACAAATAGGGAGAGTTTCTTCCCGTCGTTTCCCGTCCTTTTTTTGAGTAAGTAGCGTTCTTCGATTAGACGACACGAGGGAGCTTGGTGAGGTAAAAGGCCTGTAAGGTCGCGGTAAGGTTTTTCCATCCACAGAAACCATCTCGATCTTCCCATACCAATCTTTACGGAGGGCTCACTAAGTCTTTACATCAAGCGCGACGACGCGAGCATCTATGGCTGTATAAGGAGCAAAAATGAAAACATTATTGATTTTTCTTATCGCATCATCGGTGGTTATCACCCCGCTTGTCGCTGTAGCCCAGCCAAACCGAGGGCCCGGGGAAAATACTGAAATTCAACCGCCGCCGGTACAAAAAATCGTTGCCGGCGCCACCAGCGAGACCGATGACGAAGTTTCCAGCCTGCTGGCGACCAAGCCAGAAATCCCGCTGGGGCCGCTGGATGTACTCAAGAACTATGAAAGTGAAATGATCATGATTGCGCAGAGAATGTCCGCCGAACTGGCTAGCATTTCGCAAGCAGTGGCCGCCGATCAGCTCTCACGAGAGCGGGCAGACTATCTGATTGGGGAGAGATATCAGATCGCAATGATGCAATTCCAGGTGCTCAGCACGTTGCATGACAGTCTTGCGCGCGATGTGGCGCGGGCGGGTGTCCGCGAAGTGGGCTCGGGCACAACGGGATCGCGCACGAATGTGGGATCGGATACGACGGTGGTGGAAGAGGCACCATTCCTAAGGCGGACGCAGTAAGTGATTTGTTTGTGGCGGTGGCAAGCAACAGCAGGTGCGAGATCTGCCGACCCATGGTTCGGCAGGTCTCGGTTAAAGCCTGATCATTGTCCGTTCGTGTACTCCAAGCCAGGACTCTGGGCTTACAGCTTGTTTACATTGCCCTGACGAACACTTTACCCACTCTCAGTGTTAGAACTCCTACTCTGTTCGCCCACGATTCGGAGACAAATTTTTACGGAGCTTTACGCACACTTTACGCGCGTCCGCGTGGGTTTCGGTTAATGTCAAGAGTGGAGCAAGTTGGAGGGAAGAAATGAAAATTGCGGCTAGTTACATCGAACAAAGTCAATACTCTTTTGATGGTGCCGATACGGCGAGAGTTCGAGCAGTGGTGGTAGACGGCTCCCCTTCTTATTTGCAAGCGGTATGCGCTCTATTGGATTTTCATGAAATCGTTGACTTGGTCGGACGGGCGGCTAACTTCAATGAGTCGATTCAGTTGGTGGTCGATCTTCAGCCGGATCTGATTTTTGTGGATCTAAGTATGCCCTGCGTGGATTTCCTCATTGCGCTCATGGTTCTTTCCGGAGATATTGCTGACATGAAGATAGTGGCAATGTCCTCCGAAGAATCAATTCCACTGCAAGCACCAGGCTTGATGCTGAATGTAAGCGCATTCATCCACAAAGCTAGAATCCGCCAAGAATTCTTGTCGGTTTTTAAGGTACTGTTTGAACTTCCGACAACCTCGCAGCGACTTCTGATGGCGCCGGGATCTGATTCTGGGGATGCGGAGAAGTCCTGGGAGAGTCATCCCAACTAACATTAGGACACATCGTCGCCTTGACGGTGTAGCGCTCGTCCGTCATGAAGGGGCGCATCGCCGCTTACTTCGCCTTCGCGATAGCTGCGACCGTAGCCTTGACTGCACGGATTAGTCAGCCGGGGCGATCAAGATCTGCAGCCCTCGTATGCCTGCAGACACCGAGATCACGTCGCAGATTTCCGCAAGTTCGTCGATGTACACCGGGTAATCCTTCTTGCACGCCAGAGCGGTAACTCCGCCACGAATGTAACCGGTCAAGGCTTGCACCTCTTTCAAAGGACCATTTCGATCTTCCGATCGCTTGTCTGTTTTGCGAGCGCCTTGAAATCCAGTTCCTGGTCCGCGGAAATCACTGCCAAACAGATTCCATTCCGGTCCCCCTCGACGGCGAGAGTCTTGAAGACCTGCTCTGGTGGTAAGCCGATCTTTGCTGCCACAAATCGTCAGGATTCACGTCGTAGTCACGTAACTCATAGTTGATCGCAAGTCGATCCAGGAGTCGCGCTGCGTTCGTCTTGATCATTCAAAGCGCTCTCTTACATTTTATGCCGCCGTCACTCGATCTTCCCCCTCGAGCACGAGGCGATCCCACGCGCCGCCGTACCTGATTGCACGAACCATTTCTCTCTCGTAAATACTCTGGGGGAATCCGAGTTCGATTTGGCTTGCCCCATCGAGTGATTTCAACTGTTCGGCGGAGAGTTCCAGATCCAAACTGGCGAGATTGTCCTGGAGTTGAGATACCTTCCGCGCTCCTATAATCGGGATTACGGGCACCGTTCGATGCCGCAACCTCTGATTACTCACTCATCCATTCGATGCAAAGAATTACTTTCGGGCGACCCCGGCCCAATAGATCTCAAATCCGCCATTGCGATACTTGTTTGCCAGGGCTGGTTTCAGCGCGATGAGGTCCATGGTCGCTTCCGCCAGAGCCGCTAGCGTCTTCGAAATCAACTCAATCGGAAGGTCGCCTCGCAGAATATGCTGTTCAATCGCATCACGAATCATGTTCTGCATTTCGACAAAGGGCGCGCTTCCGGCTTCGATCGACGCCTTCGAAAGCATCCCCGAGACATTCAATTGGGCCAAGACTTTGCGCTGCTCGGGATTCGCTGCTCCCCAATTTACATAGCCGTCCCACACATGCCGCAACCTGGTGCGAACAGTCTTTTTCCGAGGGAACCCGGACATCATGGCGTCTGCGAGTTCCAACTTGATCTCGCGGTATAGGGCATTGATCAAATCATCCTTGGTCTTGAAATACGTAAACAGAGTTCCCTCGGCGACGCCGGCCTGTTTTGAGATCTTTGACGTCGGGGCAGCCGTAAGACCGCGCTCCGCAAATACGCGGATCGCGGCATCGAGGATCGCGTTTCGCTTGTTTTCGCTTTTAGGACGGGCCACTGAACTCTTATGTAACTGAGTGTGTGCTCAATATTATACGCGTCAGCTCATCTAGCATACCAAATAAATGAGCAACCAGTCATTCATTCTATCATCTTAGGCGTAGGAGGATATTGTCATGGCAAAGATATGGTTGATTACGGGAAGCGGAAACGGCTTAGGGCGGAACATCGCGGAGGCGGCGCTGGCCACAGGTGACACCGTTGTAGCCGGAGCGCGTCGAACGCAGGAACTGGCACCTCTTGTGGCGCAATACGGCGAACGGGTTAAGCCCGTTACGCTGGAAGTGCGTGATGAGGCGGCAGCAAAGGCGGCGGTGCAGTTGGCGGTGGACACATTCGGGCGGCTGGATGTGCTGGTGAACAATGCGGGTTATGGACAGTTTGCACCGTTTGAGCAGATGAGTGCCGAGGATTTCCAGGCTGTCGTGGACACCTGCTTCTACGGCGTAGTCTACACAACGCGCGCCGCCATACCCGTAATGCGCAAGCAGAAGAGCGGTCACATCTTTCAGGTGTCTTCGGTCGGCGGTCGGCTCGGGGTTCCCGGCAATACGCCGTATCACGCGGCCAAGTGGGCTGTCGGCGGTTTTAGCGACTCGCTGGCGATGGAAGTCGCGCCGTTCGGGGTCAAGATCTGCACGCTAGAGCCGGGAGGGATTCGGACCAACTGGGCACGGCGCGCGGGTGAGAATATGCCGGACCTGCTGCCGGAGTACGAGGCCTCGGTCGGTTCGATACACAAGATGTTGCGAAGCCACGAAGGGCGTGCGGAAGGCGATCCGCGGAAGATCGCGGAGGTAATTGTGCAACTGGCAAATAGGGACGAGGTGCCAATGCGGCTGATCCTCGGCGTGGATGCGGAAAAGCGGGTGCAACAGGCGGAAGCGGCGCGTGCGAGCGAGGCCGAGAAATGGCGGCACCTTACTGTTTCAACGGTGTTTGAAGATGAGCGATTCGACAGCCGGCTGTCTATGGCAAATAGCGGAATCAATTCGTGAGCTGCCGACTCATTAGCTCAGAATGAAGGGGAGCCGATCCGATCGAAAGGCAGGTCCTTCGCTGCGCCCCAGTCGTAAGGTCTGGGTCTCGCGAAGGCCTCCCTTTTGGTGGTTCAAGTGATTCCTTACTTAATCAATCGGTGTTCTTTAAGTATCTCCACCGTCTTCTCGATCGGTAGAGCCTCGACCGTGTGTCCGTTGGCGGTCATGGTCGTCGCCTTAAACATCGAGTTGTAGACTGCTTCCTCCGTGGCTTCGATGGCGGCCAGGAACAGCGGCGACATTGCGTCGTTGGTCATCACTTCCAGGTTCCGCGTCAGCGCTTTGTCATTGGCATGGATCCGCACTTGCGGCGCCGTCGAGAATGCGATCGCGTAGTCTCCGCTGCCGTTTGAGGCCGAACTCCCGGTGCGCGAAACTCCTAGCCACGCTCTCGCTGCCAGCCGCTTCAGGTTGAGGCCGTCAAGCGGCGCGTCAGTGGCGACGACGATCATGCATGATCCGTCTGCCTTGTCGTTTCCTGTTCCACCCCCACCGCTGGCCTGCTGAAGTTCCTTACGGAGGTAGTACTGGCCGAGTTCCTGGCCCACAGGAGCGCCTGCAATCGTAAGCACGCCGCCGAAGTTCGTCTGCACCAGCACTCCAACCGTGTATCCACCGAGATGAGCAGGCAGGCGGCGCGACGAGGTCCCGATGCCGCCTTTCCAGCCGAAGACCACCGTCCCGGTGCCCGCGCCGACTGCGCCCTCCTCGACCGGACCGCCCTTTGCGTTTTTGACGGCGGCGAACACGTCGTCGGGCGTGATGTGGCGGCCGCGAATGTCGCTCAGATACCCGTCATTGGTTTCGCCGACCACCGGGTTAATCGATAGCACATCGTCGTTGCCCGGCAGCACCAACATGTAGCTGATCAGCGCGTCTGCGGCCCGCGGCACACTTGTGGTAGAGGTCAACAGGATAGGCGTTTCGATGCTGCCAATTTCATCCACCTGCGTGGAGCCCGCCAGCTTTCCGAAACCATTACCCACAAAAATCGCGCCAGGTACTTTCTCGCGATAGAGATTGCCGGAATGTGGTAGAACGGCAGTCACGCCGGTGCGAATGTTGTCACCGCGAATAATCGTCGTGTGCCCGACTTCGACGCCGGCAACATCGGTGATTGCATCGAGCGGCCCGGTCGGCAGGATGCCGACCTTCAGCCCCAGATCGGAAGCGCGGGGGCGTGCATAGGGAGCTGTGTTTTGGGCAGCAGCGAACACGGCCACCAACAAGGCTGTAGCAGCAACGAAAGGCTTATGGGGCATGGGCATAGCATACGACCAAATCTCGGGAAAATTAGTTTCTTGAAATCCCCAGATCCCAACAGCGTGGCTGGGAAGTCGCGAAAGCTGGAAACCATCCCTACCGACGACCAAGACTTGCAGGGTTTTGGATACGCTCCGCAGTTCCTCCGTGGCTTCGGAGGATTTTCCAATTTTGCCCTTTCGTTTTCGATCATCTCTATATTGACCGGCGCCGTGACCCTCTTTGACTACGGCCTGAGCATGGGTGGTCCGCGAGAAATGCTGCTGGGCTGGCCATTGGTGACCTTCGGCACTCTGATGGTGGCGCTCAGCATGGCTGAGCTGTGTTCCGCCCTGCCGACCTCGGGAGGAATGTATCACTGGTCGGCGGAACTGGGTGGACCTACCTGGGCCTGGTTTACGGCCTGGCTCAACATTGTCGGGCTGATCACCGCCATCGCTGGAATTGACTATGGCTGCGCCGAGTTTCTGGTGCCCATGTTAGGTTGGCAATCCGGCCGCTATACGTTATTCGCCGTGTACGCTCTCCTGCTGCTCTCCCAAACTGTGATCAATCACTACTCGACAGCCTTGGTGGCGTGGTTCAGCGATCTGAGTGTGGTGGTACACATTCTCGGTGTGATCGTACTGATTGGGTCGCTTCTGATTTTTGCGCCCAAGCAATCCCCGGCCTTTCTCTGGAGCGCCGGCAATATGAGCCCGGTTCGGGCTCCGTATGCCTGGCTGTTCATGCTGGGTTTGCTGCAAGCGCAGTGGACCTATACGGGATTTGACGCCTCTGCGCACGTGGCCGAGGAGACGCGGGACCCTCGGCGGCTTGCGCCCTGGGGAATGGTCATGTCCGTGGTGGTATCCGGAGTCTTTGGCTACCTTCTGATTCTGTCATTGACGCTGGCGATTCCGAGTATTGCCCAGGTATTGCAGAGCACCGATGCGAGTGGCCATCCGGTTCCGGCGGTGCTGACAATTGTACGGCTCGCACTGGGGGTTCGAGCGGCTGGCGCCGTGCTGGCGCTCACGGTACTTGCCATGTGGTTCTGCGGACTGGCTGCCATTACCTCAGTCTCGCGATCTTTCTTTGCTCTGGCGCGTGATAACGGTATGCCGCTGTCATCCATCTGGAGTCGAGTCAATGCCAGGCTGAAGACGCCAGTGCCAGCAATTTGGCTCACGGCAGCACTGGCGTTTTTCGCCATGATCTACGGCGGAGCCTATTCCGTAGTCACGTCCATCAGCGTCATCGGCTTCTACCTTGCCTACATCGCGCCGGTCTATCTGGGCTGGCGAACGAAGACGAGTTGGCTGGAGAAACGTGGGCCTTGGCATCTCGGCGGCGCGAGCAATGCGGTCAACGTGTTGGCCGTGATCTGGACCGTCATCATTTGCGTGGTCATGGTGATGCCACCCAACACGCGGGCCGGTTGGGGCATTCTCTCGGTCATGAGTGCGCTCCTCTTGATACATGTGGCCAGCGGCAAGCACAAGATGTATAAACCGCAATGGGGGCCAGAGAAAGATTCAGGCGGCTTGTAGATGCAAATCCCTGGAGTCGGCTGAAGATCGCGGGGATAAGTGTCTAAGAGAACAAGTAGAAACGTACGGTGAAATGGTTATGTCAGGTGATCGGCTAAGCGAAACCAAGACGCGCACGCCCGGGATGCTGACTCTCGAAGACCTGCGAGACCTGGTTCAGCGGGATCAGGTCCGGACGGTGATCGTCGGCTTCACAGACCACTTCGGGCGGTTGCTTGGCAAACGCTTCGACGCGGAAATATTCCTTGAGAGCGTGTGGGACCACGGCACTCATGCCTGTGACTACCTGTTGGCCAACGATATGGAGATGACGCCAGTCAGTGGGTATCGTTTCGCCAATTGGGTGCGAGGCTACGGCGATTTTCACCTGGTGCCTGATCCAAGCACCCTACGTCTGGCGAGTTGGCTGGAGAAAACCGCCCTGGTTCTGTGTGATGTGAAGGGTGAGAAGACCGGGCAGCTTCTTGCCGTTGCTCCCCGCTCGATTTTACGACGACAATTGGAACGGGCTGAAGAGTTGTCAGTCACGAGCGTGGTGGCCTCTGAGCTCGAGTACTACTTGTTCCGCGACAGCTATCACGATGCCGCTCTGCAGGGCTATGCCGGCTTGGAAGAGGCAGGCTGGTATTCGGAGGACTACCACATCCTGCAGGGGACGCGGAACGAGAACTTTACCGCTGCCGTGCGTCAGCATCTCAAGTCCTCCGGGGTCCCGGTCGAAAGCTCCAAGGGTGAATTCGGTACTGGCCAGCACGAGCTCAATGTCCGTCACGCCGGAGCTCTGGAGATGGCGGACCGTCATGTCGTCTACAAACAATGTCTGAAAGAAGTGGCAGAACAGATGGGCATGAGCGTGAGCTTCATGGCGAAATTTGCGAGCACTCAGGCGGGATCAAGCTGTCATATTCATCTCAGTTTATGGCGAGACGGTGTCAACGCTTTTGCTGGTGACGAGCAGTTCGGCCCGGTCGCATGTTCGAGCCTATTCCGATGGTTCCTAGGCGGCTGGATCCGGCAGGCATCGGAGGTTATGGTGTTCTACGCGCCGACGGTGAATTCCTACAAGCGCTACGTCGAGGGCTCATGGGCACCGACCCGACTTGCCTGGAGTCACGATAACCGCACTGCCGGGTTCCGGGTGGTCGGGAAAGGGCAAAGCCTTCGCATCGAATGCCGAATCCCCGGGGCGGATTGCAATCCTTATCATGCCTTTGCCGCTGTGCTGGCTTCGGGGTTAAATGGAATTGCAGAAAAGGTGGAACCGCCGGAATGCATGTCGGGCGATCTCTATGGCGCGACCGATGTCACGCGCGTGCCCAAGACTTTGGCGGAAGCTGTCGCGCTTTTCGCGAATAGCGCCTTTGCCAAGCAGGCATTCGGAGAAGAAGTGGTTGAGCACTACGCACACTTCTTCCGAACGGAGCAAAACACCTTCAACAGCGCAGTAACGGACTGGGAACGGAGGCGGTACTTCGAACGAATCTGATTAGCAAGTTCCTGCGGATACGAGCAACTATGAGGCTCAAGGACAAAGTTGCGTTGATTACAGGTGCTTCCAGCGGAATTGGCCGCGAAGCCGCGCTCTTGTTCGCGCAGGAAGGCGCTTGCGTGGTCGTGGCGGACGTGGAGGACGAAGGCGGCAGGGAAACGGTTTCGACGATCGAACGGCAGAAGGGAAGGGGAGCATTTGTCCACGCCGATGTCTCACAAGCGGCGGAGTGTCAGCGGATGATCGCAGCCGCGGAAGAGCAGTTCGGCAAATTGAATGTCCTGTTCAACAACGCCGGAATCATGCACAGTCAGGATGATGATGCAATTTCCACCGAGGAAAAGATTTGGGACCTCACGATGAACATCAATGCTAAGGGCGTCTTCTTTGGCTGCAAGTACGGTATCCCCGCCTTACGCCGCGCCGGGGGAGGCTCCATCGTCAACACCGCCTCTTTTGTGGCTCTGCTGGGAGCGGCGACACCCCAGATCGCGTACACCGCAAGCAAAGGCGCGGTGCTGGCCTTGACTCGTGAGCTTGCAGTGGTCCACGCGCGGGAGAACATCCGAGTCAATGCGCTGTGTCCGGGACCGCTGCGAACCGAGTTGCTCATGAAGTTTCTTGACACCGAACAGAAACGACAACGGCGGCTTGTCCATATCCCCGTCGGCCGATTCGGCGAGGCAAAAGAGATCGCTCAAGCTGCGTTGTTCCTGGCGTCGGATGAATCTTCCTTTGTTACCGGGACCGAATTCCTGGTTGACGGCGGCATTACGGCTGCGTATGTAACTCCGGAGTGAGACAGCTTATGTCGTCGAATGCGACTGCCACGTCCTCTCGAATTCAGTCGATCAGTCCGGTCGATGGGTCCATCTATGCGGAGCGGCAGGTGGCATCTGAGCTGGAAATCGAGGACAAACTAACAAGAGCGACGAAGGCGCAGCGCGAATGGAAGACGCTGCCGATCAGCGAGCGTGCTTCCATCTGCCGGCGAATGGTGTCACTGCTCGTTGGACGCGCTGAACAACTTGGGACCGAACTCACCTGGCAGATGGGGCGGCCGATTCGTTACAGTCCGATGGAGATTCGCGGCGGCTTCCAGGAGCGCGCCCTATACATGATCGACATCGCCGAAGCTGAGCTCGCTGATATTGCCATCGAGCCAAAAGACAAGTTCCGGCTCTTCATCCGCCGCGATCCGATAGGTGTGGTTCTGGCACTGATGCCGTGGAACTACCCCTACTTGTGTTCCGTCAGCGTTGTCATTCCGGCCATTATGGCCGGCAACAGCGTGATTCTGAAACCCGCGGCGCAAACGCCTCTGGTAGCTGAAAGATATGCCGAAGCTTTCGACCAGGCTGGATTGCCAGAGGGTGTTTTTCAGATGCTCCATGCCACGCATGATCAAGCGGAAAAAATCATTCGCGATTCGAGGATCGGATTTGTTGCATTTACGGGATCGGTAGACGGCGGACAGGCGGTCCAGCGGGCAGCCGCGGAGCGTTTCATCGGTACAAGCCTGGAGTTGGGCGGTAAGGATCCGGCATACGTGCGCGCGGATGCCTTCCTGGAGCAGACCATCGAGAACCTGGTGGACGGTGTCTTCTTTAATTCTGGGCAATCGTGTTGTGCGGTCGAAAGGATTTATGTCCATCAGGATGTTTGGCAAAAGTTCGTCGATGGATTCGTTGAGCTTACGAAGAAATACGTGTTGGGCAATCCCTTGAGTCTGGATACCACTCTGGGTCCAATGGTCCATGAACGGGCTGCTGGCTCCATCCGTGAGAAAGTAGCACAGGCAATTCGCAAAGGAGCCAAGCCCTTAATTGATGTTTCGCTGTTCCCCGAGGACAACAAAGGGACTCCGTATCTTGCTCCGCAGGTTCTGGTGAACGTTGATCATGGAATGGCAGTGATGACTGAGGAGACCTTCGGTCCAGTAGCACCGCTAATGCGAGTGAAAGATGACACGGAAGCTATCAGGCTTATGAACGATAGCCACTACGGGTTGACTGCTTCAATCTGGACGTCAGATGCGGAGGCCGCTGTACAAATTGGCAATCGGATAGAAACCGGCACCTGGTTCATGAATCGCTGCGATTATCTTGATCCTGCACTCGCTTGGACTGGGATTAAGGACTCTGGACACGGCTGCAGCCTGTCACGGCTAGGGTATGCATCGCTGACACAAGCAAAGTCATTCCACCTAAAGCTTGCTTTTTGAGCAGAATCGGCAGAAACGCTAAAGCCTGGCTTCACAACTCGGGCCTTAAGATTTATGAGATGGGCCGCGATGGCGGGTGGTTCCCGCGTCAGGTCGCGCAGCCAATCTAGCGTGACATCAGGCTTTCAACTTCCTCCTCAATTTCAGAAATCGCGATCGGGGAAAGACCCCTTTCGCGCAGTTGCTGGTTCAGCGTCGGCAGCTTCGTCTGCTTCAAAGTAGTCCACTCTCGAATGCACACTTTTACTTGTTGGCTAGACTGCTTATAGACGGCGATTGCCTGCGAGGGCACAGCACGTTCCCCGCGTTCGACGACTCGGAGCGCTGATGCAAGATCCTTGTACGCTTCCTGCAGTCCAGCGTTGCGCTCCGGATCGTGGTCCTTCTTTGTAAGAATTTTGGTCATTTCCGATTGGACCTGCGCCATCGCTGACTTGAGCTCTGGGTTTTGTCCTTCAGGCTTCTGCTGGGCATCAGAAATCTGTTTTTGGATCGAGTTGATCTCCGCCAGGGCGCGCCGCGCTTCCGTGGTTTCGGCAAAAATCTGGTTTCCCAGTTGCAACTGTTGGAGGAGTACTTCGGGAGTTGCGGACGAGCGCGGGTCCATTACGACTTGCAGCGGTTCGGTGTGCACTTGTCCATCCACGGTTAGGCGGACCTGATAAGTTCCCGGAACCGCCTTGGGACCACTGGGACTGTGGAATTCGGCTTCTTCATCCGCGATCGGTCCACCCGAACTTCCCCAGGTAAGGTCCCACACGAAACGATGCATTCCAGGCGTTTTCTCCGGGACCTCCGGCTTGGGGAGCCATCGCTCCGCCACTGGGAGTGACACGTGCTTGGGTGCGCTTTGGTCTTCCGAAGAGAACCTCCGCACGAGCTTGTGTTCCGGATCAAAAACCTCAAGCGTCACTCGGCTCGCTGCAGACCTAAGGAAATAATCAATCATTGCTCCGTTCGGAGGGTTCTCTCCCGTAGGCTCTTCGGGCGGCAGTGGTGTACCTACAAAATCATCGTTGTCCACCCGGATGGCAGCAGCGGGATGATAAAGCCATGCCGCACTCGCGCTGCGCGCCTCGGATGTCTGGCGGAGTGGGGTAATGTTGTCGAGGATCCAGAAGGAACGTCCATGCGTCGCAACCACGAGGTCGTCGCCGTGGATCGTGAGATCACGGATGGAGCTGATGGGCAGATTCAATTGCAGGGACTGCCAGTGATCGCCGTCGTCGAAGGAAACGTACACCCCCAGTTCGGTTCCAGCGAAAAGCAACCCTCTGCTCTGAGGATCTTCGCGAATGGCGCGTAAGAAAGCAGGAGCGGAAATGCCCTCGATGATTGGCTGCCAGGTTGCGCCATAATCGCGGGTTCGATAGAGGTGTGGCGCTTGATCATCCAGCCGGCTGCGATCAACGGCAGCATAAGCCACAGCAGGATCAAAATGCGAAGCTTCGATCAGCGAGATATTGCTCCAGTCGCTCAGTCCGGGGGGAGTCACGTCCTTCCAGGTTTTGCCGCTATTGCGGGTAAGGTGAATCTGGCCGGTATTGCTTCCAGCCCAAATCAGGTCACGGTTGAGAAAGGACGGAGCAATCGTGGACACGACCCCGTAGCCATCCTGCTTGGCGTTCTCGACGGTCGGCACCCCGCGTGGTTTATTGTCTCCCGAAAACACGGTTGAGCCGGTGAGATCGGGGCTGATGGTCTCCCAATGCAGGCCTCCGTCTACAGTTTTCATCACGTACTGTGTGCCAAGAAAAAGCTGCTTCGGATCAGCCGCGGAAAACAGCAAGACGGGAGACCAGGGGGCACGATATCTGCGTTGATCGATCTCCGAATCGAGAATTGAGACAGGCCACGGACTGATGTCCTGGCTGAGGCCAGTCCGGCGGTTGAAGCGAGCGACGCGACCATAACTCGCGCCCAGGTAGATGATGTTGGGATCGACGGGGTCGAGCGCCATGTATCCGCTCTCGCTCGGACCGGCCGGGAACCAGTCTCGCGGCGTGATCTGGCCGTGATCGGTACGACTTGAAACCGCCACACTTCCGGAATCCTGCTGAGTGCCGTATACCACGTAGGGGAACTCGTGGTTGGTGATGACGTGGTAAAGCTGTGCGGTGGGTTGGTTGTACCAGGTGCTCCAGCTCCGGCCGCGATCAAGGCTGATAGTAGTTCCCTGGTCGGTTCCGAGAACCATGCTGGCCGAGTTCCTGGGATCGATCCAGATCTGGTGGTAATCATCTCCGCCGGGAGCGCCACGGACGATTGAAATAGTTTTGCCTCCATCCTCCGAGCGGTAGAGAGCGACATTCAGGACGTAAAGCACATCGGGATTGTTCGGGTCGATGGTGACGCTATTGAAATACCAAGAACGGCTGGTGAGACGCGGGTCGTCGTTGGCAAGCGTCCAGGTATTGCCCCCATCATCGGAACGGTAGAGGCCTGATTTTTTAGCCTGAATGAGTGCGTATACCCGTTTGCCATCGGGAGCGATGTCAACACCGACACGTCCCCAATCACCGTCCGGCAGGCCAGTTCCGCTGAGTCGAGACCAAGTCTTGCCGGCGTTCTGAGAACGGTAAAGACCACCACCAGAACGATCGATTGGAGCATAGGTGCTCCAGGGAGGACGCCAAGTATGCCACGTGCCGGCAAACAAAAGCTGGGGATGACCGGAACTGATTGCCAGATCCGAGACGCCGATTTCAGGACCTTGATCGAGAACTCTGGTCCAATGTGAGCCGCCGTCGATGGATTTGTAGACGCCACGTTGGTGGTTCGGACCGTAAACATGTCCCAAAGCCCCGACGTAAACGACAGCCGCGTTCTGCGGGTCGACGACGATCCTGCTGATATGGCGCGTGTCTTCCAGTCCGATGTGGAGCCAGCTTCGACCGCCGTCGACGGACTTGTAGACACCGTTGCCGAAGGAGAGAGATGAGCGAATGTCGGACTCCCCGGTTCCGACATAAATCGTTTTTGGGTCTGATGGCGCAACCGCGAGAGCGCCGATCGAGGCGATGGGCTGGTTATCGAAAATTGGTGTCCAGACGACGCCAGCGTCGCTTGTCTTCCAGATGCCGCCGTTGACCGCGCCGAAATAAAACGTGGTGGAGTCGCCGGGTACTCCGGCTACAGCAACCACTCGGCCGCCCCGGAACGGGCCAATTAGACGCCACTTAAGCCCATTGAACAGTTCTGACGGAACTGACTGGGCCATCGCTGAGCTGACAAGAACAAGGAAAAACAATATGCGACGGTGCAAACGCGAGCTGAATTTGTGCAATTGGTTAGTCCCTAGTTTGGATACACAGTGTAGTGGAAGAGGGTGGTTTCATGAAGCAGAGCAAGACGTGCCCGGAGGAAAATCGTACTAAGAAGGTTGCAAGCGGGCCAGATCGGCTTACACTGTGGTTCCGTTTTCGATCTCAAAAGGAAGTCTGTTGGAACTCGCCGCAAGGAAGCGGGAATGAAAATCACTCTCGGGGCGGTTCTACTGGTGGGCGCGATCTTCGCGGCCCCGCCCGTTTTCGGCTACGGCGTTCTGTCGCATGAGGAGCTGATCGACATCGCTTGGGATTCGGACATCCGGCCGGCGCTGCTTAGGCGCTTTCCCGAGGCAACTGCCGATCAGGTCAAGCAAGCGCACGCTTATGCCTACGGCGGTTCGGTGATTCAGGATCTCGGCTACTACCCGTTTGGCAAGCGTGAGTTCACTAACCTGCTGCACTACGTACGCACAGGCGATTTCGTGGCTTGGATGCTACGTGACGCACGCAACATCAACGAATACGCCTTCGCGATGGGCGCGCTCAGCCATTACGCCGCTGATATTTGGGGACATCCCGCAGTCAATGCCGGGGTGGCCATCGAGTATCCCAACTTGCGCGAGAGATTTGGTCGAGCGGTTTCCTACGAACAAGATCCCGCAGCCCACCTGAAAACTGAATTCAGTTTCGATGTAGTGCAGGTCGCCAAGAAACGTTACATCTCCAAGCAGTATCATGATTTCATCGGCTTTCAGGTTTCCGAAGAGTTGCTGGAACGCGCTTTCGAAGACACCTACGGAATCAAGGTGGATGAATTGCTTCACTACGACGATCTAACCATCGAGACCTATCGTTTCGCAGTGAGCCGGGTTATCCCAGAGATGACCCAAGTCGCGTTGGCCACGCGCAAGGACAAAATTCAGGTGGAGAAGAATGATGCAGCGCGGAGGGAATTTCTCTATCACCTCTCTCGCGCTGACTACGAAAGGGATTTTGGATCGAAATATCGCAAGCCTGGAATTTTCGCCCGAATCCTCGGCTTCTTTCTGAGGCTGCTGCCCAAGTTCGGACCCCTAAAAAGCCTGGGATACCGCGATCCCACCGCCCAGACCGAAGATCTTTATTTCAAGAGCATGGACAACGTGGTCGATCAGTATCACCGTGAAGTGGAAAAGCTAAAAGTCAGTAAACCAGCGTTCCCCAACCGCAATCTCGATACCGGAGCGCCTACTAGCGCAGGTCAGTACAAATTGGCTGATGAAGCCTACAGTCAGCTCGTCCGCCGTCTCGCCCACAACCACTTTGCGCGCACTACACCGGCCTTGCGTTCAAACATTCTGGATTACTTCGCCAGCGGCCCCGCTCAGAAAAACATCAAGCCTCACGAATGGCGAGCCACCCAGATCGCGCTGAAGCAACTCAAGGCAGGGACCGCACGGCTGAAAAACGCCGAGTTTCAGGATGACGTCTTCGTGATGAGGAACACGTACTAAGGGTAGATCCCACTCCGGTGTCATCCCGAAGCCACGCGCTTTTGTCCTCGAAGGCTTGCACGGCTGACCGCTCGTAGAGCTGCAACAATCGAGCCAACAATGCAAACACCGATGATCAAAGTCACAGCGCTCAAACTCAGGCCGCAGAGGAACTCAATAGTGCTTGTCAGCATGCGTATTTCCTTCCAACACTTTAGGCAGCCGGGAAGATGACGGGAGGGTATGATGACCCGGCTGCCAGGCCCGCCTAAAATCGGAAAACAATTCCAGCGGACGGTTGCGCCGTGTGCGTCCAAGTGTCAGTGTTCAAGTTCCGAAGGCCGAAGTCCGGACTCTTGTACACGAAACCACGGTATTCAGCCCGCAACGAGAAGTGATGCGTCAGGACATAATCAGCGCCTACGCCATAGAGGAAAGCGCCTCTGCCTTGACTGGTGGCGCCGGGAACAGATCCTCCAAAATTACCAGTGGGATCAAAGATCAGACCGCCGCCTCCAGCGAGCGCGTAAGTTCTGATCCTTCTTATGGGCAGTGGGAGGTTCACCACCATATCGCCAGTTACTGCGTGCACGTTGGCTTGGACTCTGGATTCTCCGAAACTGCCAAAATACTCTTGCGTATTCCGGTCGAAACCGTAATTGCCTTCCGCCGAGAGCCAACGATTGATGTGATAACGGTATCCGACCATGAATCCGCCAGTTTCGGTGCTGCGTTGCAAGTTACCGTTGCCGGTAGAGTCCCTGGTGAAAAAGCCGGTGCCCTGCAAACTGATCTCAGAACGACTTTCCTGAGCAACGGCCCCGACCGCCGACATAACAACAGCGGCGATGATGACAAACAATCTACGCATATGTGATTCCTCCTCCATATTTCCGCATACAAACTTCGATCCGATCTCGTGAAATTGATGGATCCCGCACTCGCGGTTTACGGTGACTTAATGCACCGGACTTGCCAAACACGACGCTGTTGCTGCCGCGGTTTAGAAGTGCTTGAGTGGAAATCAGTTGAGGTGCTATTTCGTGAGGCTGCAGATGGACAGGTTGTCGAGCAGTCGACACGCGCTTCGACAACTGTCGAGCTTTTACGACACTTTACAGAACCCTTCTGCCGGTTGGTCACATCAGATACTTCTAGTATTGATCTTTGCGTCTCCGATATAGGGATAGAGCTGCAGTTCTGCGGTGACGTTACGAGCTGGGGGCTAACGCTTCATGGCAACGCTGGCACGAGTCCTTCCAACGAGTCAGACGGCGCGCTACGAGGCCCTTCTCCGGGCCGGCAGATCCATCGCGACGTGCCACGATTGCGAAAACGCTGGAAACGAACTGGTGCGGCAGTTGCGCGAGATTCTTTCCTTCGACTACCTGCAGGTGGTTGCCTTTAGTGCGGAGACCAAAGCAGTAGAGTGGCAGTTGCTGGAAGTGAACGGCGAAAGACTAGACGAATTGACCAACACCGAAGATACGCCGGTGGTATGGGCGCATCAGCAGCAGGAGCTTTACCTCGCCGGTGATTGGAGCCGAGAGACGCGATTCTCTGCGCACAAACAATTTCTGCATGAGCACGGGATCGCGTCAAGCTGCACCTTGCCGTTGACAAGAGGACAGCGCGGTCTGGGCGCGATTAGCGTGGGTAGCAAGCGTCCGCACGCATATTCTGATGAGGAAGTGGAGTTTCTCCTGCTGGTGGCAGATCAGATTGCGCTGGCCATCGATGCCGCGGTCAACCTCTACTTGTCGACCCAGGCGCAGGATCGTCTGAAGTTGATCCTTGATCTGACAAACCAGGTTGTCTCGAACCTGGAGTTCGACGAGCTTTTGAAGTCGATCTCCAGCATTGTACGCAGGGTCATGCACTGTGACGCTGCTGCCATCATGCTACCTGATGCGGACGGCAAGAATCTGCGAGTGCACGCGCTCGACTTTCCCGACAGCAGGGGATTTTTTGCCGAAGGCATCGAGGTTCCGATTGAAGGAACCATGCCTGGCGAAACATTCCAAACGGGAAAGCCCTATGTGCTGAACCACCTTGATCCCGAAAAGGTTGCTCCTGAGATGTATGCCAAAGCATCTGGAGAAGGGATGAATTCGATCTGTGATATCAGGCTGGCCAGCCGCGATCGTTCGTTGGGGGTGCTGGGGCTAGCGAGTCGGGAAGAGAATGCTTTCGATGAGGATGAAGTTGCTTTTCTGACGCAAGTTGCGCACCAGGTGGCGATTGCGATGGAGAACGCGCTTGCGTATGGCGAGATTGCCGAACTCAAAGACAAGCTGGCGCAGGAGAAACTCTACCTGGAGGACGAAATCCGCGGCGAGATGGATTTCGAAGGTATCGTTGGGCAAAGTTCCGCTCTGCGCAATGTGCTGAGGCTGGTGGAGACCGTTGCCCCCAGTGATTCGACCGTTTTGCTGCTCGGAGAAACCGGTACTGGAAAGGAATTGATCGCGCGCGCCATCCACGATCGCAGCCGGCGGAAGGATCGTACATTTGTAAAACTGAACTGCGCGGCGATCCCAACTGGTCTGCTCGAGAGTGAACTCTTCGGACACGAACGCGGCGCATTTACCGGCGCGATTTCTCAGAAGCTAGGCCGCCTGGAACTAGCCGATCAGGGCACATTGTTTCTAGACGAAGTGGGCGACATTCCGATCGAGATCCAGCCCAAACTGTTGCGCGCCCTGCAGGAGCGCGAATTCGAACGGCTGGGCAGCACGCGTACTAAGAAGGTGGATGTGCGCCTTGTGGCTGCCACCAACCGCGATTTGGAGAAGATGATCGAGGACCGCGAGTTCCGAAGTGATCTTTATTATCGTCTGAATGTGTTCCCGATTCGTATTCCACCCCTGCGTGAGCGTCCCGAGGACATTCCGCTGCTGGTGAGATATTTTGCCCAGAAATATGAGCGGCGCATGGAAAAGAAGATCGAATCGATTCCCGCGGCTGCCCTGAAAAAGCTGGCGAGTTGGCATTGGCCGGGGAATATTCGCGAACTGGAGAACTTTATCGAACGGGCAGTGATCCTTACTCGCGGCACCGCTCTTGAAGTGCCTGTCTCGGAGTTGAGGCGGAACGGCGCTGCCGTTCCGGTATCGAGCCCGCGCGAGTCGAGTGAGCACGATGAGATTCTCCGTGTGCTCAAAGAGACCAACGGCCGTGTTGCCGGGCCCAACGGCGCAGCTACACGGATGGGGATCAAGCGGACCACGCTTATTTCTCGCATGAAGAAGTTGGGGATCGATCCACGAAAAGTGTCGTAATTCCGACATGTGACGAGGCGTGCTCGCAGTATCGTCATCTGCCATTGCAATATTTCGCCAACTGATCACGCCAATTCCTCAAGAACTGCAAGCGGCAGCGAATTGCAGTTTGGCCCACTCCGTGCTGAATACTTCAACATGATTCAGATTGCACTCACGGGCATTTGCGCAATCGCCGCTGTCTTCATGCTGACGTTTCTGAAATCCCTCCTGCAGGATTCGCGACGTCACGCGCCGCGACGCACAAGAACTGGAAGAAAAGTCATTGTTCTGCCTTCCCATCGGGATGAACGCGAGTCCGTGACGAGACGTTCTGCGTAGCAACCTCGTTCCGATAAATTCTCAACATTTACCGCCTCTGATGTTTGAAAGGGCTGCGACAAGTGTCGAAGATGTTGTCGACATTTTTCGACACAGTCGGATCTGGTGACGATGTTTCTTTGCGGATTCAATGACTTAGGGCCCACTCGCCTACTTCTGGCTTTGGGCCTCGCGTTGCCCTACTGTCACCGAAGGGACAAACATGTTACGGATTTCGACCATCGACACGCGGTTCCAGCGCAAACTCATTCTCGAAGGGAAGTTAGTGGAACCGTGGCTGGGTGAGTTTCGGGAGGTGTGCCGCAACGCTAGCGAGACACTCAAGGACCGCAAGTTGGTGATTGATCTCAGTGACGTCACTGTCATCGGCTGTGAAGCCGAAGGCGCTTTGTCGGAGTTGATACAACAGGGAGCGAAGTTTTCTTGCGGTGGGGTCCTTATCAAACACGTGGTGAAACGCTTGGCTCGCAGATGTCGCGGTCCGCAGAAGAATTTGGCGCAGTCAGCCAATTCGAGCGATTGAAAGGCACATTACATACGGAGGTAAATATGCCACAAGCCATCCAGGTTTCCGTGAATGGATCTACCGCGTACACCACCAGCGCCGATTTCTGCCGCATCTTTTCGGAAGAGATGAGCAGTCTGTATTTGCTTGCTTTCCTGCTCACGGCTAACGCTGAGAAAGCAGAACAGTGCTTTGTTGCGGGCATCGGCGACAGCGTGGAGGGCAACCCTGTGTTTCGAGAGTGGGCGCGGTCGTGGGCACGGCGGACCATCGTCCTGCATGCCATACGGATGATGAAGCCGGCGCAGAAGACCATCACCATTGCAGAGACGGAGCCAGTGAGGCGGAATATCGAACCGCGGCTCAGGGCAATCCTCGCACTCGACACACTGGAGCGGTTCGTGTTTGTGATGTCGGGGCTCGAAGGGTATTCAGACCAAGACTGCTCCGCTCTTCTGGGATGTTCCCTGCAGACTATAGCCGATGCGCGAGCTCGGGCGGTTCAGCAATTGGCGAACACCGCCGAGATCCGCGACACGCATGAAGAAGAGCTGCAAAGTGGCTACACACTTGTTTCAAACTAAACGAAATTAAACTTGGCGTTTTATGAGGGTTGAGATGAAGGGTTTGGAGAAAACTGTTTTTAAAAGACGATACGGAATGCTTGGAGTATTTGCACTGCTGCTAGCGTTTGCCTTGTCCGGGTGCAACCGCACTCCGGTTCAGGCCGCGCCGGCTATGCCGGCGCCACTAGTGACGTTAGCTAAGGCGACTGCTCAGGACGTCCCGCAATATTTGGACGAGATTGGGAGAAACGGGGCGTTCGAGTCAGTCACCGTAACACCACAGGTGGGTGGGCGCATCACTGAGCGCCATTTCCAGGACGGCGAGAACCTGAAGAAGGGCCAAATCCTGTTCGTCATCGACCCCCGTCCGTATAAGGCCCAACTCGACTCCGCGCAGGCGACGCGGGCCCAAGCTAAGGCGGCCCTGGAGCTGGCGAAAATCCAGTTTGCCCGCGATGAGGAGGTAATAGGAACCCGAGCCATCTCGAAGCAGGATTACGACACAAAAAAGAACACGGTCGATGTGGACCAGGCACAGGTGGATGCGGCAGAGGCTGCCTTGGAAACCGCTAAGTTGAATCTCGAGTATTGCTACATTCACTCGCCCATTGATGGCCGCGCAGGAGCTCGCCTGGTTGACGTGGGAAACGTGGTGCAGGCGAACAGCACGGCACTTCTTTTGATTCAACATCTGGATCCGATCTACGCGAACTTCACCATTACGGAGCGCGATCTTCCAGAAGTCCAAAAAGAGATGGCCCGGGGAACTCTAAAGGCTATGGTTCGACTGCCATCGGATGCGGAAGGTGGAGCACGGGTCGGCAAAGTTGAGTTTCTGGACAACGCGGTGCAGAACGGAACCGGGACAGTCAATCTACGAGCCACGCTTCCGAATTCCGATCATCACTTTTGGCCGGGGCAATTCGTTGATGTGAAGTTGGTGCTAGGTACTCAGAAAGGAGCGGTGTTGATCCCGAGCCAGGCCGCACAGATCAGCCAAAAAGGTTCATTCGTTTATGTGATTAAGCCGGACGAAACAGCAGATCTTCGGCCCGTGAGTCTAGGTCAACGTCAAGGAGATGAGGTTGTGGTCACCAGCGGGTTGAGCGCGAACGAGCGGGTGGTAGTGGCCGGGCAGTTGACTGTAAGACCCGGCGGCAAGGTGCGAGTGGATGCAGCGGGTGCAGCGGCCAGTCCGCAGAGTCAACCTGACCAGGCTGCGAAGAGCTGGGGAAAGTCATGAATCTCTCCGAACGGTTCATTCGACGTCCGGTCATGACCGTGGCTCTCACGGTGTCGGTGATCCTGTTTGGGATACTTGCGTATTTTCGGCTGCCAGTAAGCGATCTGCCAGCGGTTGACTATCCCGTGATTCAGGTTCAAGTGAACTATCCCGGCGCGACTCCGGAAACCATGGCGAACAACGTGGCCACGCCTTTGGAGCGCCAGTTCATGCAGATTCCGGGGCTGGAGCTGGTCACCTCCAACAACGGGCAGGGACACACCAGCTTCGTATTGCAATTTGGTCTCGACAAAAGCCTGGATGGAGCGGCGACCGACGTTCAAGCGGCCATCACCCGGGCGACGGGTCAGCTTCCCATCGACTTGCCGAGTCCACCTACGTTTACAAAAACCAATCCTAACGACCAGCCCATTGAGTACATCGGTTTGGTCAGCGATACGGCCACTGAGGGGCAGCTCTACGATTTTGCGAACACGCAGGTGGGAGAGCGCATCAGCATTCTTCCGGGAGTCAGCCAGGTCACAGTGTACGGCACGCAATCGGCGGTGCGGATTAAAGCCGATCCTTCGGCGATGGCAATTCGCAACATCACGCTCGAAGACCTCACGAACGCCGTCAAGAACGGCACCAGCTACACAGGCGCGGGACAGTTCGATGGGCCGCACCACACTGTTCTGTTACAGCCGCAGGGGCAATTGAGCACCGCAGACCAATATGACCAACTCATTGTCGGACAGAACAACACTGCGCCGATCTATCTCAAGGACGTTGCAACCGCCAAAGACAGCGTGCAGGACGAGCGCATCGATATGCGCTTCTGGGTTCGAGGGTATCCACCCCCCGCGGCGACTGTAGTTGTAGCTGTGTTTCGGCGGGCGGGATCCAACGCCGTCGAAGTGGCTGACTCGGTACGGAGTATTCTGCCCAATATCGAGTCGCAGCTGCCGACCTCAGTCCATCTAATTCCGATCTACGATCGTTCCCGCACCATTGTTGACAGCGCGAGAGACGTGCAAACGACACTTTATATTTCTTTCGCACTCGTGGTGATGGTGATCTTTGTCTTTCTCGGACGTGCCACAGACACGCTGATTCCGGCGGTAGCTCTGCCGCTATCCCTGCTGCTTACGTTCGTCGCCATGAACGTGCTCGGTTACAGTCTGGATAACCTGTCGCTCATGGCGCTCACGCTTGCCATAGGGTTCCTCGTGGATGATGCCATCGTGTTTCTTGAGAATACGGTTCGCCTCATGGAAGACGGGCAGGGGGCGTTCGAGGCTTCGTTGAATTCGGCGAAGGAGATCAGCTTCACGATTCTGGCGATGACGTTGTCGCTGGCCGCGGTCTTCATTCCCCTGGTCTTCATGGGTGGCTTGATGGGGAGGATTTTCCGTGAGTTTTCCATCACCATCGTGATTTCGATCATCGCCAGCGGCATTGTTTCGCTGACACTGACGCCACTGATGACCTCAAGGCTGCTAGCCAATCGCGGCGCAGGGGCCAAGAAGACCTGGATGGAGCGCGTCATCGGTGGGGTTGAACACCGAGTGTTGGACGTATATGGCCGCTCGTTGTGGTTTTTTCTGCGGCAACGCTGGATCTCGGCGTTGGTGTGGGTAGTTTGCCTGGCCGGCACTGGATACCTCTTTTACATCGTTCCCAAATCCTTTCTGCCCGTAGGTGACAGCTCGTTCATTCGTGGCGTACTCGTCGCCCAGGAGGGTTCGTCGCCCGATCAGATGCACGCTCTCCAAACGGCGGCGGAGAAGGTGATGCGGGCAAATCCGGCTGTGGCAACAACGTTCACCATGAGCGGCAACAGCCAGTTTTTGCCCGCCAATCAGGCTTTTCTCATTGCATTTCTGAAGGATCCAAAGAAGCGCCCCCCGATCGATCAAGTCGCCGGGCAATTGATGGGCGGAATCGCCACCACCGTTCCCGGGGCGATTGCCTTCCTCCAGCCCAACCCCGTGTTGGAGATCAGCACGGGCGCCACCGCGAACACACAAGGGCAGTTCGCATACGCGCTTTCAGGCATCGATCCGAAGCAAGTCTATGAGGTGGCGGGAAAGATGATAGCCAAGATGCACGAATATCCTGGCTTTCTGTTCGTCAACTCCGACCTCTTCAATCACACGCCGAATCTGCAGGTCGACATTCTGCGGGACCAGGCAAAGCTTTACGGTATCTCGGAAACGCGCATCCTGACACTGCTTCACGACGCCTATTCCCAGAATTACAGCTATCTGATCAAGAAGGCAACGGACCAGTACCAGGTGATCCTCGAGGTTGCAGATGACGAGCGTTCGGACCCGCAGGATCTGAGCAAACTTTACATCAAGAGTGATGACGGCCAACGCATGGTCCCTCTGAGTGCGGTTACCAGTTGGCGCGCGGTGATCGGACCACAGGCGGTGAATCATATCAATCAATTCACCAGCGTGACTCTCTTCTTCAACATGAAGCCCGGCTACACAGTGGGTCAGGCCACGCAGTTCGTCGAGGACACGGCCAAGCAGATTCTGACTCCCGATGTTCAGGGCCAGCTCCAGGGCGAGGCTCTCATCTTCCGGAACACAGTGTCTGATCTCCTTACACTCATGCTGGTCGCTGTGTTCGTGATGTATGTGATTCTTGCGATTCTCTACGAAAGCTACCTGCACCCGATTACGGTTCTGTCGTCACTCCCCGTCGCTCTGGTGGGAGGGTTGTTGACGCTGTGGCTGTTCGGTGCGGAAGCGTCGCTGTACGCCTACATCGGAATGTTCATGTTGATGGGCATCGTGAAGAAGAACGGCATCATGATCGTGGACTTCGCGGAACAGCGAGTGCGGCAGGGAGTCGAGGACGATCAGGCGATTCACGACGCCAGCATGGAACGTTTCCGTCCCATCATGATGACAACCATGGCGGCGTTACTGGGCGCTCTTCCGATCGCACTCGGTTACGGCGCGGATGGATCGTCGCGGAGACCACTGGGTCTGGTCGTGATTGGTGGATTGATCGTCTCGCAGTTCGTGACCTTATACATCACGCCCGCCATCTATCTGTATCTTGAGGAATTCCAGGAGAAGGTGCTCGACCGTTTTTCATTCTTCCGGTCGGGTCGTGAGCAGGCGCCTTCGGAAAGCCCGGCTTTTGCGATGCAGGATGCCGATGGAGACTAAGATCATGACTCGATATTTCTTACAAAATCGCTTCCGTTCGGTGCTTTTGGTGTTCGCGGGGATCAGCTTCCTGAGTGGTTGCGCGGTCGGTCCCAACTACAAGAGACCGTCAGTAAACGTTCCGACGACGTATCGGGCACCTGTCGGGGACCAGACCTCAGCGAATTCACCGGCTCAGCTGCCGGCCAGTACTGAATTCCCAAAGGCGTCTGCGGCCTCACTAGGCGATGAAAAGTGGTGGGAGGTCTTCCAGGACCAAGAGTTGCAAGAGCTAATTCGGACGGCACTCAAGAATAATTATGACGTGCGTATCGCGGCCACGCGGGTTCTTCAGGCCAAGGCTCAAGTGGGAATCACGCGTGCCGACCAACTGCCTACGCTCAGTGCGGGCGGCGCGATCAACAGCGTACAGAATCCTAAGATTGGTCCGATTCCGTCGTACGAGCTGACGCAAGGGCAGGTGACCGCGTCTGCGGCCTGGAATCTCGATTTTTGGGGAAAGTACCGGCGAGCGACGGAAGCGGCCAGAGCGACGCTGCTGGCGAACGAATGGGCGCAGAAACAGGTGATCGCAACCTTGGTTGCCGATATGGCTACGGACTACTTCCAACTCCGAGAGCTGGATCTTGAATTGGAGATCGCCAAACGAACTCTCAGTTCACGCCAGGATTCGCTGAACCTGACGCAAACGCTGGAGCAGCACGGCATCGATTCGCTCCTCGACGTGCGGCAGTCCGAACAGTTGGTGTATACCGCAGCGACAGAAGTTCCTGATCTCGAGCGGCAGATCGGACAGTTGGAAAATGCAATCAGCATTCTTCTGGGAAATAATCCTGGCGATGTTCCGCGTGGTTTGAAACTGACGGAGCAGCCTCATCTGCCGGAGGTTCCCGGCGATCTTCCCTCCGCGCTTCTGGAACGGCGGGCGGATGTTCGTGAATCGGAGGCAAACCTGATCGCTGCGAATGCCCAAATCGGCGTAGCTCGGGCAGCCTACTTCCCTCAGATTTCTCTCACCGGATCCGCAGGATACGAAAGCCCCGCGCTGACCAACCTGTTCACTGGATCCGCAGGCCTCTGGAATCTGGCTTCCTCGATTAGTCAGCCGATCTTCGAAGGCGGTCGCCTCAAGTCCAACGTTCGCCTGGCTGAAGCGCAGCACGAACAATTGCTGTTGATCTATCAACAAACGATTCAGGGGGCGTTTCGTGACGTCTCGAACGCGTTGATTGCGTATCAAAAGTTTCGGGAATTTCGGGTTCAGCAACAGCGCCTCTTCGAATCAGCCCAGGACGCGGCTCACCTTTCCGAGGTGCGTTTCAAGTCCGGAACCACCGATTATCTCGAAGTGCTAACCAATGAAACCAATTCTTTCTCGGCAGAGTTAACACTGGCCCAAGCGCAAGGGAATGAACTCATCGCTCTCGTGCAACTCTATCAGGCTCTCGGTGGGGGATGGCAGGAGTGATGCGGTCCATTTCTCTGTTGTTGCGGAAGCGTTCTAGAAGCACAAGTGCGAGCAAACTTTTGATCTGGAGCGCCACGTCTCCGTTTTGATTCCGAGTGTCCGAAACTCTTCGTGCTATCATTCTGCGCGTTGAGAGGACGTGCCGATGAGCGACAAACCACAATCCGACCAGTCCGACAAACCATCCATCAAGTTGCCTGGCACCGTTGAAAAGATCATTAAGCCGGTTCTGCCCGACGAACCTGAGAAAGCGCAGATTGCCATCGAAGGGGCCGATGATTTGTATCGCGAAATTCGCATCGACAACACGCTCCAAAATGAGAAGGGTGAGGATGTAAGCCTAAAACCGGGTGCTCAGGTGGAGGTCACGGTCGAAGCGGAGCCGAAGGGAACGACGCCCAAGAAAACCGCTTAAGGCCAACCGTCTGTTTACAATGATTTTTCGGCTGGGTCGTAGCTCGGCGTGAATGCGACTTTGGCCGGGCTTATCGCAGCTTCAGTTTTTCAACTTTTGAGTCCAGTTCAGCACGACCGACATGGACATAGTTCCCGCCTTCAGTTGGGTATTGATTAGAAATCGTTGCCCATCTTTAGATACGTCATAGTTGGCCTGCTCCGAAGTTGCGTTCATTTCTCGAGGGTTCGCCTGAAACAGGGCCGTCGGCGTGCCGGCATCGAAAGTTGCTCCGAGGTTTACAGACGTGACCATCATCTTCCCATCCGGAGCCAGGTAGAACAGCTCTTTGCCATCGTTTCGCCACTTCGGCTGATCTCCTCCCCCAGTGGAGACTTGCCATTTGCCATGCGCCCCGGGGAATGAAGTTACATAAATCTCCCAACGTCCGCTCTCATTCGAGGCGTACGCCACCCACTTGCCATCCGGCGAAAATCGGCCATTCTTAAGAGAAGCGGTCGCTTTAACAAACTGGCTGGGCTCGAGCTCGGGTAGACTGAAAAACCACAGATCCTGGCCTCGCTCATAGAGCACGTACTTCCCATCGCGCGACCAGTCGTTTGGAAATCGGTCGGCACCGTCCTGGGGAATGAGCTTTTCCTCTCGCGCGCCGGTGGCGTCTTTCAGATACAAATCAAACCTCAGTCCGCGATTCGAGCCAAATACGATTTGCCTACCATCCGGACTCCAGATCGGCATGGAGTCAATGGAGGGGTCGAAGGTGAGCCGCTTGGCACTTTGGTTTTGCAGATCGTAAGTCCAGACATCCGTGTTCTGGCTTGAAGGATCGGTGGTGTCTGAGGCCACGAATCTGCCGTCGGGAGATAAAAAAATATTGCCGTAGACGCCCGGTTTTACAGCCGATCCGATCTCTTGGCCTTTGCGATCGAACCACGCCAATTGAGAAGCGCCCGAATCTGCAGTTTTTTGTGCCACCAACAACCGAGTGTCCGAAGCCCCAAATACCGCCCTAGAGATTCGTGGCCAGAATTGAACATCGGTGAGGATTGGGACCGGCCCTCCACTTAAATCAAAGCTCTTTGCGTCGAAACGTTGAACAAAAAGGGTTTGATCGCGGTAGAAGACCAGATACCCCGGCGCGGCGTACGTAGCGTTGCCTGAAGCTTTGGTAACGAAGTGCCTCTCAGTCGAATTCAACGAACCCACGTAGATCGAATGCAATCGATCCTTTCGGCCAGAAAGGTTGATTGCGGAATACAAGTAATGGATGCCATCTGGCAAGAATACCGGCCAGCGATGGCTGTCTTCATCCAAGCTCTTGTCCGGAACTGTGATCTGAGTTGGTGTTCCGCCCGACGCCGAAATTCGATAGAGACCAACCCCCAATAATCCTGTCGGAGTAAAAAGGATGACCCCATCTTTATTCCACGCGCCACCCCGGCCCGTGGGCGCATCGCAGACCGTTTGCACCGGTCCGCCCGATAACTCCATTTTCTTCAGTTTACCCTCCGCAAAAAATCCGAGCGACCTACCATCAGCAGACCAGAATGGAAAGTTCGCACCTGCAGTATTGGCAAGGCTGATTGCTTCCTGCGATCCCGGTTCATAGATCCAGAGGACGTTACTTTGCTCAGAACCCCGATGGCCCACAACTGCCACCGTGTGCCCGTTGGGAGAAACCGCCACATCTCGAGCCGCAAATGGCAGGGGAGCCGAAAAGTACGTGATTGTTTCCGCAGATTTGGAAGTGCGCCAGAAGATGGCGAGCCCAATCAATAGGACGGCAAGTCCGCAAGCGAAGAGCCACGCGAGCCTTTTGCGGTTGTTACTTTTTTCCGGTTGCCGGAGAGCCTGGGTCCCGCTCTGCGCGATCCACTTCAACAGTAGCTTCACATCGTGGACGGCCTGGAAGCGGTCGTCAGGATTCTTTGCCAGACAGGTCGTAATTAAGTGTTCAAGGGCAGGTGGGGTGAGCGGTTGCACCGCCGAGATAGGTTCGGGCTCTTTTTCCAGGATCGCACTCGCCACGCTGATCTGGCTTTTGCCCACGAACGGTCTACCGCCGGTCACCATCTCATAAAGAACTGCGCCCACGGCAAAAAGGTCCGAGCGGGCATCTGCCTCCTTGCCCTCAATCTGCTCCGGCGCCATGTACTGGATGGTGCCGACGATCGTGCCCGCCGTAGTCAGCGGCGACATGGGGCTGGCTTCTGTCATCGTCCGCGCCGCCGATAAAAGCGGGACGCTCGAAGCTGCCGCAGTTAAGCCCGCAGCTGCGGACTTCGCCAAACCAAAGTCCATCAGTTTGGCGCCGGCCTTGGTCAGCATGATGTTGCCAGGCTTCAGATCGCGATGAACGATGCCTTGCTGGTGTGCGAGCTCGAGCGATTCGGCGATAGCGATTCCGATCCGGAGAACTTCGTGCAGCGGCATCACGCCCTTGCGCAGCCTCTCCGCCAAGGTTTCACCTTCCAGAAACTCCATGACGAGATAATCGGTGCCGTTCTGTGAGCCGATGTCGTAAAGTTGGCAAATGTTGGGATGGTTCAGCGAAGAAATCGTCCTGGCTTCGCGCTCCATGCGCTGCTTCAGTTCCGGCGAGGAAGAAAGGTGAGCAGCGAGGACCTTGATCGCTACGGTGCGGTCCAGACGGGTATCGCGGGCGCGATAAACCTCTCCCATGCCGCCGGCACCAAGCAGCGACTCGACTTCATAAGGGCCAAGCTTTGCTCCGGTGGTGAGGGCCATCCGTGCGCGCCATTATAACCTCAACGCTTGAGGCGGGAGAGGATAGATCGATTCCGAGCGGGAATGAGGAAGCTATCCGTGTTTATTGTGGCTGCGGACCTGCGAACCCTGGCTGCATCTAGAGACCACTCGGTCTCATCCAATTGTGATACAGTGGCGGCAAAGGCGACAGGCGATCGGCGAATCGGCTGCTGTAGGAGTACTGAAGTGCGCAAAGGCGAGCAGACCCGGCAAGAAATCATTCGGAAGGCGGCACCGATCTTCAATCAGAAAGGCTATGAAGGCGCCGCGCTCTCCGATCTGATGCGAGCCACAGGGCTAGAGAAGGGCGGAATTTACCGGCACTTTGGGAGCAAGCAAGAGCTTGCGGGAGATGCCTTCGACTACGCATGGAAAATCGCCATGGATACGCGTTTCGAGGGAACGGAGAAGGTCCTGAACACGGTTGACCGCTTGAAGCAGATCGTGCGCAACTTTCGCGACCGGCGCGCTGGCCTGGTGCCGGGAGGATGCCCGCTGCTGAACACGGCCATCGATTCCGACGATGGCAATCCGCAGTTGCGGGCGAAGGCTCGGAGAGCCCTCAATTTGTGGCTCGATGGTCTGCAATCGATTGCCGAGGACGGCCAACAACGGGGCGAGATCCGTTCCGATGTCGATCCCCCGAAATTGGCTACGTTGATTGCAAGTACGCTCGAAGGAAGCTTCATGTTGAGTCGCTTGCAGCGAAAGGACGAGCCTCTAGATTTTGCCTGCCGTCATCTGGAGAAGTATCTCGAAACCGAGGTTCGCGGGCGACATTCGAAAGGTGGGGTGGGCAAGTCATGAGCTCTCAAGAGATTCCATTGAAACCCGATTTCAGGGAGCGGGCAAAAGCGAACGACGTGCCCGTGATGCGTCTGATTGGATTTGAGGCAGGAGATATTGCTGACGGGCGGGCGACAGTCGTTTTGACAGCCGGGCCTCAGCATGCAAATCCCATGGGAACGCTGCACGGCGGCATCCTTTGCGACATTGCTGACGCGGCAATGGGTATGGCCTTTGCCAGCACGCTCGCCCCGGAGGAATCGTTTACAACCGTTGAATTGAAAATTAACTACTTTCGTCCGGTTTGGGAGGCACAACTCAAAGCGGAAGGAATCGTCGTCCAGCGTGGACGCACGATCGGCTATGTGGAGTGCACCATCACCGATGAGAAGAACCAATTGATCGCGAAAGCGGCCTCCACTTGCATGGTGCTCCGCGGCCACAAAGCCATAGGACGGTAACCCGCTCATCGTAGAACTGGGTTTTCATCGCAGTACACCGTCACCACACCCGTTTTCCTCGAATTTATCTTTCCGCGAGTGCGACCGAGCGGTCTCTATCGTCATCTTATCCAGATGAATGGGAAGCAGCACGGCTTGCGTCGCACATAGAGGAACCTAGAACGAAATGGAGATAGAGTATGCCGACAAAAGAGATCAAAGTGCAGCGATTCAGCGTGATTTCTTCCAAGGGTTTCCACGACGTGGTGGCCGCGTTCGAGTCGGCTATCGGACATCCAGACATGAACTCGTTCAGCAAGAATCTCGCGGCCGCAAAAACGTTTGCAGAAGTGGAAAAGATTGTTCAGCACGCGACGGGACCGTCGGAATTGATGGAGTTCACGCGCCTGGACCTCGGCAAAGTGGTGGAGAAGCGAAACGGAGCAGACGCTGGGCAGAGTCTCCGTTTCGTGGTAGGCAATCCCGTTACTATGAGCGCAATGGTTCAGCACGTGCCAGATGCAGGGTCGTACGCGCCAGTCACGATTCTAATCGACGAGCGTCCGGATGGAGTTTATCTTTCCTACGATCGTATGGCGAGTTTTCTTGCCACGTACGGAAGTCCTGAAGCTCTGAAAGTCGCGCAAGATCTAGATGCGAAGGTCGAGGCATTGCTCGCGGCAGCGGCTGTGTAAAGAGACGGGTCTTAGTTCGAGATCGTAGCGGGGTAGCCATCGATTGTGAAACTGATCACCGATGAGGAGAACGAAGATGACAGAGTCCGTTGTTGTCGCTGCGTTCCTACGGAGCAGAGCCGGAAGGGAAGAGGAGCTTGCGGGTCGGCTTCAGGCACTGGTTCAGGCGTCCCGTTCAGATCCGGGAGTAATTACCTATGATCTGCACCACTCCACAGAAGACTCCGCCTCGTGGTTCCTCTATGAGCGCTATGAGTCGCAAGAACATCTGAACAGACATCGGGAGAACGCGGTCCTTCGCAGCTTCCTCGCGGACGCCGCGACACTCGTCGAGGGAAAGATTGATATTCGAAACTTCAAGATAGTTCCCAACTTGGCCGGCGCTTGAAGGTCGCTGGCGCACTCGACAAACTGGGATGCTGCCATATCTCCGAGTTCCGCAATCGCAGTACCGCGCTCGTCGTTTAGCCAGAATGAAATGCAAATGAAAGGTACAGACAAATGACAAACACATACAAGGCAGTGGAGGTCTCAGCGCCGGGCACGCTTCGCGTAGTGGAACGACAAATCTCCGAGCCGGGAGCAGGTCAAGTTCGGATTCGGGTGGAAGCATGCGGAATCTGTCACACCGACGCCGCCACGGTCACGGGCATTTATCCGGGTCTGACTCTGCCGCGTGTTCCCGGACATGAGGTGGTTGGCCGCATTGAAGCCGTCGGTAGCGGAGTGTCTAGATGGAAAGTCGGTCAACGGGTTGGTGTCGGCCTCATTGCCGGAGAAGACGGGGTCTGCGAACCGTGCCGGCGCGGAGACATCGTGAATTGTCAGAACCCTGTGACGTCGGGAGTAACCGCGGATGGTGGATATGCGGAAGTGATGATCGCTGAAGCACGCGCCCTCTCTTCTGTTCCGGATGGGCTCACATCCGCGGAGGCAGCCCCTCTCCTGTGCGCGGGCATTACGACCTACAACGCTCTTCGCAACGCTGGCTTGCGCGGCGGAGATCTGGTCGCGGTGCAGGGCATTGGCGGCCTTGGGCACCTTGGTGTCCAGTTTGCGCGGCACATGGGATTTCGTACGGTCGCAATTGGGCGTGGACGCGACAAGGAAAAGCTCGCAAAAGATTTGGGCGCGCACGTCTACATCGATACTTCTGCCGAGGACGCCGTAGCGGTGCTGCAGCGGATGGGCGGGGCAAGGGTGATTCTCGCAACAGGAACCAGTGGGAATGCCATGGGATCACTGGTGTCGGGTCTTGCAGCCCGCGGCCAACTCATCGTGGTGGGAGTGCCGCAGGACCAGATCCAATTGAATGCGTTCCCTCTAGTGTTTGGAGGGCGCTCGGTACACGGGAGCCTGACGGGCACGCCGATTGATGGCGAGGACACCCTTGCCTTCAGCGTCCTGGAGAATATCCGCCCGATGATCGAGACATTTCCTCTCGAGCAGGCTGCCGATGCTTACGCTCGCATGATGCAAGGCAAAGCTCGCTTCCGCGCGGTGCTGGTTACAAAGAACGGAGTCGCTTAAAGTGCGCCGAATTCGGATTGAGTCACAAGGAAGAAGGAGATGAGTATGTCATCGAAACCAAAGAGAAACGTAAGTACGGTGCCCCGAGCGACCTCCACCCAGGCGGCCGAGATGGGAGGAGCTTTGGCAGGGGAACTCCAGCGCGTGACGAGGAAATCAGACGTCGCGCATACGAAATCTATCTCGAACGTGGCGAACAACTGGGCCGTGAGTTGGACGATTGGGTCAAAGCCGAACGCAACCTCGAACAATGGATGCGATTTCGACCGAGCCAGCCATCTTCAGTTGTTTAATCTGATGAGAGAGAGTCGCGGCGCTCACGCGATGGGTTCGCTGCGGCCTGGTGCATGGGGTCGTTCGTGAGGGCTAGTTCGCCAGCCTCGTACTCCAACGCGAGTATTGCGGCCTACATTGATCGCCCCTCGACGATTTGACCCACTTCAGAAAGTTCAACACAAATGGCGCTGGTAGCTGAATAGCGCAACTTTCATACTCTTTTGCCCTGCTGGCGCCCTGAGGCTGAATTCTTCAGAAGCTCTGCCACCGTCTTCAGGATTTCGCGCGAAAGTGTCTCGTCTGATACCGCGCGCGCCAGAGCCATCGCTCCGACGAGCGCACTGAAAATCAAAATCGCTCTCGATCTCGCCGTACGTTTGTCTCTGGCCGGACGCAACGCTGCAATCAACTGAATGTCGTTCCGGACCTGCTCAGAGGTAAGCGCACGGGTCCGCTTATCGCTGCGCGCGATCTCCGGCGCCAGCGCACTGAAGGCACAGCCCGTGCCCGGATTATCTCGGTGGGCTTCGCTCAGATAGTCGTCAATCAGGGTTTCATAGGACACCGGCAGCCCGCCGGATTTAGCAGCGTCCACTCGACGCCTCCACCCGCCGAATGCAGAGTTGACCGCTTCGGCCACTAAGTCATCACGGGAATCGAAGTGCTTGTAGAAGCCGCCCACCGTCAGGCCAGCTTCCTTCATCAGCTCCGCAATTCCGAACCCCGCGAGGCCCTTTTCGCGGAATCTCTTGGAGGCAATGGCAACGATGCGCTTATGAGTTCTCGCTTTTTGAGCTTTGGAATAGCCCACATGTCCCTCCACAAAAATAAACTGCACCTAAATCAGGATTACGAATCTAATCCTGTATATGGATTATAACAATAATCCACCCTGGACCACAAGGAGGATGAAGATGAGTCAGTTGATTGCAGAAAAAAACAAATCGCTGGTTCTTGAAGCCTTTGAGAGATTGTTTAACAAACGTGACTACGCAGCGGCTGCACGCTATTGGTCGCCCAACTACATTCAACACAGCGCGCACATTGCTCCCGGGCGTGAGGGCCTGTTCGATCTCATCAAGAGCCTTCCGCCGACTTTCAAATATGAGCACGGAACGATCGTGGCTGAAGGCAATTTCGTGATCGTGCACGGACGATTTTCGAACCTCGGCCTGCCTGTGAACTGGATTGCCGCAGATGTCGTTCGACTCGAAGAAGGGATGCTCGTCGAACACTGGGATGTGATTCAGGACGAAGCGACGCGCGAGCAGTCCAAGAGCGGGAATCCGATGTTTGGCAGTTCATTCACCGGATAGATCAGAAGCCTTGCCGGATCACTACAGAGTGCGCTCCTCCGGCAGTAAGCTCGATGGAGAGAAGAAATTATGGCTAGCAAGACTGAAGTCGCGACTGAACGAGACATTGCGCTGAACTGGGACGTGTTCGTGACGGCCGGAATACCTACTGTCACGAGCGACCTGGCTCCGGGCACGAAACAGATGATGTGGTCGCCGATATCGTCGACGCTTATCTTCGGCAAGCGAGACGCCGTCCTTGTCGACACCTTTATCACCGTCGAGCAAGCGGATATCCTCGCAGATTGGGTCGCGGCGAGCGGCAAGAACCTAACAACGATTTATGTCACCCACGGTCACGGCGACCATTTCTTTGGCATCGCAGCGCTCCTGGATCGTTTTCCCAATGCCAGGGCGGTGGCCATGCCCGATGTTGTGAAACTCATGCGCCAGCAGGCCTCGCCGGACGTCCTCGCGAGCTTCTGGAAGCCGCTGTTTCCAGACCAAATCCCGGATCGCCTCATGATCGCCGAAGAACTCAAGCGAAATGTGATCGATCTCGAAGGGCACGACTTGGTCGTGGTGGAAGTCGGCCATACCGACACCGACTACACCACCTGTCTGCATGTCCCGTCGGTTGGACTGGTGGTTGCCGGCGACGCTGCCTACAACGACGTTCATCTCTATCTCGCCGAGTCGAACGCGAAAACCCGCGGTGAGTGGATCGCTGCGCTCGACAAAATCGAGTCACTCAACCCACGCGCTGTGATCGCCGGACACAAGCGACCTGGGAACGACGACAGCCCCAAGATCATTGAAGAGACCCGGCAGTACATCCGCGATTTCGACCGCGTAGCCGGGACAACGACGACCGCGCGAGGACTCTACGACAAGATGCTGGAGCTCTATCCGGATCGGGTCAATCCGGGGGGAGCGCTTTGGCTTTCGGCGCGCGCAGTCAAACCGTAAATTGTTTCGAACGAAAGGAGTTTACTTATGCGGCAGTTGCAACTCATAGCTCATGGCGAACCCTCAGATGTCATCGAACTCAAGACCGTCCCCGAACCGGCTCTGGGTCCGGAAGATGTTCTCATCTCGATGGAAGCGGCCCCGCTCAATCCATCGGACTTTCTATTTGTCAGCGGCATGTACGGCGTCCAGCCGGCCTTCCCATCCTCGGTAGGCGCGGAAGGTGTTGGCCGAGTTGCCAAGATTGGATCGAAGGTTAATGTTGCCCTGCGGGGCAAGCGAGTCTTGATTCTTCCCACCTACGAGCAGGGTACATGGGCAGATGAAGTTGTCGTCCCAGTGCGAAACATCGTGCCAGTGAGCGGCGAAGCAGATCCGTTGCAACTGTCGATGATAGGGATTAACCCCGCTACCGCCTATCTCTTGCTGAGTCGATATGTTTCCCTGATGCCCGGCGACTGGATCGGTCAAACCGCGGCCAACGCGGCCATGGGTCAGTACGTCATCGCGCTCGCTAAGCTTGCGGGAGTCAAGACGCTAAATGTCGTCCGGCGGGAAGAAGCTGCCAAACAGGTACGGCAGTGGGGAGGTGACCGCGTAGTCCTCCAAGGCGACAACCTGCACAAGGACATTGAGGAAGCTCTCGGCGGGAAGAAACTTAGCCTCGTACTCGATATGGTGGGTGGAACTCCTGTGGGCGAGTTGGCCAAAACGCTTAAACCTGGCGGCGCGGTTGTTGTCTACGCACTTCAAAGCGGGCAGTTCCCAGCTATGCCGCCCAAAGACCTCATCTACCGCGGTCTCAGCCTCCACGGATTCTGGCTCATCAATTGGATACGCAACGCGCCCCGCACAGAGATCGAGGAGATTTACCAGAAGCTGGGAGACCTCGTAGCTGATGGATCGCTCTCCGCCGCAGTGGAGCATGTCTACCCGCTCGACCAGTTCAAGGAAGCGTTCAAGCAATCCTTGAAATCGAATCGCAGCGGTAAGATCCTGTTCCAGTTCAGCGTTAATGATGTGGCTCGAAGTTCCAACTAACCAGAAAGATCCAACAACGAAGCCGTAGAAGCTTCAAGTTTGGAGACAACCCATGACAATAGGGTGAGTTGGACGATTGGCTACAAGCCGAATGCGAACTCTAGGCGGGGTGCTTTTGCGCGCGGGCGAGCTAGGAAGCGACTCGGCGACCTCCGTGGACAAAGAACAGGGGACACGTCACCAGGAGGAGACATGAGATCAGAAAGTTCGAGGGGTAAATTCTTGGCCAGCGCCATCACGGCACTGGCTCTGCTCTTGATAATCGGCGTCAGGTTTGTGGGCCGTGCCGAATCGCAGACTTCGCACGACGGAGTATCCGCGATGGCGGGTGACACGACGCAGGAAAAGATAGCTCGTGCAATGTCTGCAGGACCAGATAACGTTTCTAAGTTCGCGCGAATCATCGATACAGATGCGCAGGGCAATAAAGTAATCCTGCGCGAAGGCAGCAACGGCTTTACGTGCATGCCGGGAAACCCGAAACTTGTTGGCGAACCACCCATGTGTGTCGATGCGGCATCGATGCGGTGGTTCGCTGACGCCAAAGCTCACAAACCAAAACCTACTAACACGGTGCCAGGCATCACCTACATGCTGGCCGGGGCCAGTCAGCGAAGCGATTCCGATCCCAATGACACAACGAGCATGCCGATTGAGGTCGGTCCCCACTGGATGATCATGTGGCCATTCGACCCCAGAACCACTGGACTGCCAACCACGCACAAGCCAACTGGAGCCTACATCATGTGGGCCGGCTCGCCCTACGCGCATGTGCACATCATGGGGCGCCCATAGGACGTCATGCGGAGGAGAATCTCGATGAAAAAGTTCGTTTTCTTACTACTGATCGCCACCGTCGTCACCTACGCGCAAATGCCAGCATCGAGCAAGTCGAAGTCCGATGCGGAGAAGATCGCATCCGCTCTGCAGGCAGGTCCAGCGTTTGTTACGCGAAACGCGACCGTGCTCGACTATCCCACCTCGCCCACCGGCGAGTTCCGGGTTCTCCGGGCTGGCACCAATGGGTGGACTTGTCTTCCAGGGTTTCCTGGAACCAACCATGATGAGCCCGGCTGCTTTGACCAGGTGTTTCTGCAGTTCCTCAAGGACAGCATGGCCGGTCGTACACCCAATGTTCACAGTTTAGGAATTTCGTATATGTACGGTGGCAAATGGGTACCTAACAAGTCGCATGCGATGGGAAGCGGTGATGAATTCCACGTTGGGCCACACATCATGATCATCGGACTGGATCAAAAGATGATGCAAACATTGAACCAGGACGGATCGAATGGTGAGCCGTACGTCAACAGTCTTCCGGGTCACCGCGAGCTATTTCTCGTGCTCCCGATCCGTGAATGGGATGATGCGCTCCCCACAGTCGGCGCAGAAACGCGATGATTTTCGGAGAATTGCAGGAGACGCGAATGGACGTATGTTTTTCAGGAGTCAACGATGTTTAACAAAATTCTGGTCGCGTACGACGAATCTCCGGAATCCGGACGAGCACTACTCACTGGCATCCATCTTGCGAAGAGTCTCAACGCCGAACTCAGGGCAGTGTCGGTGCAGGAGAAGCTGCCTCCGTACGCTGGATACATCGATGCGGAGGTGCCAGGAGGAACTAAGCTGCTACGTCAGCAGGCTCTTGACTACTACCGAGACCTGCAAGCCCATGCGCGAGCGGCCGCTCAGCGCGAAGGGGTAATCCTGACGACTGAACTTGTCGAGGGGGACGAAGTGCAGGCCATCGCAGAATGCGTACGGAGAACCCAAAGTGATCTGCTGGTGCTGGGCCTGCACAGGCATTCCTTGCTCTTTAGTCGGCTGTGGAATCACACCACCCATGATCTTTCACAGCAGCTGATCACCAGTATTCTGGGGGTCCATTGAAAAGTGGCGCGCCCTCTCACAACGATTCGGCGTGATTCGGTTCAATGGAAGGAAGAGCCCTCAGCCACGGGCCGACATGGCTGCTTGAAGGTGCACAGAACTTAAAAGAGGTGGATTGCAAATGACATCCCAACAACTGTCGGTGAAAGTGGCGCTCAACTCCTGGACTCTCGTCGTGGAGAGAGCTGACAAGATATTTTCAAATCTCAGCGAAGACCAACTTTTAAAAGAAGTGGCGCCAGGAAGGAACCGCCTCATCTATCTTTGGGGGCATCTCATCGCAATTCACGACGCGATGTTTTCGATTCTGGGCTTTGGACCGCGACTTCACCCCGAATTGGATCCCATGTTCGTCTCCAATCCAGATAAGGCAGTGGCGCAACTCCCTTCCCGGCGAGAGCTGAAAGAGTATTGGGACGAGGTGAACGGGAAGCTCCTTTCAGAGTTTGCGAGTCTTTCGGCGAACGAATGGTTGCTGCAACATCGCGCCATGTCCGACGAGGACTATGCCAAAGATCCCACCCGGAACCGACTGGCTGTGCTCCTAAGTCGAACCAATCATATGTCCTACCATTTGGGGCAGATAATGTTAGCCCGCGAATATCGGTCGTAAAAAAATGCGCAACAGAATGACGATTATAAGGAGAAATATATGGGCAAGCTGGAAGGAAAAATTGCACTCATTACCGGCGGCAATAGCGGCATCGGTCTCGCGACCGCGAAGCACTTCGTCAACGAAGGCGCATACGTCTTTATAACCGGGCGTCGTGATGCGGAGCTGGCTGCCGCGGTTGAGGAGATCGGAAGAAATGTGACCGGCGTGCAGGGAGACGTGGCGAATCTAGGCGACCTTGATCGTCTCTTTGCACAAATCAAGCGGGAAAAAGGAAAACTCGATATCGTGTTCGCCAACGCCGGGGTCGCGAAGTTTGCCGCCCTCGGCACGATCACCGAGGAGCTCTATGACTGGACCTTCGACATCAATGTTAAAGGCCTGCTTTTCACGGTGCAGAAAGCGCTTCCCCTTCTGCCGGACGGCGCCGCGATCATCCTGAATTCATCCATCGTCGGCAGCAAAGGGTTACCCATCAATAGCGTGTACAGCGCCACCAAAGCCGCCATTCGTTCATTTGCGCGGACGTGGACAACGGACTTAAAGGACCGCCGCATTCGCGTGAATGCAGTGAGCCCAGGCTCCATCGACACCCCCGGACTGAGCGGCCTGCTGGCCTCCGCAGAAGGCGGCGAGCAACGCAAGAAGATGATTTCTACTATGGTTCCGCTCGGCAGGTTCGGCACACCGGATGAGATCGCCAAGGCCGTGGTGTTTCTTGCCTCCGATGACGCGAGCTACATCACCGGAACCGAACTGTTTGTGGATGGCGGCTTCGCACAAGTGTAGGCGCCCGCTTCACAACGGGGCGCAGCAAATAGGTGTTCGGGAGGCTTGGCATGCTGCTGCCAGGACGCCGGCCCCACTCACGAGGTATTCTCCCCACATTATGGCCGACAGCTCATGGCCATTAAATATGCGACCGATCGGTCTCATATGCCATCTGAGTACTGCAGAGGGGACAGATGGCGGCTCAGACCACAGAGCAGTTGGCGGGCAACGGCGAGCAAAACGGCGTGAACCCCTGGCTGATCGCGATCACAGTCACTCTCGCGACCTTCATGGAGTTGCTGGACACCGCCATCGCGAATGTGTCCCTCCCCCATATCGCGGGCGGTCTGGCTACCAGCTACGACGAGAGTACCTGGGTCCTGACTAGCTATCTGGTTGCTAATGCAGTGGTGTTGCCTTTGAGCGCATGGCTGAGCCGGGCCTTCGGCCGCAAGAACTACTACATGACTTGCGTCGCGCTGTTCAGCGTGAGTTCGCTGATGTGCGGTTTCGCTCCGAGCCTGGGATCGCTGATTTTTTTCCGCGTGCTTCAGGGCATCGGTGGCGGAGGTTTGGCGCCCGTCGAACAGGCGATTCTGGTCGATACATTTCCTCCGGCAAAGCGGGCCGCTGCCTTTGCTCTCTACAGCATGGCGATCGTAACTGCCCCGGCCATCGGGCCGCCGCTAGGCGGTTGGATAACCGACAGCTTTTCCTGGCGATGGATCTTTTTTATCAATATTCCGATTGGGATCCTGTCACTGGTGCTGACCAGCCGCATCGTTTCCGACCCGCCAGAATTCAAACGCGAAGTGGAAGCGGCGCGCGCGGCGGGCAAACTCAAAGTCGATTACATGGGAATTCTAATGGTCGCGACCGGATTCGCCTGCCTGGAGGTTGTACTCGACCGCGGCGAAAGACTGGATTGGTTTGAGAGCAATTTCATCGTTGGCTTCTTCGTAGTCGCGATCGCGGCGCTGGTGTTCGCGCTGGTCTGGGAGCTGCGCCATCCGGATCCGGTGGTCGAAATCAGCTTGTTGAAAGATCGCAATTTCGCCATCGCGAATGCCTTTTATTTTCTCTTTGGTTTCGTGCTTTATGGCTCGACCGTGCTGATTCCGCAGATGCTGCAATCTCTCTATGGATACACCGCGACTGATGCCGGGTTGGTGCTGGGACCGGGCGCGATGGTGATTGTGATCCTGGCGCCGGTCGTCGTCCGTTTAGTGAACCGAATTCCTGTCGCTCAGCTCCTGGCAGTGGGATTTACCGTTCTCGGTCTGTCAATGTGGTATTTCGCGAGTTTCAATCTTGCGACCAACTATACGAGGGAAGCGGGGGCGCGTGCGCTGCAGGGCCTGGGCATTGCATTTCTATTTGTGCCGGTAAGTCAGCTCGCCTATTCGTATCTTCCCAAGAACAAGAACAACAAAGCATCCAGCCTAACCAACCTGTTTCGCAATCAGGGCGCAAGCTTTGGCATAGCCTTCGTTACGACTCTGCTCGCCCGCCGCGCGCAGTACCACCAGTCAGTGCTGGTCACGCACATCACGAGTTTCGATCGAACTTTTTCGGCAAATGTGGAGGGGGTTGCCAGTCGCTTCATCGACCACGGTTATTCGGCGGCGGACGCCGCAGTGAGCGCTGTGGCTCAGGTTTATGCGGTGGTTCAGCAGCAAGCAGCCATCCTCGGGTTTTTCGACTGCTTCTGGCTGCTCGGACTGGTTGCTTTCATTGGACCGCTCCTTGCCATTTTTATTCGCAAGTTCCAACAAGGAGGAGGTCCGGCAGCACACTGAATTGGATTCACGTATGAACAGACTGATCAAAGCCGGATTGCTAGTTGCTTGGTTGCCTGCGGGTGCGGGATCTGCCTTGTGCCAGGTTCAGCTAGACCCTCAGGGGTATTCGATTTCCACGCCACGTCCTATTAATCCGGCGGCCAGCACGACCAATCCGAGTGCGCAGGCCACGCAAGGTCAGAATCCATACCTGGGCAGCACACCAGCAGGCAAAGTTACAGACGAGGTCGTTCCTCTCTCGCTTCGGGACGCCGTCGACCGTGGGCTGCGCTACAACCTCGGTTTGATTGAGAGCAGCCAAGGAACAGCTGAGATTCGAGCCCAGCGGCTACGCGCTCTTTCGGCGTTGCTCCCGAGTGTGTCCGTGAAGGGCGAACAGGCCTTTGACGACCTCAGCCTGAAGGAAATTGGGTTGAAGCTGCCGCCGGTCCCAGGCTTTCCCGGCCTTCCTCCGACGACCGGAGCGTTCAGCTATCAGGACGCGCGGGTCAGCCTTACGCAATCGGTCTACAGCACCGAGCTGCACGATCGATATCGGTCGCAGAAGAACACTGAGCAGGCCTCCGCATTCAGCACACGCGACGCGCGAGACGTCGTGGTCTATGCCGTGGGGATTGCATATCTCCAAGTAGTAGCCAGCGCCGCAAGAGTGGAGACCGCGCGTGCGCAGTTAGCCTCGGCGCAAGAACTGGACCAACAAACGGCGGATCAAGTGAGGACGGAAGTCTCGCCGGAGATCGATTCGATTCGGGCAGAGGTGCAGAGGCAGACAGCCGAGCAACGCCTGATCAACACCACCGACGCCTTTGAAAAAGACAAGCTGGCACTTGGTCGCGTTATCGGAATTCCCATCGATCAGAAGTTCACGGTAGTGGACCCTTCTGAATGCCCGCTGCCTGGGCTCACGCAGCAGTCGGCGACCGCTGAGGCTCTGCAGGATCGAGCCGACCTTCGCAGCGCAGAAGCGAGTGTGCGTGCGGCAGACTACAGCGTTCGAGCCGAGAAAGCCCAACGTCTTCCCTCATTTTCGCTGCATGCCGACTACGGCGGAGCCGGGGTCAACGTGGGAAGCTTCAACTCGGTCTACACCGTGGCGGGCAGTGTCTCGTTCCCCGTCTATACCGGCGGTCGCATTCGAGCCGATGTGGACGAAGCGCGAGCCAATCTCGCCCGGAAGCAAGCGGAGCACGAAGACCTCAAGGGGCGCGTGGCTTACGACGTTCGCGTCGCCTGGCTGGATCTTGAGGCGTCTGATACCGGAGTCAAGGTGGCGCAGAAGAATCGGGCGTTGGCGGAACGCGCTCTCACTCAATCGCGAGACCGTTACTCGAATGGCGTTACAAATTACCTGGAGGTTCTGCAGGCGCAGGAAACCTTGATCGCCGCCCGCGAAAATTACATTCAGAGCCTTTATTCGTTCAACGTATCGAAGATGTCGCTTGCCCGAGCCATGGGAGTCGCGGAACGCCGTTTTTCGGATTTCTTCGGAGGCAAATAACGTGACCGAAACCACAGACACACTCGAAGAGGACCTTCAGACTTCCTCCACTGCGGCAAACGACCCGAATCAGCTACGAGTGCCGCAGCCAAGGCTCATATCTCGGCCGAGAAGAATTCCGCGCTGGGCGTTGTTTGTTTTGCCCGCGATGGCCGTGCTTGTCCTTCTGTCCTGGTGGTTGTACGCACGGCGTTTTGAATCGACCGATGATGCGCAGATCGATGGGCACCTGAACGCGATCAGCGCTCGCATCAGCGGCACGGTTCTCTATATCAATCCGAAGGCGGAGAACAACCAATACGTTGAAGCCGGAACGCTCCTGCTAGAACTCGATCCGAATGATTACCAGGCTGTCCTGGACCATGCAAAGGCAGATCTTGTGACTAAGGAGGCGGAAGCGCGGTCCGCAGGTGTCAACGTGCCCATTACCGATACGAGCGCTTTCAGCCGGTTGCGCCTTGCCCAGGCGGCGCAACAGACCGCCGCCGCCAGCGTCGAAGCGGAACAGGCCGACCTCTTAGCCGCGCAACACAAAGTGCAGCAGGACGAAGCTCTTTACTCCCGCGCAGAGCGCGACCGGGTCCGCTATCAAGCCCTGGTCGAAAAACGCGAGATTTCGCGCTCCGAGTACGACGCGCGACAGACCGAATCGGTCGCAACCGCACAAGCACTCGAATCCGACCGTGCCGCGGTCGCTTCCATTGAGCAGAAAATCGCCCAGGCGCGCAGCCTCGTCGCGGAGAGGCGGGCACAGGTACAGGAGGCACGAACGGCTCCGCAACAGGTGATCGACGCCCAAGCCAAGTCACGGTCGAGCGTCGGGGAAGTACAGCGAGCTCGAGCCGACGTACGCACCGCGGAACTGAATCTCGGCTATACGAAGATCTATGCGCCGGTGAGTGGTGTCATTGGCCGTAAGACCGTCGAACTCGGCCAGCGGATTCAACCGGGACAGAGTTTGCTTGCGATCGTTCCGCTTGACGACATCTGGGTGACGGCCGATTTCAAGGAAACCCAGCTTAAGTACATGCGCCCGGGTCAACCCGTGAGCATCCATGTGGATACCTTCAGTCGTGACTATCGAGGAACACTCGAAAATCTCCCCGGCGCCGCCGGAACGCTGTTCAGTCTTTTGCCGCCCGAGAATGCCAGCGGCAACTTTGTCAAAGTAGTGCAGCGGTTGCCGGTCCGGATTCGTTTCAACCCTGGAGAGGATCCGCAGCACCTATTACGGCCCGGGATGTCGGTTGAGCCCACAGTCAGAGTGCGCTAAGAGTTTTCAGGTTGCGATCTGATCATTCGACACTAAAGCGCTTCAGCAATCATCGTAGGGGAGCGATTGACAGCACCAGACGTATGAAATGCGATAATGCTTTTTGTACGACTGGCGGGTCAAGAGTGTGGCGCTAACAAACGACATTAAACGCGTGCCTGAATTTGACGTTCAATTTCTGCTGAAATCTTCGACGGTTACGATCCGGGACGTGTACTGCCGGGGGAGTTGCCAACAGGAGAGTGCGGAAGAGTTCGCGACCGCAACGGAAGTCGTGTTTCCGTATCGCGGCGTTTATGTGCGCCATCTTGGACATGACCAGGCCGTAGCCGAGGCGAACCAGGTGCTGCTCTTCAACGCCACCGAAGGCTACCGGGTTAGCCATCCCGTGCCGGGTGGCGATGCTAGTCTGTCGCTGGCCATCAGTGAACCGCTCCTGCGTGAACTGGCGCCACCCACTTTTCTGCGCGACGGCGCGACGCTCGCATTTCGACGGCAGCGTCTCCGGATTGACGCGCGGACCCAAGCGCTTGTGGCGCTGTTACGACACAGCCTGCGCCAGAACATCGCCGAACCTCTGGAAGCAGAGAGCCTGGCCTTGACCCTAGTGCGGCGGGCGCTGTGGCCGCGCACCACGCACGCGGCCGGCGCAAGTGTCGGACGGCAGCGGCTGGTAGATCGCGTCAAGCTTGTGCTGACGAGTGATCTCGCGCGACGCTGGACGTTGACCGAGATCGCCGCCGAGGTGCGCGGTTCCCCGGTTTATCTCACGCAGGTCTTCCAACAAGTGGAAGGCCTGCCATTGTATCGCTATCAGTTGCGACTACGGCTAGCGCGGGCGCTGGACCTGCTCGCGCAATATGACGACCTGACCGCTCTAAGCTTAGACCTCGGCTTCTCTAGCCACAGCCATTTCAGCGCCGTGTTCCGCCAGGCTTACAGCCGCTCGCCTTCGGAGTTCCGGCGCTCGGCGTTACATCGTTAGCGCCTGTTCAAGCAAATCGCTAAAGATTCTGACAGCGGGTCTCTCTTCCTGTGTGGCCTACTGTTGTCCACCCGGCTTTCGGGTATTGGAGAGCGATGCTATGGTTGAAAAAACTTGTGCGGCTTGCGACTGCAAGCTCGATGGGGATTCCATTAAAGTCAAAATCGGCGGCAAGACGGTTGAGGTTTGCTGTGATGAGTGCGCGCAAAAGCTGAAGGAAGCGTACATTTCCGGGGCGGTGTCGAGGAAGGGGTGAGCGATGGATGGGGAAATCCTCGCTCATCCCGCGTAGCGTGCAGACCGCATTCGGCCGTATCAGCTACATGGAGCAGGGTACCGGACCGGTCGCGTTGTTCGTTCATGGCGTGCTGCTGAACGGGTACCTGTGGCGTCATCAACTGGCGGAGTTGTCCGACATCCGGCGGTGTATAGCCGTGGACCTGCTCGCGCATGGCGACACCGAAATCGCGCTAGATCAGGACGTGTCCGTGACGGCCAATGCAGAGATGCTCAAGCAATTTCTCGATACCTTGGACATTGATCAGGTGGACCTCGTAGGCACCGATAGCGGTGGCGGTATTGCACAGATTTTCGCCGCGTTGTACCCGGGGCGCGTCCGCAGCCTCACGCTCACGGATTGCGATACTCACGACAACTGGCCGCCCGAGGCCTTCAAACCCTTCCTGGCGATGGCGGCCGGCGGCGGTTTGCGTGGAACGTTGGACGCGATGTTGTCGGACAAGAGCGTCTATCGATCAGCGCAAGCTCTGGGACCAGCTTATGAGCACCCGGAACAGCTGAGTGACGACAGCATCGAACAATATCTGAGTCCGCTGGTCAGGAGCGGGCAGCGCACCCGCGACCTGCAACGCTTCCTCGCAGCTTTCGACAACAAGCACACAGTTGCCGTTGAAGCACAGTTGAAGACATTAAAAGCGCCGACGCTCATCGTCTGGGGAACAGATGACGTGTACTTCGATGTGAAATGGTCGCGCTGGCTGGCCGATACAATCCCGGGCACTCGGCGCCGCGTCGAGTTTAAAGGTGCCAGAATTTTCTTCCCCGAAGAACGTTGGGAGGAATTCAACAAGGAACTACGCGCACACTGGCAGGCGGTCCAAGAGGAGGCGGCATGATTGGAATTTCAGACTCACTAATTTATCAGGAGAAAAGAATGGCCGATCAGAAGCGCAAAGCCGAGCAATTCCGGGCGTTGCATATCCCCGGAAAGCCCCTTGTCCTCTTTAACATCTGGGATCCGGGCAGCGCTAAGGCCATTGCTGCGAGCGGTGCTGAGGCGATCGCGACAGGCAGTTGGTCGGTCGCCAATGCAAATGGCTTCGCGGATGGCGAGCGCATCCCACTCGCTTTCGCGATCGACAATCTACGTCGGATCGTCGGGGCGACGGACTTACCCGTGACGATCGATCTTGAAAGCGGCTATGGCGACGCGCCGGAGGTGGTCGGCGAGACTATTGCTCTAGCGATTGATGCGGGAGCCGTTGGCTGCAACCTGGAGGACAGCTTTCCGGCGGATGGAAAACTACGCGCGACAGTCGATCAAGCTGATCGCATCCGACGCGCTCGGCAGATGGCCGATGCAGCCAATATCCGCTTCTTCATCAATGCTCGGACCGATGTCTTTTTCCAGCGACCGGCCGAACAGCATGACGCAGCTATGGTCGTTGAGGCCATGGAGCGAGCACACGCATATGCGGAAGCCGGCGCGGATGGGCTGTTTGCGCCCGGTCTAGCGGATATCGGTCTGATCGCCCGCCTGGTTAAAGAGTCGTCCCTGCCGCTCAACATCATGGTCGGCGACGCCACTCCGCCTGTGCGCGTGCTGGCGGAGCATGGCGTCGCAAGGGTGAGCCATGGCCCTCGCCCTTACCTTGTGGCGATGAAGGCCCTGGAAGAAGCGGCACGCGCGGCGAACGCATGAGGCGAACAGGCTAGGATTGTCACGTGTGCTTTCAACTCTGCTCCTCGGATGTTCCTATTTTGACACCGCCTGCAGCGCGTTTTTGCTTGGATTTTGCTTTTCGAAAAGCATTTCTCTGGTAGCCTGACGGTATCGGAACGTATCCAAAATGAGTTGAGGGCGTGGTATGAAAAGCCATCGCGTGACCTACGTGTTCGCTTTCGTGTTGCTGTCGCTGGCGCCTTGCTTGGCGCACCACATGGCCGTAGTGGTCGACAAGGACAACAGCCTGGGCGATATCACCTCCGCCCACTTGGCAAGGATTTTTCGATCCGAAGTGAAGAAGTGGCCGGATGGAAAAGATGTGGTGCTGGTGCTGCATAAGGCATCCCGTGGGGAGATGGTCACACTGGAGCGGCTGAATAAGATGTCCGAGAGCGAAGTGAAAGCATTCATTTCGGCGCATAAGAATTCCATCATGATGGTCGATTCGGATGCCGATCTGGTCAAGCAAGTGGAATCCACTCCGGGCGCGGTGGGACTGGTGGAAGTGCATTCTGTGAGTGGCGGAGTCAATGTAGTGAAGGTCGATGGCAAACTGCCCATGGAAACCGGCTACTTGCCTCACTGATAATAAGGAAAGAACGTCCCTCCTAATGCTTGGCGTGTTGTAGGCCTCTAAAATAGCGCTCGGCCTTCTGTACATCCTTTCCAATTTGTTCCCGTAACGCATCGATGGAGGGAAATTTGATTTCGTCGCGCAAGCGCTGCAAGAAGTGAATCTCCACTTCCGTCTCCGGCGTTAATTCAAGGGGATGAAAGTTCAGCAGGTGCGTCTCGACCGCGAATGAGTCTGTGCCAAAGGTGGGGCGGTTCCCAACGTTGGTTACGGAATCGAAACACTCCAGTCCAACGCGGGTGCGCGAAATATAAACGCCGTCCTTGGGCACGAGTTCCTCATAGCGGCTGAGGTTAATGGTGGGGACGGTGTACTTCGAGCCGTATCCGCGGCCGCGTCCGGGAGTGGAGAGAATGCTGAACGGCCGTCCCAGTAAATGCCGCGCCCGGCTTACCCGGCCTTCATTGAGCAGGTTGCGGATGTGACTGCTCGACACTGGCTCGCCGCGCACGCGCATTTCCGGATAGACCTTTACTTCAAATCCCAGGCTGCGGCCGAATTCCGTCAACATCTCGATGTTGCCGGCCGCCTTGTGGCCGAAGCGGAAGTTGTAGCCTTCGTGCACTTCGCGGGCGTGCAGTTTCTTTTTCAGAATCCTTTCCGCAAACTGATGGGGCGTCATCATGGATAGATCGCGGCCGAAAGGAAGCAGCAGGACAGCATCCAGGCCCGTGTCTTCGAGCAGGCGCAGTTTTTCGGGAAGGGGCGTGATCAACTTCAATCCAGAATCGGGGCGCAGGATGCGCATGGGATGGGGTTCGAACGTGACTGCCATGGCTTTCGCATTCTGCTGCCGTGCCCGCCGCACTAACTCGTCGAGCACATGGGTGTGGGCGCGGTGCACGCCGTCAAAATTGCCCACCGTGAGAAGGGTAGGTCCAAAGTTGGCGGGCACGTCTTCGAGTTTGTGGAAGATCTGCATGGAAAAATGTTCAACCGCACAGTTTGCAGAGATTTCGCCAAGAATGCAAAGGAGTTGTTTTGGAAGGCTTCGTTATGAGGAGGCAGTTGCGCAGTGGCGCAGTCTGATAAGGAATCGAGCTAAACGCGCGATAGTTGGGCGCAACGAACGGGGGTGCACTTCAGGGTGGGATCGTCGTTACGCCCCCTCGATCGTTGGGCGGCGAGGCATCGCTCCTTACGGCACGGCTGGAAGCCGTGCCCTTCCACCGTTGTCTCAAGCGTCGGACTGTCGTCCCTAGGCGGTGGGGTGTTGCCGCGTGCGACGCGGGTAGGATTGGGATCGGGCTCACGCCGCTCTTAGCAAATCCTTGGCCTGATCGATCAATGCCTTCATGCTAGCCGCTTTGGAAACTACTGCACTGACCCCGAGAGCTAATGCTTCCCGCTCCAATGTTTTGTTGTCGTGAAGCGTGAACAGGATGATGGGTACTGCGGGCAGCATCCGTTTGAGCACCGGGGCGGCTTCTAGCCCGTTCATCACCGGCATCGAGAGATCCAGAACGATCAGATCGGGCTTCGATTCTCGTGCTTTATCGATTGCATCCCGCCCGTTTTGTGCTTCTCCCACTTCCCAATCTGAACGCTCCTCGAAGGCCGTCCGCAACATGTGCCGGATGACTGCGTTGTCATCGACAAGGAGAATGCAACGTGACATAGTCACGATCCGTGACAATGATACTCCCCGGGCTGCAGCGGGCTATCGGGTTAAGTGCGTATTACCCAGCGCATGAACCCTTACGGGTTCCGATGAGGTTTAAGTGGTCTTGTTTTCAATCAAATCTCGAAATCCAGCTTCATCCCGTCGTAGGAGAGCCGAACGTTCGGTGGCAAAGTTTCGTTGGTCGCCGCGTGCGGCAAATCGTGACAGATGTGAGTGAAGAATGCGCGCTGCGGTTTCACGCGCTCCACAATGCGTAACGAATTGTCTACGGTGGAGTGCGTGGGATGCGGCTTGCGGCGCAGCGCATCCAGAAAAAGGATGTCCAGATCTCCCAATTGGGCGAATGATTGATCGGGAATCTCGCTAAAGTCGGTTAAGTAGGCCACCGAACCGAAACGATATCCGATAATGGCGGTGTCACCGTGAATCACTTGAACCGGTTCGAAACAGGCCCCGAACAGTTCGACCGAACCATTGATGGGATGCAATTCGACCTGCGCCAGACCGCCGTACTTGTACTCCGCATCGAAAATGTAGCTGAACATCGTGCGTAGAAATGCAGCGGCTTCGGGCTGCGCATAAAGGGGAATCTTGTGCGGCCGGTGGAAGCTCAACGGGCGCAGATCATCGAGCCCCAAAACATGGTCAGCGTGAGCGTGGGTATAAAGCACTGCATCAATTTTGCGGATGCGTTCGCGGATGGCTTGTTCGCGAAAATCCGGTGTGGTGTCAATCAGGACATTTTTGTCGTTGAATTCCACCAGGATGGACGGGCGGGTGCGACGATCGTGCGGATCAGAAGAATGGCATACCGCGCAATCGCAACCGATGGTGGGCACGCCCATGGAGGTGCCGCTGCCCAGCACCGTGAGCGTAGCGTTCATCGCGCCTAAGTCCCAGTGCCCTTGAGCGGCGCTTGCGGAGGACGCGCCAGGGCATTGGTGACATCGACGTAGGCCATGCGTAGCTCGTAGAGACAGTTTTGCAGGAAATTCTGTTCGGCTGCGGTGAGATTTCCCTTGGTTTTCTCGGAGATCAGGCTGAGCGTGTCGATGGTCTGGCGGGCGCCGATCAGGTCAACCCGAGGCTCGCCACCCTCCTCGCGCATCAAGCCGAGCTGCAGCATAGCGGTCATGTAAAGCGAAGCCATGAAGCGCTCAAAGGTCATCTCCAATTCTTTGGCAGAGTGCCCGCTGAGTTCTACGCGAGTATCGAGATCCTTGGACGATTTGCGGTACGCGTCGGCTTGCTGTTGCTGCTCGGCGGCGGTAGGTGCGGGCGGAACGGCATCGGATGTAGCAGTTGGGCCGGTAGCTGGTTTCGCGGCGGGGGCAGGCTGAGCCACGGGATGAGAGCTAGCCACCTGTTCCTCGGTGATGTCCTCGCGCAGTTCGCCATCGGGAGTGAACAGCCGGCGATCGGTTACAGTAAAAGTGTCCTGTTTCTTCTCAGGCATAGTTTTCCTTCAGGGCTTAAAGACTTCCGCGAATGGGAGATTGGTTACTTTGACTTTGGCGTTTCCTGCGTCGACCTGCCGTCCCGGGGTAGCAACCTCCCGGCGGATGTAGCCGAGCGCAACCGGAACTTGAGTCGCTGAGGGCAGGGAAGCGGCGCTGGTAATTTCGCCAACCTCCTTGCCTTCGATTTGGAGTTTGGAACCCGCTGCCGGCAATGGACCTTGAACGACGAAGCCGGCAAATTTGCGACGAACGTTGCCGCGCGAGCGAATGCGTTCGACAATCTCCTGCCCAATATAGCAACCCTTACTGAAATTGAGCGCGCGCGCCTGTTCGGTTTCCTGCGGCAAGTCGCGCTCACGGATATCCTGTCCATAACGCGGAATGCCAGAGGCGATGCGCAGCAAATCGAGCGCGGTGGTGCCCACTCGCATAGCGCCTGATTTCGTTAGCGTTTCCGCCAAAGGTGCCAAAGTTTCGGGCGCGATCCACAGCTCGAACGACGGCAAGCTCGGATTGTCGCCGCGAACAAGAGTCAGATCCATCTGCCGCCAGTTCAAATTGACAAACTGCAGTGGCTGCAATTCCGGCGACTCAATCCCGGCCGCGCTCAGGATCTCCGCGGCATTCGGTCCAGCAATTCCGACCGCGGTGAGCTGGTCGCTGATGTTCGCGACCTCTACGTCGTCCATGATGATGTATTTATCGAAGACAGCGAGGACTTTCTCGAGCTCGGTTTGGTCGGTGTCGACCAGCAGCGATTCACCACGATTGTAGGCGTAGAGGTCGGCCAGAATGTGCCCCTGGGGGTTAAGCAGGAAGGCATAGACTCCGCTGCCTACGGCGAGGTCGCGAACATTGTTGGTGACCATGCCATTGAGCCAGCGCACCCGGTCGCTGCCGGTAACTGTAATTTTTGCCCGCTGGCTGAGGTCATAGACCCCGCTGCCGGAGACCAGCGCGCGAAATTCGGCGTGGACGTCTCCGAAATCAGCGGCCGCCAGGGCGCGATGATTGTCCTTTTGGGCTAATGCTACCTTATCGTGCACAGTGCTGGAGGTCATCTTCAACCCCTGATTATACAGGGTGCCGGGAGGGTTCGTTTTGTCCCAGCCCTGCAGTGGGGCCCGTCTGTTCGAGCAGCATGCAGGCTCTATCGGGCTCAAAACGACGGCAGAATCGCACCTGATCTGTGTCGAGTCATACCTGATGCGGCACCACTTGAACGAAATCCATAATTGGAAGCGGATGAGGATGCGGGAGGATGCTATTATCCACGCCGAAGTCCTTGGCTTAAGGGGCCGGAATCTACGATGAAGACCCTTCGCACATTGGCGATCCTGCTGATGACGCTTGCTTCGGCCACGGCTTTCGCTCAGTCCGACGCCCAGAAACTCCTGGAGAAATTCAAGTCGATGGTGGGTACGTGGGAAGGCAAGAATGCGCAGGACGAGCCGGCGGTAGACACCTATCGCCTGGCAGCTGGGGGAACGGCGGTGATGAGCGAAAACAAGATGGGCTCGGAGGATATGCTCAGCTTGTTTTACGTTGACGGAGATCATCTGCTGATGACCCATTTTTGCCCGTCCGGCAGCCAGCCACGCATGCGTGCCGCCATCTCAGCTGACTTCAAAACCGTCGGGTTCGATTTTCTCGATGCTGCCAACCTTCCCAACCCACAAAAGGGACATATGAGCCGAGCCGTCTACTTCTTTCCGGATGCGGACCACTACACGGAGGAGTGGACCTGGATGCAGGACGGCAAGGCTACAACCTTCCGCTTTGAGATGCAGCGCAAGAAATAGCTCGAGCCGCGGAGAAAAGACCAGCTCACACTTCATGTGGTACCTTTTCCAGCGGTGAGCCAGAAAAAACGCATAGCCATCATTCCTGGCGACGGCATCGGACGTGAAGTGATCTCCGAGGCTGTCAAGGTCATCACTGCCTCAGGTGCGCCGGTCGAGCTTACTCACTTTGATTGGAGCGCGGAGCGCTATCTCGCCGACGGTGTCACAGTGCCTCCCGACGGATTCGCCATGCTGGGCCGCGAATTCGATGCAATCCTGGTAGGAGCCTTCGGCGATCCGCGGGTACCGTCAAACATCCATGCGAAAGAGATCCTGCTCGGCATGCGCTTCAAGATGGACCTGTACGCCAATGTGCGTCCAGTTCGCCTGCTGGATTCAGGACTGTGTCCGCTGAAGGGGATTGAACCCAAAGACATCGACTTCGTTGTCATTCGGGAAAACACTGAAGGCGTGTATGTAGATGCGGGTGGTTTCTTTAAGCAGGGAACAGCTGATGAGGTGGCGATCCAGGAGGATATCAATACCCGCAAAGGGGTGGAGCGCGTGGTCCGATATGCCTTTGAATACTGCGAACGCCAGCAGAAGCAGGATGGAAGTCCGCGCAAACGCGTGTTGATGTGCGACAAGTCCAACGCCATGACCTATGCCGGGGGCTTGTGGCAGCGTGTCTTCAAGGAGGTGAGCCGGGAATATCCGCAGATCACTCCCGAGAACATGTACGTGGACGCGCTTTGCATGCAAATTGTGCGCGACCCGCGACAATTCGATGTCATTGTCACCAACAACATGTTCGGCGACATCATCACTGACCTTGCCGCAGGGCTGCAGGGCGGTCTGGGCATGGCTGCGAGCGGGAACATTCATCCGGGGAAAACGTCGATGTTCGAGCCGGTACATGGTTCAGCGCCTCCGATTGCGGGAAAGAATGTCGCGAATCCGTATGGCGCGATTCTGACGGCGGCGATGATGCTTGGGCATTTGGGGATGGCGACGGAGGCGGCGAAGATCGAAGCAGCGGTGCTGGAAGCAGTGCGGCAGAAGAAGACGACGCAAGATATCGGCGGCCAGTTAGGGACAAGGGAGGCGGGGGAGTGGGTGGCGGGGAGAGTGGGCCGCAGCGGCTAAAGCCGCATCATTCTCTTGACGCTTTTTTCGCACCGGTGAAGCCGTGCGCTTCCACGGTCGTGTCAGCTCGTTATTAGCCACCGGACTTGCCTGGTGATCCTTTTGCTGTTGCCGGGGTCGGGATACGTCTAGAGGTTTGGAAATACCAATCTGCGTGCGCCGCCGTGGAAGGGCACGGCTTTCAGCCGTGCCGATAGCAGCGTCAAAGCGACCGGCTTTAGCCGCTGTGGCGCAACGTCCAGGAGAAATCCGGGATGTGCGGAGGAATAAGCGTAATCGTGCGGAAACTCGGCCAGTCCGGCCCGGACGGGATTCAATCGGATGTAGCGCCGGTGCTTCTCGTAGTCATCCCAATCGCGGATACGATGGTTGGTGAAGCTGCGCTCCCAGATTTCCAATCGTGATCCAGTTTCCTTCCTGAAGCGGTGAGAATATCCGCCTTTGATGAACTGCATGGTGCGCTCCAGAGCAATTGCGGGTTTGGGAGCGAGAAGGAGATGGATGTGATTGGGCATGAGAACGAATTCGTAGAGCTGAAATATCCCCCGATCGCGATATGCGAATAAAGTTTCTAGAAATAGGCTGGCGGCTCGCTCCGATCGAAAAAGCGGTCTGCGTTCCCAGGTCACGGTGGTGACAAAAAATGTACGATTTGCAGGATTTTCTACAGCGGCTAAGGCCGCTTCTCCTTTTGACGCTTTTTCGCAGGGCTGGAAGCCCCGCGCTTCCACGGTGCTGCCAACATCGTTATTTCTCACGGCGGCCTCTTGCCTTTGCTGCGACGACTAGCCACAGCGGCTAAAGCCACGCAGCTATTGACGTTTTTTCGCACGGCTGAAGCCGTGCGCTTCCGCGGTAATGCTGGCAGTTGATTCTTGTCTATTTTGGGTCAGTGAAGATGTGAGATAAATCACAAAGGCGGTTCAACGCTCCCAAAATGGTCCGATGCTGGAGAGTTGTGGCAAGAATTTCCTGATGCGTCATTCGCAGAGGTGACTCTTAGGGATCCTTCGACTCCGCGGATGCTTCGCTTCGCGAAGCACTCGCTCCGCTCAGGATGACAAGCTGTTGAGGGTTTGCCGCAAGCAGCGGCTGCCAATCAATTCCAGGCGGCCCGCAACCTGCGTAAGCCTGCCAGGGCAGCGATGTATCGTTTATCCAGCGCGTACGCTTGGGCGTAGCACTCTTTGGCCTTTTGCCAATTCCGCTGGTGCTCGTAGACGCGTCCGAGATTGAAGTGTGGATAGCAGCGCGCCTCGTACCGCGGAGCGGTCATCGCTTTCTGGAACCAGGGGATGGCCTCATCCCATTTTTCTTGTTGAATCAAGTAAGCCCCGATATCGTTGTAAGGGTTGCCGAAATCGGGATCGACTTTGATGGCCTCAAGACATTCGGCGATGGCGCGATCGTAGTCTCCGAGAAAAGAGTAAGCCCAGCCGCGGAAGGTGAAGGCTTCGGCGGTGGGAAAGGCTTCGAGAGAGCGAGTGTAGAGTTCAATGGCTTGCTGGAACTCGCCGGACATTTGCAGCTCGTAGGCTTTCTGGAAGCATTCAGCGGCGGTTTGACGAGGATCGGCTTCGGACATAAACAAACCCAATGATTGATTCAAAGAAATTCTATCGGAAATTACTCTCTCAGCTTTGCACAGCATGGTTGTGCTGCGCTTTGACCGCGCTGGGGCTGGCGCAAGCGCCAGCTTCGCACCCGGAAACACCGTCGGCTTCTCAGCCGCAGAAAACTGCCGGGGACGCTAAGCCAGCACAAGAACAGAAGATTTCGCCTCAAGAAGCTGAGGAACTTTTCCGCTCGGTGGATGAGATTCTCCGCTTTGCCAGCAAAGACACGGGTTTTCCGATCAAACACGAGGTCAAGAGAAGACTGATCGACCGCAATGAAGTGGCTGCCTACGTTGAAAAACACACCACCGAGGACGAGGATGCGAAACGCTTGCGCCGGTCTGAGTTGGTGCTGAAGAAGTTCGGTCTGCTGCCCCGCGACTTCGATCTGGGAACATTTCTGGTGGCTCTGCTGCGCGAGCAGGTGGCGGGTTACTACGATCCCAAGACCAAGACCGTCAACTTGCTGGACTGGGTCGACGCCGAGCAGCAGAAACCGGTTCTGGCCCACGAGCTGACTCATGCTCTGCAGGACCAGTCTTTTAATCTCGAGAAATATATGAAACCGGGAGATGCAGATCTGGAAAAGAAAAAGGAGGTGACCTGGGCCGATATTGAGAAAGACGAGATCGGGACCGCGCGGCAAGCGGTCGTAGAAGGCCAGGCCATGGCGGTGCTGATCGACTACATGTTGGCGCCGATGGGACAGTCGCTGAAGGATTCGCGTGCCGTGGTTGACGCTCTGAAGCAAGGCATGCTGGCTGGCACAGCGGACTCACCGCAGTTTCAAGGCGCGCCCATTTACATGAAAGAAGCACTGACCTTTCCCTATCGCTACGGAATTGACTTTACCGCGGACTTGCTGACTCAAGGAGGCAAAGAAAAAGCCTACGCCGGACTATTCCTGAACCCGCCCCTGACCACTCGCCAGATCATGGAACCGAAATCGTACATAGCGGGCGAGCGCGTGGAGCCGATGCGCCTCCCCGATTTCAAGCAGACATTCAAAAATTACGACCGGTTTGACGTAGGCGCGGTCGGAGAATTCGACGTGGCTGTGCTGATAGATCAGTACGCTGGAGTCGACGCCGCACACGCGCTCTATCCGCAATGGCGAGGCGGCTACTATTATGCTGCCTATCCGAAGGGTGATCCATCCGCTCCTCTGGCTTTGTTGTATGTATCGCGCTGGTCGAATGCGGAGCGGTCCGCAGAGTTTGCCGCGATCTACGCCAAATACCTGCCCAAGCGATATCGCCGGTTGCACGATGCGGATGAGAAGAACCCGGCAATTAACCTCGATACATTGGAGACCTTAACCGGCAAACACACTTGGCTCAGCGAGGCGGGGCCGGTGAGGATTGACGTCGAAGGAGACACCGTGTTGATTACCGAGAGCCTGGATCAGCCGACCTCGGATCATCTCGAACAAGAAATATTCGGGGCCGTAGCGGCAGGGAAGTAGCCTTGCTCACGCGCTGTGCGTCAGTGGCAAGGTTGTCTGCGTCATCGAGGAACTCACTCTGTTCTGTATAATCACCAGTTTGCCATCAGGGATTGACTTCTTCAGGGGGATGCTTGTCGCGAGCGGAAATAGGAATCATTGGCGGCAGCGGGCTTTACTCCATGCCCGGGCTAGGCACGATCAAGGAAGTGCGCCTGAAGACGCCGTTCGGCAAGCCCTCCGAAGCGTATGTGGTAGGCACGCTCGAAGGCCGTAATGTCGCTTTTTTGGCACGGCACGGGCGCGGCCACCGGATTCTGCCCACGGAGCTAAATTTCCGCGCCAATATTCACGGTTTCAAACAACTGGGCGTGGAGCGAATCCTTTCTATTTCGGCGGTCGGGTCGCTAAAGGAAGAACACAAACCGCTGGACTTTGTGATTCCCGAGCAGTTCTTCGATCGCACCCGTCATCGCATCGACACTTTCTTCGGGAACGGCATCGTGGCGCATATCGCCTTTGCAGATCCCATCTGCCCGGAACTCGCTCGCGTGGTCGAAACTGCGTGTAAGACAGCCGGCGTGACCGGCAAGCGGGGTGGGACGTATCTCTGCATGGAAGGCCCGCAGTTTTCTACTAGAGCCGAATCAAATGTGTATCGCAGTTGGAACATGGACGTGATCGGCATGACCAACCTGCAAGAGGCCAAGCTGGCCCGCGAGGCCGAAATCTGCTATGTGACGATTGCCATGGTGACCGACTATGATTGCTGGCATCCGCGCCATGATTCGGTCACGGTCGACCAGGTCGTCGCCGTTTTGGTGAAAAATGCAGAGAACGCGACCCGAGTGATTCGCCAGACGGTTGCCGCCATGCCATCAGGTCGAGACTGCAAATGCGGCTCAGCGCTGGCTCATGCCATCCTCACGGATCGTGACAAGATTTCGGCAGCAACCCGTCAGAAATTGAAACTCATTCTTGACAAGTACCTAAAGAGCAAAACCGGACAATGAGCGTTCTTGCGGTAGGTTCGATTGCCTTTGACTCCATCGCTTCGCCCTCGGGGAAGGTTGACAGCGTTCTGGGTGGCTCTGCGACATACTTTTCGCTGGCGGCCAGCTATTTCACCGAGGTGCGCATGGTGGGGATTGTGGGGGAAGACTTCACTGTTCAGCATGAAGGCGTCCTGAAAAAGCGCGGCATCGACACGCGCGGCATCGAGCACGCGCCGGGCAAGACGTTCCGCTGGGGCGGGCAGTATTTTGACAATCTGAATGAAGCCAAAACTGACTTCACCGACCTGAACGTATTTGAACGCTTTGTGCCGCATATCCCCCGCGAGTATGCCGATTCGCAGTTTCTTTTTCTAGGGAACATTCATCCCGATCTGCAAAAGCAGGTGCGGCAGGAGATGGACGGTGTCCGACTGACCGGGGGCGACACCATGAATTATTGGATACAGCGCACAAAGAAAGAGTTGACTGAGACGCTGAAGCTAATCAACGTGCTGCTGATCAACGACACCGAAGCTAAAATGCTCGCGGGAGAAAGCGGCTTGCCGCGGGCGGCGCGCAAGGTCCTCGCTATGGGCCCGCAGGCTCTGGTAGTGAAGCACGGCGAATACGGCGCGACGATATTTTTTCGCGAAGGCGCGTTCGGCATCGGTAGCCATCCCTTCCGCGCGCCGGCGCTGCCTATCGAGGAAGTGAAGGATCCGACGGGCGCGGGCGATTCTTTTGCCGGAGGATTCATGGGCTATATCGCTTCGCAGGAGCAACTGAATCGCGAGGTACTGAAGCGGGCGCTGTTTTACGGAAGCGTCATGGGGTCATTTGCAGTGGAGCAATTTGGTACGGAGCGCCTGCAATCTCTGACTCGACCTGAGATTGAGGCTCGCTTTCAGATTTTTCGCGAACTTACCCACCTGGAATGAGTCCTCCATTGAACCGCCGCTGGGACCCTGAGGCCAGCCTCGTGCTGTGGTTTGCCGCTTGCGTATCAATCGGATCTTTCCTGTTTTACCTGCGACAAGGTGACGTGCTGCTGTACGGAGACGCAGTTGCCCACATCAACATCGCACGGCGCGTTTTCGATTCCCGTACGCCAGGGCTCCTGCAACTAGGCACGGTGTGGCTGCCCCTGCCGCATCTCTTGATGATTCCGTTTCTGCTTTCTGATTGGGCGTGGCGGACCGGAGTAGGAGGGGCGATTCCTTCATTAGCGGTTTATGTTTTCGGCGCATTGGGCATCTTTCGTTTGGTCCGGAGTGCAGTGGGCTTTCCTTCCCGGCCAGACACGGCGGTGCGAATCGCAGCCTGGATTGCAACTTTGATCTACGTTGCAAATCCAAACCTGATTTACATGCAAACAACCGCCATGACCGAGCCACTCTACCTGGCACTATTTATCTGGATGCTGGTGTACTTCAGCGAATTCGTGCTGGAGTCAGGGCTGAAGGACGGAGATCTGGAGAAGTCTGGCCTGTCATCGTTGGTGAAATGTGGGCTTTGCCTGCTGGGGGCATGTCTGACCCGCTACGACGGCTGGTTCCTAGCCGCTACCATGTGCGTTGCTGTAGTTGTGGCTGCCAAAGCGACAGGGAGGCAAGATCTAGGCCACGGAGTCCGCAACTTTATTTTGCTGGCGGCGTCTGCTCCGGCGTTCTGGCTGGCCTACAACGGAATTGTCTATCGAAATCCGCTGGAGTTTGCCAACGGTCCGTATTCGGCGAAGGCCATCGAGCACAAGTCGGTTTCGGAGACTAGCCCGCATCCCGGCACGCGAAACTTGCTGGTGGGGGCGAGTTATTTCTTGAAGTCAGCGGAACTAAATCTGGCCCCGGGAAACTGGGGGCGATTGTGGTGGTTACTGGCGTTGACAGGCACGGTACTTGCGTTGATTTCTGATCGACGGCTATGGCCGCTTCTATTGCTTTGGATTCCGCTAATTTTCTACTCACTCTCGATTGCTTACGGCAGCGTGCCTATCTACTTGCCGGTGTGGTGGCCATTCTCGCATTACAACGTACGCTACGGTTTGGAATTGCTTCCTGCGTTTGCCGTCTCGGTAGCTCTGGCAGTGTATTTCCTGACCAGATTCGTGCGAAATACGACAGCGCGAGCCGGAATAGTGGTCGTCGCACTGATTTCCGTGTCGATCGGCTATGCATCGATCTGGCGCGATCCCATCTGCTTCCACGAGGCTTGGATCAACTCCCGCACGCGGACCGCCCTGGAAAGAGAGGTGGCGGCATATCTAAGAGGACTGCCGCCTGACTCCACGCTGCTGATGTTCCTGGGTAATCACGTAGGCGCGCTGCAGCAGGCGGGGATCCCGCTGCGCCGAGTGATCAACGAGGGCAATCACCGTACCTGGGTGCAACCATCCGATCCGGAGGGTTTGTGGGAGCGGGCCCTGGCAAATCCGCAACAATACACGGACTTCGTCATCGCCTTCGAAGGTGATCCGGTTTACGTCGCGACGCGGACGCAGGGAATGTTCACGCTGGCGGTCCTCCACGTTTCAGGCCAGCCGGTGGCCACTATCTACCAGACTCACCGGGCGGCACGGTAATCATCTGCGTTAACCAGTGGATGCTTGAAGCGATGGGAGCAGAGTTTCGCAGTGATAAAATTCACCCAATTCGCTCCCTATGATTACAGCGCAACCAATTGTCGAAATGCTCCGATCGGAGATGTCCTCGGTGGTTGAGCTGTCCATGGCGCGCCTGGTATTGGCTGCAATATTGGGTGGAGTCATTGGCCTGGAGCGCGAATTCAAGCACCGCCCCGCTGGGCTGCGCACCAACATGTTCATTTGCCTGGGCGCAGCGTTGTTCACCATTCTTTCTGACACCTTGGCGGTCGAGCACGTCGGTGATCACACTCGTATTGCCGCTCAGATCATTCCCGGAATCGGCTTTATCGGCGCCGGTTCTATTCTGCGCAATCGCGGAGATCTAGTGACCGGCATAACCACGGCATCGACGCTGTTCGTCGTGGCCTCGATAGGAATGGCGGTTGGCGGTGGGCTCTACCTCACCTCCATATTTGCAACGGCGCTCATCCTGCTTTGCCTTTTTCTGTTGGGAAGGGCGGAAACGCGATTCAGTATAAAGCTGGGATTTTATACCTACGAAGTCACCGGCCCGACCGCGGATGACGTCACGGCAGAAGTGAACCGTGCCCTGGAGGTGATCCACGGCATTATGGAGAATGTGCGGATTGCCCCCACCAAACAGCATGTGAGGCTTCAGTTTGATCTGGAAGGCACGCGTAAGAAACAAGAACGAGCTCTGCACGAGCTGAGGCAATCCTCAGTGTTCGAGCGCGTTGTCCCGCTGGGTCCGGTACATCCTGAATGAACCCGCCAGGGATCGCGATCCCATTTATGAAGGCCAGTGCTTGCGGAAACGATTTCCTGATCATTGATGCGATGGATGTGGACGAGATGCAGTTGCCAGCCGATCTTGCGGGCTTCAGCCGACGCATCTGCGATCGGCATCAAGGAGTGGGCGCCGATGGCGTGGAGTGGCTGTTCTCGGCCCGAGATGCTGACGTTCGGGCGCGGCTGTTCAATGCTGATGGATCCGAGGCCGAAATCTCGGGCAATGGCACCCGCTGCGTGGCGGCTTGTCTCTGTTCCGAAAAACCTCAGGAAAAAGTCTCGATTCGTACTGGGGCTGGAGTGAAGAGTTGCATGCTCACTGCCCGCAGCGAAAACCGATACGAGTTTGAGATCGAGATGGGTGAGCCCCAAGTGGGCGATGAGGTTGTGCTCAAGCTGGCGTGCGGCGAGGTTCGCGGAATTCCGGTTTCCATGGGCAATCCACATTACGTTGTATTCGTCAACCAATATGCCCATGGCTGGCAGGCACAGGCGGCAGAAATCGGACGCCACCAGAACTTCAAGCAGGGGATTAATGTTGAGCTCGTAATTGTTAAGGATAGAAGTAATATTGAGGCTCGTTTCTTCGAACGGGGCGTCGGTGAAACGCAGTCTTCAGGGACGGGCTCGTGCGCGGCAGCGATAGCAGCCATTGCGGCAGAGCGGGCTGAGTCCCCGATGAGGGTGCATGCGCCCGGCGGAATACAGACTGTGCGCTGGGAGGACCAGGTGTACCTGCGCGGTCCAGCGCAGCTCATTTGCCGTGGGGAGTTTTTCACTTAGCTTGTTTGCTTAACGTTTAAAATCACATGCCGCCTCGCTCGTCGATCCCGCGCACCAAGCCGCCCGTACTGCAACCCGGCGACACGGTTGGCATCGTGGCTCCGGCCAGCAACATCAAGCGTGAGTCGCTGGAAGCGGGATGTGAAAGTCTGCGAAGGCTGGGTTACAAACCCTTCTATTCTGATTCGATCCTGGAGCAGGATCTCTACTTCGCTGGATCAGTCGAACGGCGGGCGCGAGAACTCGAGGCAATGTTTCGACGTGATGATGTGCGGGCCGTGGTGTGCGCCCGCGGGGGCTACGGATCCAATTATCTCCTGGACGCTCTCGATCTCCGGGAAATTACCGCGCATCCAAAGATTTTCGTTGGCTACAGCGATAACACCACTCTGCTCACGTATTTTGCGGACGCCGCGGGATTTGCGACCTTCCACGGCCCCATGGTAGCGAAGGATTTTGCCGTTGCCGACGGAGTTGACTTGTCCTCTTGGGAAGCAGCTCTGAGCGGACGGTCGCAGTGGACGATGGGAGCGGGTTCGGGAGCAAAGCCGCTGGTTGAGGGCTCGGCGCAAGGAATTCTCTATGGCGGATGCCTCTCCATGCTGGCTGCTTCCCTAGGTACGCCGTACGAAATCCACACTGCCGGCACCATACTTTTTCTTGAGGATCTCGCCGCCAAGCCTTATCAGATCGACCGCATGCTGATGCAACTGAAGCTGGGAGGTAAACTGGCCGAAGTGCGCGGTATCATCTTCGGCGAGATGTTGGACTGTGGGCAGCACAAAGATCAGGGCTACACATTAGAGGAGGTCGTGCTGCGAATCGTGGGTGATCTGGGAGTGCCGGTGGCTTATGGCTTTCGCTCCGGGCATGTCTCGCGCAGGAATATGACGCTCCCTATCGGCGTGCAAGCGGAACTGAAGGTTCGCGGCAGCGAAGTCAGCTTGAAGATTCTGGAGAGTGCCACGCAAGCGGCGGTGGTTGAAGGCATTCATGAACAAAGCTCCAGACAAAAGTTATGAATGAAAAGAAACATATCCACTTGATTGGCATCTGCGGGACGGCCATGGCGTCGTTAGCTGGCATGCTGAAACAACGCGGATTTCGCGTCACCGGTTCGGATGCGGCTGCCTATCCGCCGATGTCAGACTTCCTAGAGTCCCTTGGCATCGCAGTTTGGCAGCCGTTTGCTGCGAAGAATCTCCAGCCGCCGCCCGATCTCGTGGTCATCGGCAACGCTCTTTCCCGTGGCAACGTCGAACTTGAGCACGTACTCGACGAGCGCATCCCGTTCTGCTCGATGCCGCAACTACTGCATGATGAATTTCTGCGCGGCAAAGAGGTGCTGGTCGTGGCCGGCACCCACGGCAAGACCACCACGACATCGATGTTGGCATGGATTTTTCACACGGCTGGGATGCAACCCTCATTCCTGATTGGCGGCATCGCGGAAAACTTTGGCAGCAGTTTCCAATTGGGGCAGGGAAAGCACTTCATCCTGGAGGGCGATGAATACGATACGGCGTTCTTTGACAAGGGGCCGAAGTTTCTGCACTATTTCCCTGACTCCGCCATTCTGAGCTCGGTGGAATTCGACCACGCCGATATCTACAAAGACCTCGATGCCGTTGAAACGGCCTTCAAGCGGCTGGTGAACCTGATTCCGCGGCGGGGACGAATCGTGGCCTTTGACCAGGGAGAGAGCCTCGACCGTTGTTTGGAGAAAGCATTTTGTCCGGTGGAGCGGTATGGGACAAAGGAAACCTCGGCTTGGCGGATACCCAACCTGCGCTTCGAGCCCTCGCGTACCATGTGGACGGTGCTGCGGAATGGCGAACCCTGGGCAGAGTTCGAATTCCCACTCGCTGGCGAGTACAACGTTTGGAACGCGACTGCGGCGGCTGCCTTGGCGGTGGGCTGTGGCATCTCCAAAGAAGAAGTCTCGGCGGCACTGAAAACGTTCAAGAGCGTGAAGCGGCGACTGGAAGTCAGAGCTCGGGTGAATGGGATTACCATCATCGATGATTTTGCTCATCATCCCACTGCGATTGCGGGCACGTTGAGAGCTTTGCGTTCGCGTTATCCCGAGGCACGGCTGTGGGCGATTCTCGAGCCACGATCGAATACGCTGCGCAGGAATGTGTTGCAGAATGATCTGGCGAAAAGCTTGGCGCTAGCCGATGAGGTCGTGGTGGCAAACGTCTTCAAGTCCGATTCTATTCCCGAACCGGAGCGGTTGGACTTGCAAACCCTGGCAGCGCACATCCAAAAACATGGACGGCGCGCGCGAATCGTCCCCGAGGTGGATGGGATCGTGCAGTTGGTGGCGCCTGAAATGCGCTCGGGTGATGTGGTCGCGATTCTCTCCAATGGCGGTTTTGGTGGCATCTACGAGAAACTGCCGCAGCGTCTGCGTTCGATCGGAGGCGCAGCATCGCGGGGAGCCGATGAGCCAGTGGAGGCGCGAGCCAAGGTGTGATACGCAAGACAACTTCACATCTCGCGCTGGCTCTGGTCACGCTCATCGCAGCGAGTTCCAGTCGCACCGCAGGTCAAACTCCTCAATCTTCACAACCGCAAATCCGATATACCATCTCGCTGGCCAATCGTGCCCAACACCTCGTCCACGTTACAGTCGAGCTTGCGCCTGGTAACTCCGAGCACGATCTGCAATTGCCGGTGTGGAACGCGCTTTACCAGGTTCGTGACTTTTCCCAATACGTCAACTGGCTGCATGCGAAGGGGAACGACGGCAATACTCTGGTGATGCACCAAGTCGATAAGAGCCGATGGCGAATCAGTGGGGCGGAGCATGGGGCCGCCATTGAATACGAAATCGTTGCCAGCCTGCCCGGACCTTATGGGGCTGAGCTGAATAACCAACACGCGTTCTTCAATCTGGCTGAGATCTTGATGTACCCGATCGACGGGCGGCCCTCGACCATGCAGGTCCGTTTCACCGACGTTCCCTCCGGTTGGCGGATCGCCACTGCGCTCACGAGTTCCACCGCAGGTGAATTCGCGGCAGATAATTACGATCGTCTTGTCGACTGTCCGGTGGAAATCAGTTCTTTTCAGGAAGCCGATTTCGACCAAGGCGGGGGACATTATCGCATCGTCGTGGATGCCGATCCGGCTGTCTACAATCTGCAGAAAATGGTTCCGGTGGTGAAGCGAATTGTGGCGGCCGCAACTTCATGGATGGACGACCGTCCATACCAGACCTATCTATTTCTCTACCATTTCCCGCGCGTTAGCGGTGGCGGAGGCATGGAGCATACCGATTCGACTGCGATCGATGTAAATGCGCGCGTGCTCGGCGAAAATCCCTTGGCCTTGGCCGATGTAACGGCACACGAATTTTTTCATCTCTGGAACGTCAAGCGCATTCGCCCACAGTCGCTTGATCCGATCGATTACACCAAGGAGAACTACTCCACAGCACTGTGGTTCAGTGAAGGCCTGACCAATACGGCGCAGGATCAAATTCTGTTGCGTGCGGGTTTGCTCGGTGAGCCGTTGTACTTAAGGCGCGTGGCAGACCAGATTGCCGAGCTAGAGCGGCGGCCAGCGCGCCTTACGCAGTCGGCGGAAGCGGCAAGTCTGGATGCCTGGCTGGAGAAATATCCGTACTATGGACTTCCGCAGCGCAGTATCTCTTACTACAACAAGGGTGAACTGCTGGGCGTACTACTCGATCTCGCGGTGCGTAATGCTAGTCACGGGTCAGCGTCTCTGCGGGAAGTCTTTCGGTGGATGAACCAGAACTATGCTCAGCAGGGCCGGGATTTCCCTGACTCCGATGGCGTGCGGCAAGCAGCAGAAGCCGTCAGTCACGCAGACTTTAAGGTTTTCTTTCAGAAATACGTGGCGGGTACGGAAGAGATTCCCTGGAACGAGTTCTTTATTAACGTGGGATTGCACCTGGTGCGCCACTCTGGTAGCCGGGCCGACCCGGGATTTGAGGCAACGCGAAACTTTGACGCGCCTCCGATTGTGACTGCGATTACTCCCAACAGCGAGGCTGAGCGTGCCGGCCTCGCGGTGGAGGATTCCATTCTTGACATCAACGGCCAGACCGCGAGCTCGGACTTTCGCCAGAAACTCTCGGAGTTGCGAATCGGAGATACGCTGTCTCTTCGTGTCCGCAACGCTGAGGGCGAGCGCAAGCTGCATTGGAAGATAAGTAGCCGAGAAGAGGTTGAGTTTGAGTTAAAGGATTTGGACCATGTCACCCCTCAGCAGAAAGCTCGCCGTACGGCGTGGCTGAAAGGCGAATCCGAGGGAGACGCGCATCCGTGATACGCACCGTCCTGATGCTCGGTTTCTGGGCGATTTTGCTTCCTCTAGCCGCGCTAATTTGCTTTCCCTGGACCCTGCTTACCGGCAACGTAAACTTTCTTTATCGCGTCGGTATGTGGGGAGCCCGGACGGGTGTCCGCCTCGCCGGAGTGCAGGTGCGGGTCATCGGTCTCGACAAACTGAATCCTGCACGTACGTACATCTTCATGTCCAATCATGCTTCCAATATCGATCCGCCGCTGCTGATACCGCTGATTCCACGCCGAACCTCGGTTATGACGAAGAAAGAGCTGTTCCGTTACCCGATTCTGGGAAGAACCATGCGCCTGGGTTCGTTGGTTCCAGTCGACCGCGGCGACCGCGAAGCTGGCATCGCCGCTGTGCGGGTCGCCGCTGAGGTCATCCGGCAAGGCATAAACATGACTATTTATGTTGAAGGCAAGCGCTCGTCGGATGGCAAGCTATTACCCTTCAAGAAAGGGCCGTTCCATTTGGCGATGGAGAGTAATGTGCCCGTAGTCCCGATCACGATTTCCGGCTCGCATTCCGTGATGCCCAAGCAGAGATTCGCGATCAAGCCAGGACTAGTAACTGTGATCTTTTACGATCCTATCGAACCCAAAGGGTTCGGCAGCCGCGAGGAGTTGATGGAAAAAGTGAGGAGAACGATTGACAGTGGACTGCCGGAGGAGTATCGGGAACAGAACCCTCAAACCACAAAGGACGCGAAGGCACACGAAGGAACTACTGCTGTCTAATGGTTGTTTGCAACCGATCCTGTCCGGACCGTAGTCGGAGCTTCATCTGGTCGTTTCAGCTTTTCGATTTTGCCCTAATTGCTTTGGCAATTTCCGGCAGTCTGCTCAAGACCGCGGAATATTTCAGCCAGAGCTTGTGATCCACCGCAGGCGCGCCGCTGACAATCGCACCGGCCGCAACGTCTCCGGCGACTCCACTCTGGGGCGTGACGATCGCACCGTCCCCGATTTTGCAATGACCGACCACGCCCACCTGTCCTGTAAGGATGACATTGTTACCCACGTCGGTTGAGCCCGCGAGACCGACCTGCGCCGCCAGCAGAGAATCGTCGCCAATATGCGAGCCGTGTCCCACCTGTACCAGGTTGTCAATCTTCGTACCACGTCCGATATGAGTTTCACCCACGCTCGCCCGATCGATGCAGGAGTTGGCCTGGATTTCCACGTCGTCCTCAATGACAACCGGCTGAGGCTGCGGAATCTTGTGCCACTGGCCATGGTCATCTTTGGCAAAGCCGAAACCATCGCCACCGATGACCACGCCATTTTGCAGAATCACGTTAGTTCCCAGCCGGCAGTGCTCGCGTACTACTGCATGAGCGTGGGCCAAGAAGTTGTCGCCGATGATGACGCCGCGGTAAATCACCACGTGCGCCAGGAGGACTGCGTTCTTACCCATTTTGACGCCTTCGCCGACGACCACATAGGGGCCAATGTGTGCGTTTTCTCCAATCTTGGCGGAAGGATGGATCACCGCCGTCGGATGGCGACCCGGCGCGTACCTGGCCGGCTGATGGAATAGTTCAATGGCGCGGGCGAAAGTTAAGTAGGGATTTTTGGCGCGCAGCATTGCGGTGGAGATGGCCGGGAAGTTGTCGTCCACAATCACGGCGGAGGCCTTGGTGGTCCGAGCCGCAGCCGAGTATTTGGGGTTAGCTACGAAGGTGATCTGGCCGGGTCCGGCCAGTTCGATTCCATTCACACCGGTGATTTCAATTTCAGGCGAGCCATTTTCCAGCCGCGCATTGAGAGTAGAAGCGATCTGAGCGAGTTTCATAATAGTTGGTCAACGAACGCGAGTCAGACGGAGATTGTAAAGGAGACGCGCGGGAAGTTCTTACCCTCTGAACGCGAAAGAACTTTGGCCGGGGTGGCCGTCCAAGCTCCGCCCGTTCGACTTCGCTCAGGGCAGGCTTTGGGCGGGAGTTGTTACTCGGTATGAAAGTGATCGGCGCCTTTAGAGCTGGCATTTCGTACGGGGTAGTATAATAGTAGTATGAAAGAGAAGACCTCTATCACACTGTCAAAAGAGGTACTAGCCGCCATCGACCGCATTGCAGGATCGAAGCAATCGCGTTCGGCATTTATCGAAGCCGTGCTGGCTCAGTACCTGCGCAAACGGGCGCGGGCGCAGATTGAAGCTCGCGATCTCGAACTCATTAATAAGGCCGCGGATGAGCTGAAAGCGGAGGTGGAGGACGTCCTCCGGTATCAGGCGACGGAACCATAGCCGGCGGTGCAGATGAGACGGGGCGAAATTTATCGCGTTCATTATCCCAGCGACGATCCTAAACTCTACCGCAGCTTCGTCGTAGTGAGCCGCCAGACCCTGATCGATTCCAGATTCCCCACCGTCATCTGCGCGCCGATCCTCACTCGCGGACACGGCTTCTCAACCCAGGTCTCGGTCGACATCGACGAAGGCTTGAAGCATGAAAGCTGGATCCTGTGCGACAACCTCGTAAGCCTCCGCAAGGTGCAACTGACACGCTTCGTTGGATCGCTCACGCACTCCAAGATTGAGGAATTGGACCGGGCGCTCAAAATGGCTCTTGCCCTGGAATAGGACGGCAAGCACACAAATAGACATCAGTTGATGCTATAATCGGTGCCTGGAGTTTTTATGAGGACAACCGTAGCACTGGATGACGATCTCGTACGCATTGCCCAGGAGTTCACGGGTGTAACGGAGAAAACGGCGTTGATTCGCGAAGCTCTCAAGGCCCTCATCGAGCGCGAGAGCGCCCGCAGGTTGGCGTCGCTGGGAGGCACAATGCCCGAATTGAAGAATATCCCACGCCGCCGGGTAAGGCCGAATTGATTCTCGCAGATACGTCCGTTTGGATCGACCATCTCCGTTGGGGAAACAAGGAAATGCGTAAGCATCTTAACCAAGGGCACATTGTGATCCATCCGTTCATCATTGCGGAACTTGCCCTCGGTTCGCTGCAGGAGCGCACCAAGACGCTTGCGCTGCTGGACCTTTTACCACAGATAAGAGTGGCGCAGCTGAGCGAAGTGCGACTAATGATTGAGGTTCGTCGCCTGTATAGCCTGGGCATCGGTCTGACCGACGCGTACTTAATAGCATCCGTCTTTATCAATCCATCCACGCTTCTGTGGACACGAGATAAGCGACTCCGTCAAGCTGCCGACGCGCTCGGCATTCACGCCGGGCTGCCTTAAGATTGCTCCGCGCACAAAAGATTCCGCCGATCTATTCACGCTCCGCTAATTGCCGCAGCACTTGCTTTCTCCTGCCACTTGGGGACATTCACGCCCATCACAATCAGCCATAGGCAAAGTATTAATTCCGGAATCCCAGCGGGCACCAAAAGCCAGTCCCAATGAAGGCGGCTCAGGAAGAGCACAAAGCTATTGGTCACGTAGCTGAGACCGGAAATGACCACCAGGGTGCCCAGAATTCTGGGAAAAAAACCCGATTTGAAAATCAAATATCCGCGAAAAATGGATTCGAAGCCGAAGAATACCAGGCCGATGCCATAACCATAATTAAACAACTTGGTCGACAGCAGCGCTAAAGCCTGTAGTTGATGTGGTTCAAAAGCTTTCAGATAGTCAGCGCCTCCCAAAATGAGCAAAGCCGCAAAATGATGAAGATTATTGATGCTCTCGATAGCGATGTCCATCAGGTTGAAAAACGCCATAAGCAAAGCAATATTTCTGTTCACCGGTCTGAGTAATACATAAAAAATCATCGTTAGCACGACTGCACAGACGAGCATGACAAGCGTAGCGGCGAAACCGATGCGCCACAGCGACTCAGAGGCCATAATGTTGCTGGCTGTAGCCGCGGCGTCTTTCGCCACAATGAGTTTGTCTCTAACAAAAAGCTCAGCGAAGCCGCCGGCCACGATGATGATTAGATAGAGAACTCCGCCGATTCTCGCGTAAAGTTGTGGCGATGTTTCAACGGTACGATCCGTCATTTCGGCTCCTTTGCGAATGTGAGATCAACTTCGCTCGCTGTGGAGTAGACATCCCCCGCCCAAAGCCTGCCCTGAGCGAAGTCGAACGGGCAGAGCTTGGACGGGCCAGCCAGGCTTTCTTTCCGAATCAACCGGAACCATTCCCAGGTCTCGCAAAAGCGGCGAGACCTGGGGCACCCAGCGGGCAAATCGATCGCATGCGACTCAGATCGGTCCTTGATAGCGGCGCAGCCGGACGGCTGCGGCGAGGAATGCCGCGGCGACTGCCAGCCCGATCCAAAGCCCCGGGCTGCTTAGGAAATGACCCGGAGTGATATGTGTCATGGGATTGGTGGGGAACATATCCGGCCCTGTGGAGGAGATCGTCGGCGCATCGCCGATGAATCGACCTCCCACCAGCGCAGCGAAATGCCACGTGTGGAACGCAAGGTTCTCGACGCCGGCGATCACCACCAGCGGTAACACCGCCCACAGAAATGGCGCGCGGCGAGCCCAGCCGGATACCAGCAGCAGCCAGCAATAAATGGGCGCGGGCCAGAGCGCATGAGCCGTCAACAGATGATAGAGCAGCAACAGCGACATCTGGAAGAATGACAAATTTGTCCATAACATCGCTACGCTCTGTCCGCTTACCAGCACCACTACGCTGCTCACCAACAGCATCATCCACTGCACGGCGATGGTGATCGCAAAGGTAAGGAGTGGGAGAATAACAAGCGGAATGCTCGCCTTCGACAGCACGGTGGTGATGTCGGATACCGGCAGGGATTTCCAGAACAGGATGCTGCGATCGCGACGCTCGCCGTGCAGTGCGTCGACGCAATAAAACGCACTCACGATGATCCCGGTAAGCATCAGGAGACCCGCCGCCATGTCGAACGGCTTCTGGGGGGTCCCTGGATCAAATCTCAGCGGCCTTTCCCATATACCCGCAATGATGCTAATGGTGAAGCTGAACAGGGCAACACCGGCAACGGCCAGTGGTGCGATATAAATCGAACGGTACTCCCACAATTCGCGTCGCACCGACCAGTACAGTGGCCGAGTCGGCGATGGGACCGCAGGCGCGACTCTCTGCGCATCGAAGGACTCGGGCATGGCATCGGATTGAGTATTCATCGGGCCGCTCCTTCATAATTTCCCAGTGCCTGGCCTACCTGATTGCCCGGCTTATCTCCCGGCTTATCTGCCAACACGGCAACGAACAAATCGGCCACGCTGGGCGTGCGCAGGTCGCCAAGGCCGGCAAGTTGCTGGCGATCGACGCCATCGAAGAGCAGGATGGTGCGACCCAACGCCTGACGCTGGTGCAGCGGTCTCAGCGCTCGCGCCGCCGCTAGCTCCTCGGGGCGCACCATCAGTTCCACGTAGCGAGACTCGACTTCCTCCATGCTGCAATTGAGAACGATGCGGCCGCGGTTGATGAACATTACATCGGTCAGGACGTGCTGGATCTCGTCCACCTGGTGTGTCGCTATGACGATAGTGCGATTGCGATCGAAATAGTCGTTCAAGAGGGAATCGTAGAATTGCTTGCGATACAGGATGTCGAGGCCAAGCGTCGGCTCGTCCAGCACCAACAATCTCGCGTCGATCGCCATGACCAGAGCGAGGTGCAGCTGGGTTACCATGCCCTTCGACAATTCGCGGACTCTGCTGGCGTTCCGGATATTGGTCTTCGCTAGAAAACCTTCTGCCTTCACGCGATCGAATCGGGGATGCACGCCGGCGACGTAATCGAGCGCCTGCGAAACTCGCAACCAGCGCGGCAGGATGGCGACATCAGCAATGAAGCAGACATCCCTCATGAGCTGATCGCGCTCGGTCCAGGGGTCGCGTCCGAGCACCTTTAGCTCTCCCTGATAAGAGGTGAGCCCGAGAATCGCGTTGAGCGCCGTGGTCTTGCCGGCACCGTTGGGACCGACGAGTCCGAGGATGCGGCCCTCCTCAATCCGCAAATTGATGCCGTCCAGCGCGATGGTCGCGCCGAAGGCCTTGCGCAGCCCGCGCGCTTCTATGCATGCCATGCCTTGAAGTGTCATTCCGAGTAAGCGTCCTTGGCGCAGCGAGGAATCTGTGCGAGCCGCGCGCTGCGGCGCGCTCTTTGCGGCGCAACAATCGCGCCTTGGGCTCGCTTCCCTGCAAATTCAGTCATTATCGGCATCCGACTTCCTCCGACTCTTCGCGCCGTTCAGGAGTTCTTCCGCCTTCAGGCCGAGCCGCTGAATGGTGGCGGAGATCCTCGGCCACTCTTCGGCAAGAAACTTCTGCCGCTCACCCTGGAGCAATAAATTGCGGGCGCCGACATTGATGAACATGCCAAGACCTCGTCTGGTTTCGACCAGCCCATCGTCCACCAGTTGCTGATAACCCTTAAGAACCGTGAGCGGATTGACCCGATATTCGGCCGCTACATGCCGCACGGAGGGCAGGGGATCGCCTTCCTTGAGCACGCCGTCAAGTATCATCGCGACCACGCGGTCGCGAAGCTGACGGTAAATCGGCTGACTGTCATTCCACTCACGGTCCATCGGGTTTCCAGATACCTCAGTTACCAGCCACCCCGCTGCCGCTCTGTACCCGCTTCAGGTCGAAGTGCGCGTGGATCGGCTTGTCCTTCATCATGAACGTCCAATCCTCGGTGTGATGGTTGGCGTCGATGATGGTGAACACCGAATGGTGCATGTGGTACTCCGGATCCCCGCTGATGTCCTTGAACTCGAACTCGACCGTCTTGCCGTCGGGCGACATCTTGCCGGTCATGCGCGGCCGGTTCCCCGCGTCGCAATAGTGAATTAGCGTGAGCTGGTCTCCGTCCACATAAAGCATCGTGACCGGATGGTCGTACTTTGTCGCATCTAACGGCGTTCCTGCTTCCTGCAACTCGTGCACGAGGGCATTCCCGCGAGAGGTTACGCGCAGCGAGACGTGGAGCGGCTTACCGTTTGACATCTGCGGCATCTCCGGCACGGCGACGGGGCCTTCCCACTCTCCCGCCAGGCTTTTAATGGTTGCGAAGGACTTCTGCGCCTCGGACGGCGCAGGAGCCACCAAAGACTTGTGTGCGTCAGTCGGCGCGGCGGACTGCGCGAAAACCGCGGCAGAGAGCGACATTAGAACAACGGGCAGCGCAAAGCGAAGGGATTTCATGTTCATTCTCCTCAAGAAGTTCACTTCTTTTTCTCGCGGGTCGGGATCATGCGCTGGTGCGTACTCGGTTGCGATGGCAGCTTCATGTATCCCGTCAGTTGTAGTGATATAGTTAACTATAACACTGCTAAACATGTCAAGCTTTTTTTCTTGTTTTTCGGTCCGAGGACAAATTCGGCAAGGGAACAAAGATGATGGCGGTCGCAAGGCGTCACGGATTCCCGTTGCGTCGAAGTGCCTTAGCCCCGTGAAGTGCCGTGCGGCATCACCGATGAGTTCTAAACTCTCTAACCGCATCGTCACCACCAGAATTCCTGATAGTGGGTCAGTTTCCGGTTAGGGCGTTTACCAGGACCTAATGGGAATTGGACCCTCTTTGCGCGAGTTTTGTCAGCAGAAGGATGACAGCATCCCAAACGAGGACCGCGACCACGCGCCCTCGCGATGCTAGTTGCGGCTTCTTTGCGACGGGGGCATTATCGCAGCGATCACTCGCGTAACCGTTCCGGCGCCTCGTTGCGAAGTCGAAGCACGATCTCGGTTGGCGGCATCAATCCGACGACTGCCCGCCGATTCGGCCACCCCATGGCTGGGACGCCCCTGACACCGACCTTGAGCCCGTCTTCGATGAAGGCGTCGACCGTCGGAGAAAACCGGTGCTCGTGCCAAGCGGTTTCCACGTCTGAAGCAGAGATGCCGAAGCGTTCAGCGATTGGGACGATGACCTCGCGTTTCGAGATATCGGCGTGTTCGGTGAAAAACGCGCGCGAAACGTCGTGGCAAAAAGCCCCGGCTTCGCCATCGCCCTTTTGGGCGCGCACGAGCTCAGCAGTCTCAAGCGCAAAACGTGAGTTCACGTTATGTTGTGGCGGGTCGATTGGAAGTCCGACTTCTTGAGCTAAACGCTCGAGCCTCGCGCGAACCTGTGGCCACTCCTCCCGCGAAAACGGCTTCGGTGCACCTTCGGGCGGCGTATCCGGATGAATCTCGAAAGGAAGCCAACGCAAATCCGCTTGCAGTTCTCGCGCCGCTTGTTCGGCCCAAACTGAGCCGAGATAGCAAAACGGTCAAATAACGTCAGCCCAGATGTTGATGACGCGATTCATCATCTGTCAGCTACGGCCTAGTGGACAAGATGCTTATCGAAGAACCTAGCCCAGTCGGTGAATACTTCTCTGGATTCAGGCGCATAGGGATTCAGGATGAAGCTGATGTGCGACATGCCTTCAAAGACGTTTAATTCTGCCTCTACATTGGATTGACGTAGCTTGCGATGAGTCAAGACGGTCAGGCTGAGCAACAGGTCCCGTGTTCCGCTCGTCAGGACGGTGGGCGGGAAGCCATGGAAATCACCGTAAATTGGCGATAGATGAGGATCCTTCAGGTCATTGCCGTTGGCATAGAGTCGTGCTGCGCGGCCCAGATAACCGCGGTAGCTGACGAGAACGTTGTCAAGCCATTCATTCGTTCTATAAGTGTCTCCGGTTTCCGTCAAATCCACCCATGGCGTTCCGACAGCGAGCGCAGCCGGTAACGGTAGGCCTTCTTCTTTGGCCCGCAAGATCATTGCAACCACCATGCCTGCACCGGCGGAACTGCCGAAGAGTCCCAGCTTTTTCGGATCGTTCGTCTCGGCAGTCGCTCTCCACACTTTCATGCAATCGTCCAGGCCAGCGGGATACGGGTGATCTGGCGGCATCCGGTAATCGATTGAGATGATTTTGAAGCCGCCATACGCAGCCATCGACGTCGGTTCCTCAGCTCCAGCTACGCCTGGATTGTAGACGAACCCACCGCCATGAACATTCACGAGAAGGCGATTCTGATTCTCTGGCGCAATCACCTTCGGCGTCAGGATGAATGCTTTGACGCCATCAATTACGGTCGGCTCCATGATGACGCCGAGTTTCTCCTGCATATCACGAGTTGCGGCTGCGGTCTCGTCGCCGAGTGTACTGATGAGCGTCTTCCAATCCGCCGTATCTTTTGGATCGGCATCCCACGCAGGGACCCGATATGGGGCAGCAATTGTCGTCTGTAGCGAGGGGCTTACAGTGCTGGGCACGGGAATGCTGCGCCCAGGAACAAAGCGTGGACCCGCTTGGTTATTCGCCGCATTTTGCGTTGCTTCGATCTGATCCCAAGATAATTCTGCGACAGGCATATAGACCTCCATTGATTGGCTTCTTCTCTGTTGGGTTGATGAATTTGTCTGGTAGGAGGTTGGTCAACTTCTTTTAAATACCTACTCTGGTTAGATCCGGATAGGTCCCGATAAACGCGCTGGTGTCCCCTGATTGAATTTCACTTGCCTGGTAAGTCGCGTTATCGGAAACTGACCCATTACCGAATTCCTCGACACCTTGACTTGGACCGTCACCTCTGGGATTATTCGCAGCCGTAGGGAGTTTCGAAGGAGGCTATATGCCGCATTATCTGCACCAAGTTGCGTACTCACCTGAAGGCTGGCGAGCGCTGATCGCGCAGCCCCAGGACCGGATCGAAGCTGTCCGCCCCGCAGTCGAGAAGTTGGGGGGCAAGATCAAGAGTGCGTGGTTCGCATTTGGCGACTACGACGTCGTAATGATTACCGAAATGCCGGATAACGTTAGTGCTGCCGCGATTGCGATCGCATTTGCCGGCGGCGGCGCGTGCAAGTCGGTTCAGACCACACCACTGATGTCTGCAGAGGAAGCAGTGCAGGCCGTACGAAGAGCCAACGAGTCTGGTTACCGGCCGGCGGCCGTTACCGGCCGGGCAGCATAATCCGAGCACAATGACAAAGGTAAGGCGGCCAACCAGGCCGCCCTTTTTCTTTTGGATCTAACCAGCGGGGCAGGATTTGAATCAAGCCAATCCAAAGAAGGAAGCCGCGAGATAGAGCGCTTCCAGAACCGCGACCGAAATCAATATCGCTTCACGCACGCGAGAGCGGGAAAGCTTACCTCTTAGTTTGGCTCCGTGGACTGCATGCATATTCGCTGGCGTGGGATCATTTGGGACTGGGGATTGGGCTACGGCGATTCCCGCCAGTTGTGGCGCCAGCGGGGCCCGTTGAATCCTTGGTCTCAGCGGTTCGTTGGTCACGAACTGCCTGGCCCCCACCGGAACTCGGGGCAGGCTGATCGTCGAAGACCAGCGGACTACCTGTACGGACCCGTCCTGCAGGCTGGCGTCGAAGGGTCTCGAAGTCAACTGCAGCGGCGGCATGCGCTCGGGGGCGATACGGTCGGCCAGGTTGCGCAGCAGCGAACTCCACCACTGGTGACTCATCTGATCACTGATCAGTTCGCCTACATCGACAGGCCGTGACTCCAGCTCCAGCGGTGGCAACGTCTCCGGGGCAATCACGTTGCCGACATTGGTGAAGATGGTTCGATACCAGGGCAAACTGACAATGTCACCTAGCAACATGCCAGTATCAACTGGACGCGAAGTCAGCTGCAGGGGCGGAAGTTTCTCCGGGAATAAAGTGTCGCGGATATCAAAAAAGAGCCGCTTCGCTAAAGACCGGGTGACACTCGCAGGGAGCAAGAGTTGGACGTCGCGGTCAGGAGCGATTGGTGAACCTGCGGGCGATCCCGCAGGAGACTCGGCGCCGTAATCTTGAGCAAAGAGACTCATTCGCGGTACTAGAGTTTAGCATTTATTGTTCCGGATCTGGGAGATTCAGGCCCGATTCCAAACTGCGTTCATGGCTTCCTTGCGACGTACAGGAATCGCAGCAGCCGTCTTTCGCTAGTAAGAGTGTGGACGCACGACAGGAAAGTTTGCAATCCGAGGAAATTTGTTTCGCCTTCCACAGCGACCAGCTCCGTTCGTCTTTGCGCCCGAGCGTCATACCGTCGCTTCGCGATCCGAGTGGCATTTTCCGTGGTGTCTACCGATCGCAACAAGTGAAATCCGGCCTGCTCGATTAATTTTTCATCTTGTCCACGGGGAACGAACTCGTAGTGTCCGATCAAACTGCGGGTCGCCACTTCTTCGTCGGAGATAAAACCGTCGATAACCAGCGCGTCACTGAACAACAACCGCCCCGCTGGTTTCAGCACCCGAAACAGCTCACGGAGGATCTGGGTGCGGCCGCGAAGATGGCAGAAGACATCGTTCGAGAAGACTGCGTCGAAGGTTTCGGCGGTGAAGGGAAGCGGCCGGGAAGCATCGCGCTCTTCAAAACTGGTTTTGGCAGTCAGGTTGCGCGCTCGCGCCAGCTCGCTAGCACTGCGAATGCCTTCTTTGTTTACATCGACACCAAGTATGCGACAACCAATCGTTTGGGCCAAATGCAGCGCATAGCCGCCCGAGCCACTCCCGATTTCTAGAACATTTGAAGCAGAAGTCAGTTCAAGCAGCCGGGGGATTTCATGAGATTCCTCGGTAGTCACCCAACTGGTCTGGCCGAAGTCCTCACCATAAGTCTCAATCCGGACGTCGCGATACACCGCGAGGTCATAGTTACCGTATGAAGCGTTATAGAGGTCAACTTTAGCGGCCACGGTCTATTCCCCGAACAACTGTACTTGGCCGGTCTCCGCGGGGACGCCGGGGCGACGGCGACGAGTGGCGCCAATTACGGCCAGGACGGTTAGCGATTCCAGCGCTGTGCGGGGCACAAAGATACGCTGCGTATTCGATCGCAGATCTGGGGGATTGACCAGGAAACCTTCCGCCGTGGTCAAGGAGAGATCGTTGGGCATCATGCCCTCGAGGACCTCGTTGTCTTTGAATTTGAGGCGGACCCAAAGGCCCTCGGTGCGCGGCCGGCTGGTGAAAGTTTTTCGGCTGAGCGCATCGGAGTCACCGAACTCGCGCACGAAGTAGACACCCTTGATATCGCGCAGCTCAATTGCCACGACATTCCCCGAGGTATTCAGCAACTCCAGCTTGCCTTCGCGGACGAAGTTGGCGGGCGCAACGTATCCGTTGAGCGAATCCCGGTCCATCTTGCGAACCACGACCTTCTTGTGAGTTGAGGGCATGCTAGTTGGCGAAAGCGGCCTCGGAGTGTGGCTTCCCGCAGCGCTGGCGTCCCGATTCTCGCACTTTTTGGCGAGAAACGGGCGGCATCTATGTTCGTAGTAGCCAAACTATCAACGTTGTGTTATTTTCTGTAGCTTGCCGCGTCCCATCGCAGGAAGTCTAAGTCTACTGGATAGAGTCACTTACAACTGGGTGGCGTTGGGCCTCTTGCTTCCCGTCGGAGCGCCCTGTGGAAATCTCGCACCCGCTGGCGGTCAGACGCTCCAGGAGCCGGCGTTCGCAAATAATGGCTGATTACATTTACACCATGGAAATCCGGCTGACGCCGGACCAACAGCGCGGCGTCACCCTAGTGCAGGACGTTGCCCGCGCCGCGGGCATGAACATTTATCTCACCGGGGGCGCGGTTCGCGACATCATCAGCGGTTTTTCCATCCGCGACCTCGATTTCACGGTGCAGGGCAATCCGCTAAAGCTGCAAAAAGAACTGGAGCGCGCGGGAGCAAGTATCGCCGCGGCAGACGATGACTTGAAAACACTCTATTTCACGCTGCCGGGAGGTGTCCGCGCCGAAATCAGCATGGCACGCACGGAACGGTACGAGAAAGCTGGCAAGCCTCCGATTGTGACCCCAGCCACCATCATTGAAGACCTGCGGCGACGCGATTTTACGGTGAACGCGATGGCTTTGTCGCTGAATCCGGGATCGCGTGGCCTGCTGATGGATCCCTTCAACGGAGCCGCCGACATCGAAGCCAAGCTGATCCGCGTTCTCCACAATTATGCTTTTGTGGAGGATCCGTCGCGCCTGATCCGCGCCACTCGCTTTGCCGCGCGCTTCCATTGGCCCATCGAGGAACGCACCCAGGCGCGCTTCGATTCGGCCAAAGAGAACAATTACATCGATCACATCACCGACAAGGCAATCGGGCGCGAGATCGAGCAATTGGCTTATGAGGACGATCCCCTGCACATCGTACGGGTCCTGGAGAAAGAAGGATGGCTCAAGGTGCTCAGTCCGCATTGGACCAGCGCCAAGGTGGATACTGCGGGCCTGGGCCAGTTGCTGAAAACGAGGCAACAAATGAATCAGCTCGGCTATTCTCCCGATCCATCACCTGCAGTTCTCTATTTTCTCACTGCTCGGCTCGGCGATAAGGAAATCGCCGACATGCGCAAGCTGATCCCGCGCAAGGATCTGGTCGAGGCCTGGCGAGACCTTGAGGACAACGCCAAGGATCTAGCCAAGAGACTCACCGGCAAGGAAGCGGGAACACCCTCGCGGACCTGGAAGCTGCTATCGGAGGCGCGGCCAGAGATGGTCTTATTCCTGGCGGTGACGGCGCGTCAGCAGGCGGTAACTCAGAAAATCAAAAATTTCTTTACCAAATGGCGGCAAGTCCAGCAGAAGATTCCGTTGCCGGAGATGACCGAGCTGCATATCACGCCTCAGATGCCGGAGTATCCGAAAATCGCGCAGGACGTATTTATGCTTCTGCTGGATGGCAGATTGCGGTCGCGCACTGAGACTCTGAAATTTCTAAAACCTTTGGCTCCTCCACCTCCGCCCCCACCTCCGCCTCCGCCAGTCAAGCGCGGAAGAGCCGCCAAGGCCGCTGCGGAAGCGGCGGCCGCCGCCGCCGCCGCGGCCGCGGCCCAGGCTACGGGCAAGAAAAAGGGGAAGAGCGCCGCCGCAGCGGCGGCAGCGGCGTCAGCATCCAGCGCCAAAACTGAGCCGATCAGACCTTCCAATCCACACAAGCCGGAGTTGCACAAAGCAGCAAAGAAGACCGCGAAAGCAGCCAAGAAGGCGAAAACGAAAAAGCGCTAGGTTTCGATGTGGCAGCACGGAAAGTTTCCGCCGCCTCGGCCGAAAAGCGCTACAATAACTACATGCATCGCAGTTGGGCGATTGCGGCCATGGTTGCGGTTTTGCTGACGGTATCAGCCGAAGCCCAACGCCACGGCGGAATGTCCGCTGGCGGCGGGAGCCATTTCGTAAGCTCATCGCACGGTTCAATGGGAGGCTCCTCACACGGTTCGATGATGGTGAGCCGCGCGCCTACGTTTGGCAGCGTTCAGCATCTGGGTACTGAGCGCTTCGGCGCTAGTTTTCGCGGCCCGTTTATCTCCTCCAATCGGTTTCACCACCATCATCACTTCTTTGCCGGGTTCTCACCGTGGTTTTTCTACGGCTATCCGGGCTATTACGGTTATCCCTGGAACTATGGAGACAACTCCTACCTGAACGGAGCTGATTCCTATCAGTCTTACGATTCGTCCTATGCCCAGAGCAGCGCACTGGCCCAGCAGCAAGAAATCGATCGTCTAGAGGGAGAGGTCGACCGCTTGCGGGACGAACGTGAGGCTCGGGTGTCTGCCGATGCTCCGCAGGCGAAGAAGGAGACTACGGCTCAAGCCTCCGAGCCTACGGTGTTGGTTTTCCGCGATCGGCACAAGGAAGAGGTCAAGAACTACGCCATCGTCGGAGAAACCGTGTGGGTCTTTTCGGAACTGAGAGCCAGAAAGATCCCGTTGGCTAATCTCGATGTGGAGGCCACCACCAAAGTGAATGACGACCGCGGTGTGGAGTTCCGAGTCCCCGAGCAGACCCCGGAGTGACACACTGCGCAACGAAACCCCGCTAACCACGCTGTGAATAATTCTTTACTCCGGTTCGCAGCGATTTCCCGTTAAAATGACGACAACATAAAGATTTGTTTTCCGAGCCCCCATGTCCCAATTCGTACACCTCCATCTTCACACAGATTATTCAATGCTCGACGGCGCTTGCGATGTGGAAAAGCTTGTCCAGCGCGTGAAAGAGCTAGGCATGCCGGCAGTTGCCATGACCGACCACGGCAACATGTTTGGCGCTGTCCATTTCGTGAATGCAGCGAAGCAAGCGGGAATCAAACCGATCATTGGCTGCGAACTCTACGTCTGTAAGAAAGAAGATCACAACATCGAGCGTACGCCGCCTGAGGGCGACACCTACAATCACCTGCTGGTGTTGGCGGAAAACGAAGAAGGCTATCGCAACCTCACGAAAATCACCTCGGAAGCATCCCTACGAGGCTTCTATTACAAACCGCGCATCAGCAAGAAGTTTCTCGCGGAGCATTCCAAAGGATTGATAGCACTGTCAGGATGTTTGAAGGGAGAGGTAGCCGAGCTCTTGATGGATGACAAGTATGAGGCGGCACGGAGTGCGGCGTCGGCTTATCGTGACATCTTTGGTAAAGACAATTTCTTCCTCGAGATCCAAGATCAGGGCCTCGAGATGGAGCACCGCATCCATCCGCATTTGTTCCGACTCGAAAAAGACCTCGGCATACCGCTAGTCGCGACCAACGACAGCCACTACCTTTGCGAGGATGACGCCCACGCGCAGGATGTAATGGTCTGCATTCAGACCGGTAAGTCGATTCAAGACACAAACCGTATGAAGTTTCAGGGCAGCGGCTTCTTCGTCAAGAGCCATGACGAGATGTACCGCGTTTTCAAGGACTCGCCTGACGTGCTGTCCCGTACCTTGGCAATCGCTGAGCGTTGCAGCGTGCGACTGGAGAAGGTGAGCAATCCTTTTCCGCACTTTGACGTGCCGGGGGGCTACACCCTAGACAGTTATTTCGAGCACGTCACCCGAGAAGGGTTTGCGCGGCGGCTGGAAGGATTGCGGACGCTGGAGACGCAGGGCCGTTTGAAGCACAGTCTGGCTGAGTACGAGCAACGGCTGGCACGAGAACTGCTCATCATCCAACAGATGAAGTTTTCCGGATATTTCCTGATCGTTTGGGACTTTATCCGCTACGCCAGGGAGCGCAATATACCGGTTGGACCGGGCCGCGGTTCGGCTGCTGGCTCGCTGGTTTCTTATTCGCTGGGGATTACTGATCTCGACCCCTTGCAGCACGAGCTGATTTTTGAACGCTTCCTTAACCCGGAGCGCGTTTCCTTGCCCGACATTGACATTGATTTTTGCATGAATCGTCGCGGCGAAGTCATCGACTACGTGACCCAGAAATATGGCCGGGACAACGTTGCCCAAATCATCACTTTCGGGACCATGGCGGCGAAGGCGGCCATCAAGGACGTGGGCCGTGCTATGGACGTCCCTTACAGTGACGTCGATCGCATCGCCAAGATGGTGCCGGCTACTCTAAACATCAAGCTGGAGCAGGCACTCAAAGATTCGCCCGCGCTGCAGCAAGCCTACGAAAGCGACGCCCAGGTGCGGCAACTGATCGATACCGCGATGAAACTCGAAGGCCTGGTGCGCAACGCTGGCGTCCATGCCGCCGGTGTGGTGATCTCGCCACGGCCGCTGATTGAATTAGTTCCGCTGCACAAGACCAAGAACGACGAAATTGTCACCGCCTTCGACATGGTGGCCATCGAGAAGATGGGCCTGCTGAAGATGGATTTCCTGGGGCTCACGACCCTAACCATTCTTGATGACACTTTGAAGCTGATCGTGCAGACCCGAGCGGAGCAACTCACTTTGGAGGCTATTCCGCTCGAAGATCAGGAGACCTACGAAAAGGTCTTTCACAAAGGACTGACGTCAGGGGTATTTCAGTTTGAATCGCATGGCATGCGCGACGTGTTGCGGCGCTACCAGCCCAACTCCATCGAGGACCTCACCGCTCTGAATGCGCTCTATCGTCCCGGGCCAATTCAGGGCGGCATGATCGACGATTTTATTGATCGCAAGCACGGCCGCAAGAAGATCGAGTACGAATTACCGGAGTTGCAGGAGATTCTGCAGGAGACGCTGGGCGTCATCGTTTATCAGGAACAGGTGATGCAGATCGCCAACCGTCTGGCCGGTTACTCTCTCGGAGAAGCCGATCTACTGCGGCGCGCCATGGGGAAGAAGATCGCGGCCGAAATGGCGGCTCAGAGGGAACGTTTCGTCACTGGCGCCACCCAGCGGTCCTACCCGCCGAAAAAGATCGAAAAGATTTTCGACCTGATGGCGCAGTTTGCCGGGTACGGATTTAACAAATCGCATTCGGCGGCATACGCGCTGCTCGCATATCACACCGCATACCTCAAGACTCATTATCCGGTGGAGTTCATGGCGGCGTTACTAACCTCGGTAACGGGCAGCACGGATGACGTGGTGAAGTACATCAACGAATGCCGCGAGATGGGAATGCCGGTCGAACCTCCGGACATCAACGTTTCCGATGCCAATTTCACTCCGCATGGCAGTGCGATACGCTTCGGCCTGGCGGCAGTGAAGAACGTTGGCCACAACGCAATCGAGTCGATTGTCACCGGACGGAAAAAGCTTGGCCGCTACTCTTCGATCTATGAATTCTGCGAGAACGTGGATTTGCGGCAGCTCAACAAGCGCGTGCTGGAGTCATTGATCAAAAGCGGCGCGATGGATGCGCTCGGCCGTCGCGCTCAACTGATGGCGGTTCTCGATAAAGCGATCGACCGCGCGCTTAAGACGCAGCGCGACACAGAATCCGGTCAGCACGGCTTGTTCGGAGTGTTCGACCAGCAGGAAGAGCCGACCCTGCAAAATGAGAGACTGCCGGAGATCCCCGACTGGGACGAGCACGTCCGTCTGGCCAATGAAAAAGAAATCCTCGGATTCTTCATCACCGGACATCCCTTGGAAAAATATCGCGACAAGCTGGAGGATTTGCGCGCCCTCAGCACCACCGAGCTGGCGGCCATGAAGTCTTCCACCGGAAAAGACGAGAACATCTCTACTGCCGGCATCATCACCAATCTGCGGGTGCTGAAATCGAAAAGAGGAGAATTCTACGCGCAGGGCACGCTAGAGGACATGGCCGGCTCAGTGGAGATGCTGGTTTTTCCCGAGGCGTATCGCAAATTGCAGGAGAAGGTCAAACTCGAAGTGCCGGTTCTGGTGCGCGGCGGTGTTCGCATCGAAGAAGGGGCAAACCCAAAGCTTACGGTCAACGACATCACTCCTTTAGAAGATGCCAAGGTTCCGCTGCCGCGCTCGCTGCGCATTCGCGTCCCGCTGGAGACGGCGTCGGCGTCGACGGTCGATGCGTTGCACGCGCTATGCTCCTGCCAAAAGGGGGAAGCCAGGGTATTGTTTGACGTGGAACGGCAAGGGGATTTCATGGTAGTCATGGAAGCGGAAGGCTATAATGTGCAACCGGACCGCCACTTCATCGCCCGCGTCGAGGAGCTGTGTGGCCGGGGCGCGGTTCGAATCATTGACTAAGATCTGCGGCGGATGAGAGTTTCCAATCACAGGAGTTCCAAGGCGCGTGCGGCAGCTGCGCCCGCAGCGGCGAATGCCATGCTGGTGGTGACGGGCGCCGATTTTCTCCTGTCAATGGTGGAAGCTCGATGGACCGCCAGGAACGGTAACGGCAGAAGGATGGATTCCACACAGAAAGCGCAGCAGGAACTGGAAAAAATCGAGCGGCAGGTGGCGCGGCTGCAATCGTTGGAAGGACAGGACGAGACCACGCGGCGGGAGATCCGGCAACTGCATGATCGCATCGAGGCCCTGCGCGAACAAGTAATGTCCCATTTCACCGCCTGGGACAAGGCGGAGCTGGCGCGGCATCCCCAGCGGCCTTACACGCTCGATTATATTGAACGGATTTTCACCGACTGGACTGAGATTCACGGTGATCGGGGCTTCGGAGATGATCCGGCGCTGGTCTGCGGTATGGCTCGCTTCCACGGCGAGGAAGTCATGATCGTCGGCCACCAGAAGGCGCGGGATACCAAACAGAAGGTTTACCGCAACTTTGGCATGCCCAATCCGGAGGGCTATCGCAAGGCGCTGCGGGCAATGAAGATGGCGGAAAAGTTCGGCAGGCCAGTGTTCACATTGGTGGATACCCCCGGCGCTTACCCTGGCCTTGGCGCCGAAGAACGCGGCCAGGCTGAAGCCATCGCATACAACCTGCGCGAGATGGCGCGTCTGCAGGTTCCGATCGTCACCACGATTACCGGAGAGGGTGGGAGTGGAGGAGCGCTGGCCATCGCGGTGGCGGACCGCGTTTTGATGATGGAAAATTCCATCTACGCGGTGATCTCGCCCGAGGGTTGCGCCTCTATCATGTGGCGCGATCCCACGAAGAAGGAACTGGCGGCGCAGGCTATGCGCATCACCGCCGAAGACTTGAAAGAATTGGGCTGCATTGACGGAATCGTTCCCGAGCCGGAGGGCGGAGCCCATATGGACCACGAAGCCGCGGCCGCGTTGCTCGACGCCGCTTTGAAGGAGCAACTCGCAGAGCTCAAACGCAGTTCGATCTCAGATTTGGTTTCGTCACGATATAAGAAGTTCCGCAACATGGCGCAGTTTCTGCGAGTGGAAGAGTAGGGCGTATGGACCCCACAAATGCGACTCTCTGATGCGCCGATATTTTCAAAATCCTTCCGATGGCTTCTCTACCGTAGTTGGTAGATGACCGTTAGAACGATTTCGATATCTATGGGAGTGCCGTTGCAGCTAGCCGGTTCGTAGCGCCACTGCCGAACTGCGTCGAGGCTTGCATCGTTTAATCCAGGGGTTACGCTAGAAACGATTCTCGGTTCGCTGACACTTCCGTCTTTTCCTATCCACGCATAGATGGAGACCGTGCCCTCGACATGTGATTGTCGCTCCTGTTCCGGATATCGAGGTGTCACCCGCTTGACCAGACGCGCCGGAGTGGGATTCATACAGCCAGGCTTTGAAACCGTCCCGGGTGGCGGGTTAAATGCGGACGATGGCAACTGCTTCGGGGTAGTCAATTCTGTAACGTGAATTTCTGCGACAGGCTTTCCATAGTCAACATAACTCAGAAAACGTGGAAACAACTTTCCATCAACGGGCATCAATTCTCTGTCCAGAAATGGGTTTTCGCGAACCAGTGTGCCGGTAGTCTGGTCGACGCATACTTCTCTAGTGTGATTTTCGTGATCGACAATTTCAACGCAGTCCACTTTTGAGCCGTTTATTTTTCTGCCATGGATCTTCTTGATGGTTTCGTCTTGTCTTGGCCCTACGCTGATAAGAGAGCGGTGCGGATATGATCCTCCGCCCGACCCATAACCTAATGCTGAGTGTAACTGTTCAATCCGCAAGGGGATGAAATCCGTGCTTCGCTTTAGGAAAATGACACCCTTACCGCCGACTTGAATCTCGGTGTACCCCGGCAGACTGATCTCCTCCCGCCAGCGCTCAGGGCCATCCCAGAGAAGCAGGTATGAGCCGTCGAGAGATTTGCCCTTGTTATCGACGTTGTCGACTCGAACACTCGCCTTCATCTCAAAAGACGGTAGCGCAAAAATATTTGTCTTCGCCTCGGCCTGCTCTATAAGGTCTCTGCCTTCCTGCTCCGCTTTGTCTGAAGCGTTCAGGAGGCCAGGGTGGAACACAAGCAAAAGGATTAGGGGCAGATAGTGTTTCACAGGGTTCAATCTTAGACGAGGGTTGGCAAAACCGGAAGATCTTGGGCGTCCCCCAGGCTGCTTCCTCTCAAGGTTCGGAGGCTCCAGCTTTTTGGCCGCCTCAAACTTCGAGTGTCGTCGGAACATCTCGATTCCGCTAGCAACCACTGGACAGCAACTTTATGAAATGAGCTAATAACTTCTAGTTCCACATCAGGTACCTTGGTGTTCGAACTCTGCTTTCCTCACCTGTTCGCTCCCACGTCCATGCCGTATAATTAAGAGTTACACCTCACTCATTCATAGCAACAATTGCGCGGGGGAGACCCGCTCCAGTCAAAGGAAGGATTCTAGGGATGGCCACCACGGATGTAGCGCTCCATGAAGCCTCGGGGCGATTAGAACCTAAGCGCGTCGTCAACAACATGAGCATTCAGGTTGCGACGGTCAACGGTTCCGGTTCGCAGAGCTCCAACACTGTGCTATTGCGGAGCATCTTCCAGATGGGAGTCCCGGTTTCAGGCAAAAACTTGTTCCCCTCGAATATTGCAGGTTTGCCCACCTGGTACACCATTCGCGCAAACAAAGATGGATACATCGCGCGCAAGAAGGAAATCGATTTCGTGGTTGCCATGAACGCGGAGACCGCGCGGGAAGATGTGATGTCGCTGGCACCGGGCGCCGCCGTTCTGTATGACGAACCTCTCAACCTGAGCACTCTTCGTTCTGATCTTATTTTTTATTCGGTTCCGTATGACAAGTTGGTGGCGCCGGTGTGTCCCGAGGCCAAGCTGCGCAAGCTCGTGAAGAACATGATTTACGTGGGCGTGGTGGCCAAACTGCTCGAGATTGATATGGGCGAGGTGGAAAAGGCCATCCGCAAGCAGTTCGCCAAGAAAGCGAAGGCAGCCAATCTGAATCTATCCGCGGTGCAGGCTGGGTATGATTATGCCGCCTCCAATCTGCCCAAACGCGATCCCTACTTCATCCAGCGGATGGACAAAACCCAGGGCAAGATCATCATCGATGGAAACTCGGCCGCCGCTCTGGGCTGCATGTTCGCAGGTGTAACTTTCGTCAGCTGGTATCCGATCACGCCTTCTTCTTCGTTGCCGGAAAGCATCATCGAGTACATGAAGCGTTTTCGAATCGGCGCGGACGGCAAAGCGACATTTGCTATCATCCAGGCGGAAGATGAGCTGGCTGCGATCGGCATGGTTGTGGGTGCCGGTTGGGCTGGGGCGCGAGCCATGACCGCAACTGCCGGGCCTGGCATCTCGCTGATGGCAGAGTTTGCGGGGCTGGCTTACTACGCGGAGATTCCGGGAGTAATCTGGGATATTCAGCGGGTTGGGCCCTCGACCGGTCTACCCACTCGCACCTCGCAGGGAGATATTCTCTCCACTGCTTTCCTGTCTCACGGCGATACCAAGCACATTTTGCTGATTCCATGCTCGGCGGAAGAGTGCTTCACCATGGCGCAAGACGCGTTCGAATTGGCTGAGCAATTCCAGACTCTAGTCTTCGTGATGTCGGATCTTGATCTCGGCATGAACAATTGGATGGCGGATCCGTTCCACTACCCGGAGAAACCGATCAAGCGCGGCAAGATACTAGGCAAGGAAGATCTGGACCGTCTCGGGGGCTTCGCCCGTTACAAGGATGTGGACGGCGACGGCATTGGTTACCGCACCCTGCCAGGCACTGACCACCCCGCCGCCGCTTACTTCACTCGTGGCAGCGGGCATAACGAGAAATCCCAGTACAGTGAGCGTCCAGACGACTTTGAGCACAACATGGAGCGGATCAATCGTAAGTTTGAAACCGCGCGCTCGTTCGTGCCCCGGCCGGAGGTTTCGACGGGCAAATCGAAGATTGGGATTATCGCCTATGGCACTTCGCACTGGGCCATCATCGAGAGCCGCGACCAGTTGCGCAAGGAGTATGGTATTGAGACCGACTATCTGCGGCTGCGCGCTTTTCCGTTCACCCGAGAGGTGCATGAATTCGTGAAGCAGCACGATCGCGTGTACGTGGTCGAGCAAAACCGCGATGCTCAGATGCTAAGCCTGCTCAAGCTCGATCTCGAACCAGCGCTCATAACGCGCCTGCGGAGCATCGCCCACATTCATGGATTACCGCTCGATGCGCGCTCGGTGACCGACGAACTCATGACCATGGAGGGCAAGTAAATGTCGACCACTCCGACCAGTACACCCAAACTAAACCGTGTCGGCCTCTCCGTAGTCGATTACCGCGGCGGTAAGACCACCCTCTGCGCTGGGTGCGGGCACAACGCCATCTCCGAGCGCATCATTGACGCGATGTACGAAATGGGAGTGGCGCCGGAGCGAGTGGCAAAGTTGAGCGGCATCGGGTGCTCTTCCAAGAGCCCGGCTTACTTCATGGGACGCTCGCATAGTTTCAACGCCGTGCATGGCCGCATGCCTTCGGTGGCGACCGGAGCGATGCTGGCGAATCGCAACCTGCTGGCGCTCGGCGTCAGCGGCGACGGCGATTCCGCTTCGATCGGTATGGGGCAGTTTGTGCATCTCATGCGCCGCAATCTTCCCATGATCTACATCATCGAAGACAACGGCGTGTATGGCCTAACCAAAGGACAGTTTTCGGCCACAGCTGATCTGGGATCAAAGTTGAAGACGGGGGTGATTAACGACCTCCCCCCGATTGACACATGCGCAATGGCCATCACGCTGGGCGCTACTTTTGTGGGACGCTCGTTTTCCGGGGACAAGAAGCAGCTTCATTCCATGCTGAAGGCAGCCATCGCCCACCAGGGCACGGTCATGCTCGACGTGGTCTCACCCTGTGTCACGTTTAATGATCACGAGGGCTCGACGAAATCCTACAAATACATGAAGGACCACGACGAACCCCTGCAGGAGATCAGCTTCGTCCCGGTTTTCGAGGACATCGCAGTCGAGTATGATGCTGGCTCGACTGTCGAAGTGACGATGCACGATGGCTCCCGCCTTCGCCTGCGGAAGCTGGAAGAGGATTACGACCCGACGGACCGGATCAAATCCATCACTCGCTTGCATGAAGCCCATGATGCGGGCGAGGTACTGACCGGCGTGTTTTACGTCAACACTCAGACGCCGAGTTTTATCGACCTGCTGAACCTGACTGAACAGCCGCTGGCCACTCTGCCTGAGTCCGTGGTGCGTCCGGGCAGGGAAGTGCTGGAGCAGGCGATGGAAGAATTGCGGTAAATCGCTCCAAACAGACAAAACAGGACTTCTCCCACCATCTGGTGCGATTCTCGCACTAATTCCTACAACTCTTTGATTGCAAACAACGTCAGAGACAATGCTGGTCAGGTGAGCGGCTGTGGTCTCTGGCACAATTAGCGAGCGAAGTGCGCCAACGAAGGGCAAGATCGTGCTCATAGCCGTAGCTGTGGTATTGGTCGTGGGCGGGATACTGGTTGTGGTCACAGCTCGCCGCGCCAACCCCTATCTGCGGGAGCGCGCCATTGCGATGCTTCGAGAAAAATTTCATGCCGATGTCGAGTTGCGGGAATTCAACGTATTTCTGTGGCCGCGGGCGCGCATCGAGGGATCAGGGTTGACGCTCAGGCACCAAGGCCGGACGGACGTTCCTCCCTTGATTTCAGTTGCCGAATTCTCAGCCGACGCTGATTTGCGTGGACTATGGGGAAAACCATGGAAGATCGAGCAGGTCAAACTCAAAGGGTTCGTGATTCAAATACCTCCACCCGGACAGCGAACCAAGCAAGACTGGTCAAAGGTACGGGACATATCGATATTCGTGCATGAGCTTGTGTCCGAAGGCGCCGAGCTGCGTCTGCTGCCCAAGTCTGCCGATAAGGAGCCGCACGTGTTCGCAATTCATCATCTGGTGATGCACTCCGTGGGGCTTCATCGCCCTGCGAGTTTCACTGTGCAGCTCAGCAATGCCATCCCTCCGGGAGAGATCGATGCTCAAGGAAGATTTGGTCCCTGGAGTCCTGACGATCCCGGGCTGACGCCTTTGGCCGCCGAGTACACCATGAACAAGGCTGATCTGGGTGTGTTCAGGGGCATCGCTGGTATCTTGTCCTCGGAAGGGAAATTTGGAGGTGTGCTTAACAAGATCGAGATCGAAGGCAGGACCTCGATTCCAGACTTCAGCCTTCGAACCGGCAGACATCCGGTGTCTTTGGACACAACTTTCAGCGCCACGGTTGACGGAACCAACGGAAATACCCTTCTGCATCCGGTGCACGCCCACTTTCTGAATTCATTTGTAACCGCGAACGGCGAAGTGGTTAAAACGCCGGGCAGCAAGGGTCACAACATTACTCTTGACGTCGTCGTGGACAAGGGGCGGGTCGAGGATATGCTGCGGCTGGCAGTGAAGACAGATAAGCCCGTGATGACAGGCGCACTAGAATTGCGAACGAAGTTCGCTCTTCCACCGATTGAAGGTGACATTGTCGATCGCCTGATGTTAAAGGGGAGGTTTGGAGTAGGAGGGGCAGAGTTCACCAACCCGAACGTCAGCGCCAAAATCGAAACCCTAAGCCGCAAAGCACAAGGTCAGCCGGGGAATGAGGATGCTGGCAGCAGCGTTTCGGAACTGAAGGGCAACTTCCTGTTAGATCGCGGCGTCATCACATTTCGAGGATTGACGTTCAGCGTGGTCGGAGCCAGCGTCGGGCTCGACGGAACATACAATATGGATCAAGAGGCGCTGGACTTCCATGGTAAATTGCGGATGCAAGCCAAGGTGTCTCAAACCATGACGGGCTTCAAATCATTCCTCTTGAAGCCGTTTGATCCTTTTTTTCGCAAGAACGGCGCAACCGTTCTACCCATCAAAATCACTGGGACACGCGACCATCCCTTGTTCGGGCTGGACTTTCATCACAAACAGGATGCTCTAAAATAGGACGCTCTAAGCAACGTCGCCCAAGTTGCGCTTGGTTGGCTCCTGCGGCTCGCCACTGTGCTCGGGGTTTCCTCCGGGCTCGGGAAAATCGGTGTCGGCGGACTTCAGCCGAGGATCCTGGTCGCGGTGCCCGAGCTGGCCCTGCAGCGAGCTGTTGCCCGGCTTATCGTGCTCATCGTGTTCCACTGCGCCTTTACCACGGTCTTGGTCTCTGCCATCGAGCATGGATGATTCCTCCTGGCACTTCAACTCGGCTCGGTCACGATGTCAGCCTATCCCAAAAGTTTTGTTTGCGGAAGGGGTCGACATTGTATATATGTAACATTCAGGAGCTTGCGATGAAGCGCTTTTTTCTTGCCGTCTTCCTGCTGTCAACTCTGACCGTTTGGGTTCCGGCTTTTGGGGCTTCGGCGCAAGAGACGAAGCCGTCGAAGCGGGCTGTTCACCACAAGGCCCATCGCGCCGGGCATCATGGCAAGCCACACCACCGGCACCAGACTGGCGCGTAACTTCCCGCCCTGTTCCCGGCGAGATACCAATGTAGCGGGGTGCCGCAGGTCTGGCCGCTTCTGCGAGACCTGGGAACGAATCCTCTCCGTCTGATCGGCAGATTTGGATTGGGAATCCGGCCACTCCTGTGTCTCCCAAAACAGCCAGACATGGGCCACCTAGTGACCCCCGACCGCAATAATGCAGACCGTACCCGGGGTCAACCACCTTCGATTTGTCTGCGACGCTGCAACCTGCCCTAGAATGCCCCCAGGCACTTCTCAATCATGACCGCCCCTACCACGCTTTTCCGGCCCTTTACCCGACTGATAAGAATTACGGTTCTGGGTCGGGAATTCGAGGTTCCGGAGAACAATACCTTGCTGCGCTGTTTTCAATACCTGGCGCCGGAACCGATTTCCTACGGTCGATTCTGCTGGAATGAGGATTGTCAGTATTGTCGCGTGACGTTCGATCTGGGCGAGGGAAGCGCGAGCCGGGCCGCGCTTTCCTGCAAACTGATGGCGCAAGAAGGAATGCGGGTGACAGAAGCGGCATCGGAAATCAGGTATTGCTTGAGGACCCTTGGACTCAGCGAAGCAAATCCATAGGAGACGGGTTCTCAACAGAGAAAAGTCAGCTACTGCGGCGCCTTGCGTGCCGTCGTTCCCGCGACCGGGACGCCCAGCTTACGCAGGCGATCACGTGCCTGCGTGGCTTCGTTGGATCGCGGATATCGCTGGACGACGTGGCGCAGTTCGGCGATACCGTCGTCCTTCTGCCCCAGTTCTATTAGAGCGAACCCCTTCTTCAATTGGGCGGCCGCAGCCTTATTTCCGCTGGGGAACTCCTGCATGACCTGGTCGTAATTCTTGGCCGCCTGCTGGTAGTTTCCTTGCCGGTACTGGATTTCCGCCAGGTAGAAATACGCATTCCCCGTCAAGTCCGTGTTGGGATAGTACTTGATGTAGTCGGAGAATTCCTGGGTGGCGAGGTCATTCTTGCCGGCGTTGTAGTCGCGAAGGGCATTGTTGTAAAGCACATCGGGTGGTGGGGCCTGCGCCTGTTGTTGCTGTTGCGCCTGCTGGGCGGCCAGGTTCTGCTGCGTCGACTGCATGTCTTCCAATTGCTTGCTGACTTTGCCCAGGCGAGCTTTCAGTTCGTCCATGGTGTCATTGAGCGCCTGGATCTGCCCGGAGAGTTGGTCGACATGGGCGCCGCTATCGCTCTGCTGCTTCTGCAGAGTGTTCTGAAGATTGGTGATCGCGGTGACCGCCTTGTTCATGCTGTCGGTGTTCTGGTCCATCAGATTCTTCATGATGCCCATACGTTCGTCGAAGGACTGACGCATTTGCGTCATTTGATTTTTGAGGTCCTCGACCTGGGTTTGCAGTTGAATCATCTCCTTGCTGGCGCCCCAAACCGGTGTGAGGGCGAGCCATAGGGTGGTGATGGCAATCAGGATGGAATAACGTTTGATTCTCATAATTAATCCCCGGGCTTCGAAAAGCGCTTCGAAGAAAAGTTACGACCGGACATCAGCCAGAGATCGTATGCTGCAGGATAACCCGTTCCGGGCACGGTTGGGTATCCCCGTCGCGGAAGGTCTCAAGGTGCCACAGGGGCGAGCCAATGGCCCGCCCCGCGTTAATGACTACTTCTGGTAGACGAAGTGACCACGTCGGTTCTGCTGCCAGCATTGCTCGTTGGACTGCGTGCAGAACGGCTTCTCCTTGCCGTAGCTGATGGTTTTGATGTGGTCACCACCAATGCCGGATTGCACCAGAGCAGTCCTTACAGAATTGGCGCGGCTGTCGCCCAGTGCCAGGTTGTACTCGGTGGATCCTCTCTCATCACAGTGTCCTTCGATCGTGAAGACGATGTTGGAATGCTGCTTGAGGAAACCAGCATCGCCCTGCAGGGCAGACTGCTGGTCCGAGCGGATGTCACTTTTATCGTAATCGAAGAAAATATCCTTCACGTTTTGCGAGAATAGTTCTTCTTCGGTTGCCGAAGACGTCGGTGGCGGAGCGGCTGCCGCAGTTACGGTAACTCGCGCCGTAGCGTCTTGAGTTCCTCCGGCTCCTTTAGCGGTCAGGTGATAAGTGGTTGAGTCGGCGGGAGTCACTGATTGCGAACCATTCGGGTCCACGGCTCCAATACCGTCAATGCTTACGTCGGTGGCATTGGTGGTTTGCCAGGTCAGAGTGGTGGATTGTCCCTTCTCAATCGTGTTGGGATTCGCTGTGAGCGAAGCCGTGGGTGCGGTGGGAGCCGGTGGTGCCGGCGGCGGTGGCGGCGCCACTTTCTTTTTGCAGGCCCCCAGCATCATGATGGCGCCTAATACGAACACCAGCGTGATCCATTTCAATTTTCGCTGCTTCACTTTCTTCCCTCCCCTTCGAAATCGTACGTGGCCTGCGAACAAAATTATTTCCAGCTCCAGTTGGGTTGCGTGTTGCTGCCCGCGAAACTTAACTGCTTTTGATTGGTGCCGTCGGCCAGCATGGTCCAAATCTGTTCGCTCCCGGAGCGGCTAGACTGGAAAATGATGTGCCGGCCGTCGGGCGACCAATACGGAAAGTCATTCCGTCCGCCATCATGAGTCAATTGCACCCACTGCTTGCTGGCAATATCCATGATGTAGATATCTTGCGCTCCCGGCGCTCCCGGCCCGTAGTGCCGAATCCAGGAAAATACCAGAAACTGCCCATTCGGGGACCATGCCGGTGACACGGCATAGCCCTCCTCGGTAAGCCGCTGGGGGTTGGTGCCGTCTGCTTCCATGGTGTAGATCTGCGGCAAGCCGCTGCGGCCACTCACCCACGCCATCTGCGCTCCGGTCTTGCGGTTCCACGCCGGAGAAACGTCGGGGCCTTTGAAAGACGTCAGCCGCTTCAAGTTGGAGCCGGATTGATCGACTACGTAAATTTCCGGATCGCCGCCGCGGGAGGAGGAGAATGCCAGCTTGGTCCCATCTGGCGACCATGCCGGGGAAAGATTAGTTCCGCCAAACCTGGGGAACGCTACCAGCCGGCCCACATCCACGGAGTACATCAGGATGTCCCATCCGGTTCGGGTGAGAGAGCTGAACGCGATCCGCGAGCCATCGGGCGAAACTCGCGGTGACAACGAAATGGAACCCACATGGGTCAGGGCGTGCTGGTTCGCGCCATCGTAATCCATGGCCCAGATTTCCTTGCGGCCACTCCGGCTGCTCACGAAATAAATCTTGCTCTCCGCTATGCCCTGAATGCCGCCACCGAGACGAAAAATAATCTCGTCGGCAAATTTATGGGCGATGGCGCGGGCAGCATCGGTGGTAGCGGCATCCTGGTATTGCTTGCCCAGCACTTGCGGCGAAGTGACATTCTTCGCGTCATAGAGCCAGCCTTGCACGGTCAGGGTGTTGCCGGAGGCTCCCAGATTGCCGAAAGCCAACATAGCTGCATTCGGGGGCGGAGCACTCCACGCCTCAAACTTCACATCGGGCGGACTGCCAACCGGTCCTAGGGGATAAAAGCTCTTCGACACCATATCGAAGATGCCTGCGTTGTCGAGATCATTCCACAGCGTGTCGTTGAAGACTTTAAGCAGATCTGTATTCTTCGCATCCTGCGTCGAGGCTTTGAAATCGGGAACTGCCAGGCGGACTTTTTCTACACCCAAGCCGGTACCAGTGCGGATCCAATCTTGAGAAAAGGTCGATGGCGAGAAAAGAAGTATTGGCAACAGCCATTTAAACAATCGATGCATGAATGGGGACATGTTCTTCACTTAACTATCTTTTGTAATCGAACCAGAACTCAACTGAAACCTTATTCCCGGAATAATCGGACGGCAGGGGACCAAAAGTATCAATGCGTTGGATGGCCCGTATAGCCGACTGATCCAACGAAGGTATGCCGCTCGACTGTTCAACTTGCACGTTGCTTGGCCGCCCATCGCGCAGCACATCAAAAGTGAGATAGACCCGCGGCGCTTCCGTGATCCGACGATCTACGTCATAAGTCAACCAGCTCTGTTGTACTTTCTGTTGAACTACGCGCACATACCAGCCGTACCGTGTCCCAAAGTCGCCGCCACCTCCGGTAAAACCGAAACCGCCTTTTGCTTCACCGGCGCTGAATGTTCCGTAAGGCCCGCTTACAGGGCCGCCTTGTCCGAAGGGAACTATATTGTTCGCTTCTACCGGCTCGGGCTGCGGTTTCTGGCGCTTAGTACTAGTTTCCTTCGGCGCCTTTTTCGGTTTTACGTCCTTATCCGGAATTGGGATAGCTTCCGGTTCCTTCTCCTTCTCCTCGACCTTAGGCAAGGACTGGGTAAGCCCCTTGGACTCGTTTGCCAGAACGTTCTCGGTCTGCACCGCAGGGGCGGGAAGCGGGATCGTATTTACCAGCGTCACTCCGATAGCGTCTCCACCGCCTCCAGCACCCCAGCCGGCGCCGTGACTCGAAGGCCCAACCACAGCATAAAGCAAGATCAACCCCGCAACCGCCACGTGCAGCCCCAACGACCAAGCCAGGTTACGGCTCCAACGTTCGTGTTCAAAGAAGATTTCAGCGGTTGCCATGCGTCTCGAGAGGTTGGGTCACGATGCTTACGTTGCTGATCCCTGACTGTTTGACCGCATCCATCACAGTGGCAAAAGCGCCGAAAGGAACGTTCTCATCGGCGCGGACAAAGATCGACTGATGCCTTGGATCGCGTATTTTTTGTCGCAGCTTGTCCCCGATCTCATTGATATTGATAGCGTCGTTGCCGAGGAAGACGCGCTGCTGCTTGTCAATGCTGATTACCAGACGCTCTTCTGTGATCTCTTTTACGGTGCGTGTTTTGGGCACGCTGACTTCGATTCCGGATTGCAGCACCGGCGCCGTCACCATGAAGATGATCAGCAATACTAAAACCACGTCGACCAGAGGGGTGATGTTGATATCGGAAAGAGAGGTTTGGGTGCGTCCATTGGAAGCCGTAAAGGCCATTACCGTCGCACCTCTTCTGCGGCGCGCGAAACAGGCTGGGGCTGGTTGCGCTCGACTGCGTTCAGCATCTCCAGCGCAAAGTCATCGCCCCGGGCCGCGAACTCGCGGATGGACCCACCGATGAGGTTATAGGCGATCACTGCGGGAATGGCTGCAGCAAGTCCGGCCGCAGTGGTGATCAGCGCCTCGGATATGCCCGGGGCCACGGCCCGCAGAGTCGCCGCACCCGCAGTTCCGAGACCGTGGAATGCGTCAATGATGCCCCACACGGTGCCGAACAACCCAATGAATGGGGTTACGGCCCCGGTGATAGCCAGCCAAGGCAGATTGCGTTCAAAACGCGTCAGCTCCTCGGAAGTGGCAATCTGCATGGCACGCTGGATAGCGGTAGGATTCCTGACTACGCCGGTCGAAACCCCACCCTGGCGGCGGAATTCCTCGAAACCGCCCTCAAATACTCCAACCAGCGGACTGGGCCGAAATTGCTCGGCTACTGCGGCGACGTCTTGCAGTCGCTGCGCCTTGCGAAAGGCTCGAACAAAACGGCCACTCTGCACCCGCGCTCGCCGCAACACGCTCCACTTGGAGAGAATGATGGCCCATGAAATCAGGCTGAACAAGAGGAGAAGAAGCAGAACAATCTTGGCGACTGGGCCGGTTTCACCCAACAAGTCAAGAATCTCGCCGCCGACCACCACAGAGGGGAGTAAATACAGATGCATTGTTTTTTAGGAGAACCCCAGGTTGATTATAGATCAAGGATGCGGGCGAGTTTCACACACGAATCGTATCCATTAACAGGCGAGAGTTTGGAGGTCTTTAATCGTTGGAGCCAATAGTTGTGATCTGATTTTCGTGCTATGCTGCGCTCAACTTCTTCATCCGAATTCCGTTACCAGGACGCCCGGTGCTCGTCGAACTGCGGCTCGAAAACTACGCGGTGATAGACAATCTGGCGGTGGAGTTTGCGCCCGGGCTGAATCTGCTGACTGGGGAGACCGGCGCCGGGAAATCCATTCTCATCGATGCTCTGGCTCTTCTTCTAGGCGAAAAGGCTTCCACGGACGTAATTCGCGCCGGTGCGGAGCGGGCGGTGATCTCCGCCGTTTTTGAAGCGGGAACTGACGCAGTGGAGAAGACCGTCGCCCAGATTCTCCGGAACAATGGCATCGACTTGGAAGACGACGCCGTCATTTTGCGGCGTGAAATTGCACCCGGGGGTAGGGGTCGCGTTTTCGTGAACAATCAGCCTGCGACTGTGGCAGTGTTGCGTCAGCTTGCGCCGCACCTGGCGACCATCCATGCCCAGAACGAGTCGCTGCTTTCCTTCGACGCAACGGCGCGTCTCAATCTGCTTGATGCTTTTGCTGGAGCACAGATTGAATCAACTGCCGATGCATTTCTTCAGTGGAAGAGTATCGCGAATCGGATTGAAGAGTTGCAGCGCGACGAGCAGGATCGTCTGCGCTTGCTGGATCTCTGGACTTTCCAAAAGAGTGAGATTGAACAGGCCAAACTGCAGCTCGGCGAAGATGAGCGCCTGGAAACCCAAAAACGTGTCCTGGCGAACGCCGAGAAAATTTACAGTTCCGCTATGAATGCCTTCGACTTGCTCTACGAAGGCAACGCTTCAACCTCGGCCTCGCTGCGAGCCGCGCAGAAGCACATAGAAGAACTAGCTCGCTACGAGCCAAAATTCCAGGAAGCGATGGCGGCGCTGGAAACCGCCCGCATCAGCGTGGAAGACGTGGGCGCGAGTTTGCGCGACTATGCCGGTGCCATCGAGGCTTCGCCGGAGCACTTGGCCGAGGTGGAAGACCGCCTGGCAGTTCTCGACCGGCTCAAGCGCAAGTACGGTCCAACGTTGGGAGACGTGGTCGCGTTCGGTGCCGAAGTCAGCCGCAAACTTTTGGAGATGGAGAATAAAGACGAAATTCTCCGCCAACTTCGTGCCGAGTTGACGCAAGCGGCGGACGAATATCTCCGGGCCGCTCGCGCAATTTCGAAGAAACGTTACGAGGCGGCGCGGAGGCTGGAGAAACTGGTCGAGGCCGAGATCAACGATCTGGCCATGAAGTCTAATTTTCGGATTGAGGTCGGCGGCACAGATGAAGAAGGGAACTGGACGGCTACCGGCTTCGATCAGGTCCTGTACATGATTTCCACCAATCCTGGCGAACCGTTGCGGCAATTGGAACACATTGCATCGGGCGGAGAGCTGTCACGAGTCATGCTCGCGCTGAAAACCAGTGTGGAAGCCGGAAAAGCTACCCCTTCGAGCCGCGCCGGCGGTACAAAATCAGCGCGGGCTTTAGCGCAGCGCACACTGGTGTTTGACGAAATTGATACCGGCATCGGCGGCCGGGCAGCGGAGATGGTGGGGAAAAAACTAAAGAGCTTGTCCGGCGCCAACCAGGTGCTTTGCGTCACTCACCTTCCACAGATCGCAACCTTCGCCGACCACCACTATTTGATCGAAAAGAAAAACATCGGCGGCCGCACCCGGACAACGGTTCGTCCGATTACCGGGGAAGAACGCACCGAGGAAGTCGCTCGCATGTTGAGCGGCGCCAAGCTGACTGACACCTCCCGCAAACATGCCGAACAAATGCTGAAGGCGAACGCGTGAACTCGTCCAGGTGGGCCCAACTGCCGTGGTCAGCGATGAAGGTTTGGTCAAAAATTGCGATGCAGTGGACGTGTTCACGCCCCCAGCCCGAGGAAGGTTTCCATTCACCATGCAAATATCCCCAATCGCTGCTAATCCTAGGCGTTTCTATGGCTTACGTTGACCCCGTATGTACTTTTTCGATACTCTAGTTGCAAAAGCCCCATAAGAGGCGTGTACCCTAGAAGGTAGAAAAAAGTAGAAATATGCTAGGAAGAGATATCTCCGCTCAGGACGAGAATACCTTGCTGCTATTGAAGCCCCGGGGCTTCTGTGCGGGAGTGGTACGGGCGATTGACATCGTTCGCATTGCCCTGGAAGCTTTTGGCCCGCCAATCTATGTGCGCAAAGAAATTGTCCACAACCGTTTTGTGGTTGAGGAGTTGCAAGGAAAAGGCGCGATCTTTGTCGACAGCGTCGAAGAGGTCCCAAACGGCGAACGAGTGATCTACAGCGCCCATGGGGTTTCGCCCGAAGTGCGGGAAGCCAGCGAACAACGGGGATTGCGAGTGATTGACGCGACTTGCCCTTTGGTGACCAAGGTCCATGTGGAGGCGGTCAAGTTCGCCAAGGAAGGATATTCGCTGATCCTGATCGGTCACCGCGACCATGACGAAGTTATTGGAACGCTAGGCGAGGCTCCAGTGGTGACCCAAGTAGTGGGTTCGCCAGAGCAAGTTGAATCTCTGACCGTCGCTAATCCCGACCGGGTCGCGTATCTGACCCAGACAACCCTGAGCCTTGATGAAACCAAGGACATCATTGCAGCCTTGCGGCAACGGTTCCCCAACATCAAGGGACCGGCAGCGCAGGATATCTGCTATGCCACCGAAAATCGGCAGGTTGCGGTGAAGCAGGTGGCCTCGGACGCGGATCTGTTGCTCGTGGTCGGATCGGACAACAGCTCAAATTCCAACCGTCTGGTGGAAGTTGCCCGAAACCTGGGCACCGGCTCGCATCTAATCGATAGCTTCCGCAATATCCGGCCGGAATGGCTGGAGGGAGTGAAAACGATCGCCTTGACGGCGGGTGCTTCCGCTCCCGAGTGCCTGGTGGAAGAGGTTGTCGAATTTCTGGGCACTAGAGGCTTCAACAACGTGAAAGAAGTGGAAGTGATGCCTGAGAACGTACGGTTTGGGCTGCCCCCGGAGATCGTGGAAGCCATTGCCAGTGCGCCCACGGCGGCAGTCGCGGAGTAGATACAGCTATCTATATGGAAGAAACCTCCCCTTCCCATTCCGCATCTGCGCTACCGCCGATGCGTTTCGGAAAAATTGATGACCTGGCCAGCCGGGTTGCCGCCGCCATTGATGGCGCGCGGAACTCTCTTTTCTCCGAACAACACGAAGAGGGTTACTGGTGCGGTGAGCTGGAAGCCGATACTTCGCTGGAATCCGACTACATCGTGCTGCACACGCTGCTGGGCACGGGCGATGCACGGCGCTTTCAAAAAGCTGCTCGTCACATCCTTCAACACCAGAATGAAGACGGCGGCTGGAGTATTTATGCCGACGGGCCATCGAACGTTAGTGTCTCGGTCAAGGCTTACTTTGGACTGAAGCTGGCTGGATATGCGGCTGATCATCCGGCTTTGCAGCGCGCCCGCAAGAAGATTTTGGAACTGGGCGGCGTTACCGAAGTCAACACCTTCACCAAGATCTATCTCTGTTTCTTCGGGCAGTACGATTATGACGCGGTCCCCGCTATTCCGCCGGAAATCGTGCTATTTCCCAATTGGTTCTGGTTCAATATCTACGAGATTTCTTCGTGGTCGCGGGCCATTCTGGTTCCCCTCTCGATCGCCTACGCCAAAAAGCCGTTTAAGAAGATTCCCGAGGAGATGGGAGTGGAGGAATTGTTCGTCGGTGGACGCGACAAGTCCCGCATGCATCTGCGCTGGTCGAAGAAGCTGGTCTCGTGGCGCAACTTCTTCCTCTCTCTGGACCGGCTGACTCATTGGTTTGAGGCTGTACATATCCGCCCGCTGCGCTCCATCGCATTGAAAAAAGCGGAGAAATGGATGCTGGAACGCTTTGAGATGAGCGATGGATTGGGCGCGATTTATCCGTCGATGATGAACGCCATCATCGCGCTGCGCTGCCTGGGGTATTCCGTCGACGACCCCCAATTCATTCGCGCTATGGACGAGTTTGAAAAGCTGGGAATTGAGGAGAAAGACACGTTTCGCATGCAACCCTGCAAATCGCCGGTATGGGACGCCGCCTACGCCCTCTTTGCTCTGGGGCACAGCGGCGTGCCCGCGAATGATGGCCGCCTAGTCAAGTGCGCCGACTGGATTCTGCAGAAGCAAGTCCGGAACGTGGGCGATTGGAAGGTGAAAAACTCCAAGGGGCAACCCGGCGGATGGTATTTCGAATTCAACAACGAGTTTTACCCTGATGTGGACGACAGCGCAATGGTTTGTCTGGCACTAAGCCAGGTGGAGCATCCCAACGGACGCTATCAACGCGAGTCGGTGCAGCGAGCGATTGACTGGATTTTCTCCATGCAGTGCCGCAACGGGGGGTGGGCTTCATTCGACAAAAACAACGACCGCATGGTCTTCCAGCACATTCCTTTCGCGGACCACAACGCCATGCTCGATCCCGCGACGGTAGACATCACCGGACGGATTCTGGAGATGCTGGCGACGTACGGTTACGACAAGAATCACACTGCGGTGAAGAAGGCGATAAAGTTTATCCGCGATGAGCAGGAACCGGATGGCTCCTGGTTTGGGCGTTGGGGCGTGAATTACATCTACGGCACCATGCTGGTGTTGCGCGGCCTGGAGGCGATGGGCGTGGACCATCACGAGCCGTACGTGCAGCAGGCGGCGGAGTGGTTACGCATGATGCAGAACCCTGACGGCGGCTGGGGAGAGACCTGCGGATCCTACGATGATCCCAATACCAGGGGAGTAGGTCCGAGCACCCCATCGCAGACCGCGTGGGCGGTGATGGGCCTGCTGGCTGCGAATGATACGCGCAGTGATTGCGTGGTCCGGGGCATCGCTTACCTGTTGCGTTCGCAAAAGAAAGACGGATCGTGGGACGAGCCGTACTTCACCGGCACCGGCTTCCCGCGCGTCTTCTACCTGAAATATCATATGTACCGCCAATATTTTCCGCTAATCGCGCTGACTACCTACAAGAAAGTTCTGGCGGAGAAAACCAGCGATTAGCTTTGCATGCTAGCTTTTGTTACCGGCGCGACGGGATTCGTGGGCAGTCACGTTGCGCGCGTCCTTGCCGAGCAGGGCGCTGACTTGCGGCTGCTGGTCCGCTCAGGCAGCGATCCGAAAAATATTGAGGGCCTGAAAGCGGATCGAGTTGCTGGGGACTTGTGTGATCCTGCATCGCTAGAAAAGGCTATGGCGGGCTGCGATGTTGTCTTTCACGTTGCGGCTGACTATCGACTCTGGGTGCGGGATCCCGAGCGGATGTACCGCGCCAACGTCGAAGGTACCCGGGCCATCCTGAAAGCTGCGCTCCAGAATGGCGTGCGACGTGTGGTTTATACCTCCAGCGTTGCGACCATGGGGTTCAGCTCGAATGGTCATGTAGCGGACGAAAATTCGCCTGTATCGCTGGAGAACATGATTGGCCCTTACAAGCGGTCGAAATTCCTGGCCGAAGAGGTTGCAATAGAAGCCGGGCACAGCGGGATGGATGTCGTAGTGGTCAATCCCAGTACGCCGGTCGGTGAGCGGGACATAAAACCGACGCCGACGGGGCGGATCATCCTTGACTTCCTGAAGAAGAAGTTTCCCGCCTACGTGGATACCGGTTTGAATCTGGTCGACGTAACCGAGTGCGCTCACGGTCATGTTGCGGCGCTTGAAAAGGGGAGAACTGGCGAGCGCTACATTCTAGGCGGAGAGAACTTAACGCTGAAGCAGATTCTGGATGAGCTGGCCGCGATCACGGGGCTGCCATCACCCAAAGTCAGGGTTCCTTACGTGGTTGCCCTAGCGACAGGCGTGGTGGATGAGATATTGACGGGGCGCATTCTAAAGCGAGAACCGCGCGCGACCATCGACGCCGTGCGCATGGGTAGGAAAAAAATGTTCGTCTCTTCGAACAAAGCCGCTCGCGAATTGGGATGGAAGATTGTTCCGGTGGACAATGCCCTGCGATGTGCGGTCGAGTGGTTCAGAGCGAACGGGTATGCGTGATTGATGCGGACTCAAGATGGAGATACAGCGCTGTCAGTTTCAGGCAAAGTCGCGATCGTCGCCGCGTTAAAGCGCGAAGTGCATCCACTAATCAGAAACTGGCATGCAAACAAACGGCAACATGAGGGCCGCAGGTTCAAGTTTTTCGAGAGTGAGTGGGCTGTCCTGGTTTGCGGTGGGATTGGGGCGGAGGCGGCACGCCGGGCGTCCGAAGCGGTAATCGCTATCTACCATCCTTCGCTCATAATCTCTGCCGGTTTCGCCGGCGCGTTAGATCCCAGTCTGTTGGTTGGCAATGTTCTGATGCCGCGCTGGGTCATCGATGCCGGCGACGGCAGCCGCACTGACACAGGAGCGGGAGTTGGAGCACTGATCAGCATTGACTCCGTTGCCGGCCCGGGACAAAAAGCAAAATTAGCCAAGGCCTACGACGCTCAGGCGGTAGACATGGAGGCCGCTGCCGTGGCCCGGGGCGCCCAGGCGCGAGGAGTGCGATTCGTTGCGATTAAAGCCATTTCAGATGAAAGCAACTTCGTCATGCCGCCAATGAAACAGTTTGTAAATGGAAACGGAGAGTTCAATACCAGCAGGTTTGTGGTTTTCGCCCTGGTGCGTCCCTGGCTATGGCTGAAGATGGTCCAGTTGGCAAGGAACGCTTCTCGGGCCGCAAGGGCACTGTGCGAGTCGCTCGAGCAACGCAGTCGTACCGGCGGCAATGGCGAAACCTTGGGTTTGAAGCCGCTGGTTAGTCAAGGGCAGCAATGAGAGGAGCGAAAATTTGGATCGTCTTGGCTGCGACTGCCCTGGCAGGTCAGGCTGCTGCCCAGACTGCGCCGGCATCCCCGTACGTCGAGAGTTTTCGAAAGGGTTCGGTTCGCGTGGGCGAGCGCAGCATCGTGGCAAATTTGACCACAGAGAGGCCAAGTCTTGAATTGAAGATCAAGGATTCCGAAGGTACCGACCGCTACCAGTTTTCGCTCGTTCCCCAAAATGTGGGCGAGGGAGACGACCGGATTATCGCGTGGCGAGCGTTGCTGATCGACTTGCAACGACAATACCTGGGGAACCTGCTGGTGGCGACCAAGCCACCGGCATTGCTTTCCGACCGTCCACAGGATCGGGCTTGGTGGCTGGATCCGAACCCGTACGCAGTGGTTCCGCTGCGCTCTGAACGCGTGTTTAAGGTCGAAGACTTCTACTGCATCGTCAGGGTTACGGATCACCATTTCACTGTACCGGAGCGGATGCTGTTGGACTCTATGAAAGTGGACGTGCAGTTTACGGAAAGCAATCCCTTGAACAGTTCAAGTAGTGCGAACCGAGTTCGATGATGGCGATTGCGGGACAACTCAAGATCGAAGAAAAACAGCTGTCCATCCCTGCCACCATGTTGGCCGCAGTGTACCGCGGGGTAAATGACGTTCGCATGGAGACCGTGCCCGTTCCCCGCATCGCCTCCGGCGAGTTGCTGGTCCGGGTCCACACTTGCGGCATTTGCGGCACCGATTTAAAAAAGATTGCCACGGGATCTCACTCGCCGCCGCGAATCTTTGGTCACGAAACTTCGGGCATCGTTGCAGCCGTGGGGGATGGCGCACACGACTTTAAGCCCGGCGACCGCGTTGTCGTCTTCCATCACATTCCGTGCGGCGAATGCTATTACTGCCGCCACAAAACTTTTGCCCAGTGTGAAACCTACAAGAAGGTGGGCTGCACGGCTGGTTTCGAGCCCTCGGGTGGTGGATTTGCCGAGTATGTCCGCGTGATGGACTGGATCGTGCGACGCGGAACAGTACGTATTCCAGACGAGGTTTCATTCGAGCAGGCCTGTTTTGTTGAGCCAATCAACACCTGCATGAAGGGGATCGAAAGGCTGCACCTGCAGTTGGGCGAGACAGTTCTTGTGATCGGTCAGGGTCCGATCGGTATCCTATTGAGTATATTGGCGAAACGGGCAGGGGTCACGGTAATAACTTCCGATTTGTATCCGCAGAGGCTTACAATATCTAAAAGCTTCGGTTTACAGAAGAATATCGATGCGTCGCGCGCTGACGTGGTAAGAGCAGCGCGTGGGTACACGGAAGATCGGGGGGCGGACGCGGCGATTCTGGCGGTTGGGGGCAATACCCTGATCCAGAAAGCCATCGATTCGATACGTCCCGGAGGACGAGTATTGTTATTTGCACAGACCGTGCACGGCGAAGCTACGGTCGATCCGGCCTCGATCTGCGTGGACGAGAAAACATTGTTGGGATCCTATAGCGCTTCCGTTGAGCTACAAGAGGAGTCGGTGCGGTTTGTGATGAACCGTGAAATGGATTTGGAGCGTCTCATCAGCCACCGCTTCTCCTTGGCCGACAGCGTGGAAGCCTTGAACCTAGCTGCCCATCCCCAGGCCGATTCCATGAAGATAGTGATTCAACCCGGCAGCTTGCGGGAAGGAAGTACCGATTGAACGGAAAGATGACGGCTGCAGTCCTCTATGGCAAAGAGGACATAAAAATTGAGCGAGTGCCGATCCCCCGCGTCGGGCAGGGAGAGGTGCTGGTTAAAGTGCAGGTTGCACTGACCTGCGGAACTGATCTGAAAGTTTATCAGCGGGGATATCACGCGCGCATGATCGTCCCTCCCGCGCTGTTCGGTCACGAACTGGCGGGCGTAATCGAAGAAGTGGGAGCTGGTGTACGCGGCTTCAAGAAGGGTATGCGGGTAGTGGCTTTAAACTCCGCTCCCTGCCAGATGTGTTTCTATTGCTCCAAGCATCAGGAGAATCTCTGCGAAGATCTGTTGTTCAATAACGGCGCCTACGCCGAGTACATACGAATTCCGCGACGGATTGTAGAGACCAACATGTTAGCCGTGCCGCCTGACGTCAGCTACGAGGAAGCGGCGATGGTCGAGCCACTGGCTTGCGTGCTTCGCGGCTTGCACGAGACCCGCGTAGAGATCGGCGACACGGTCGCCGTTATCGGCGGCGGGCCGATTGGACTGATGTTCGTGCAGGTAGCCAAGGCCATCGGATGTAACGTCATCTCTGTGGTCAAACGCGACTCTCAGGTGGCGGCAGCCAAGCGCATGGGCGCGCACGAAGTCGTGCAAATCACGCAGGTGAAAGATCCGGTCGAAGCTGTGCGTATGCTTTCTCCGGACAAGCGGGGCGGGGATGTAGTGATCGAAGCAGTAGGCCGTCCGGAAGCTTGGGAGTGGGCCATTGACATGGTGCGCAAAGGTGGCACCGTGAACTTCTTTGGCGGCTGCGCCAGCGGGACTAAAGTGCAGCTTGATACCAACCGGCTGCACTATTCCGAAGTTACGTTGAAAGCCACGTTCCACCATACGCCGGAGACCGTGCGCAAAGCGTTTGGCTTAATCGCGGAAAAGAAGATTCGTTCAACTGACTACATCACCGGCGAGGCACCACTCTCTCGGTTGCAGCAGGTTCTACGCCACATGCTCAATCGTAACGGTGATATCAAGACAGCCATTATTCCCGGACACTGAGGCAGATTTGGAGCGCGCTGCGATCTGTCCGGGTGAAAAAGCCCATGTCATCCACTGCCAGCAACGCGTCCACATCAGCGCCTGCCCCGTCCGTGTTGACGGGCTGGAGCCGCCTGCCCGCCGAGTATGCCATTCCGGGGCATGCGCCGTCGCTAGCTGCGGCGCAGGAATATTGCCGGCATCTGGCTCGCACTCACTATGAAAATTTCTCTGTCGCCACCTGGTTCCTGCCGCAGCGTCTGCGCCAGCACTTCTGCAACGTTTACGCCTATTGCCGCATTTCCGATGACCTGGGCGACGAGGTGGGCGATCCGAACGGGTCGTTGCAGTTACTGGATCAGTGGGAGGGAGAACTCGATGCCTGCTATTCGGGTAGTCCCAGACATTCCGTATTCGTCGCCCTGGCTGAAACAGTTCGCAAGTTCGATATTCCCAAGCAGCCTTTCTCTGATCTGCTAAGAGCGTTTCGCCAGGATCAAAGTGTCACCCGCTATCCGACTTTTGAAGATCTGCTGGGCTACTGCCGTTACTCGGCGAATCCGGTTGGCCATCTCGTGCTCTATCTCTGTGGTTACCGCGACAGTGAACGTCAGGCATCGTCCAACTTCACTTGCACCGCGTTACAGCTAGCGAACTTCTGGCAGGACGTAAGCCGAGACTACGCGAAAGGCCGGATTTATCTTCCGCTCGAGGATCTACAGCGGTATGGCGTCAGCGAAGATGATATCGCCTCGGCGCGGAACACTCCTGCCTTTTGCGAGATGATGCGTTTCCAAGTCAAGCGGGCGCACGACTGGTTCGATCAAGGTATGCCTCTAATCGGAAAGGTGGACCCCAATCTGGCGGTTGACATCGAGTTATTCAGCCGCGGCGGGCAGGAAATTCTCAGCGCGATCGGGCGTCAGGAATACGCCGTGCTTGGGCGGCGTCCCTCGATTTCCAAGTCGCGCAAATTAGCGCTGGTGGCCCGTGCCGCGCTGAGAAAGCTGCTATGAGCACGGCCGTGCAACAGGCTCCCGCACCCTTTTCTCCGACTCATTCGCAATTGGCCGTCGCCTATTCGGTATGCCGCAGCATCACTCGCTCAGCTGCGAAGAACTTTTACTACGCTTTTCTGGTGCTGCCGCGGTCCAAACGCCAGGCGCTATGCGCAGTGTATGCCTTCATGCGGCGGTGTGACGATATCGCGGACGATAGCAGCCTGCCTCCGCACGAGCGACGCCAAAAGTTAGAGGCGTGGCTGGACGCCTTCCACCGGATGCAATCCGGGCACCCTACCGATGATCCGATACTTCTTGCCCTCACCGACGCGCAACATCAGTACAAAATTCCGGGAGAGCTACTGGATCAGTTGGCTTACGGCACCGCAATGGACCTTGCGGATGGAGAGCCTGACAACCAACAGCCCTGGGCGGGGGCGCCCACCCCCCATCCGCTTACGGTTCGCTATCGCACGTTCGACGATCTTCGTGTTTATTGCTACCGGGTTGCTTCAGTGGTGGGACTGGTTTGCATCCGGGTGTTCGGCTATCACGATCCAGTCGCTGAACCTCTAGCCGAGAATTGTGGATTGGCCTTCCAACTCACCAACATCATTCGTGATGTCAAGGAAGATGCGGCGATGGGCCGCGTCTATCTTCCTGAGGAAGATTTGGCGAAATTCGAGATTGCTGCGTCTGAGTTGCAGGCTGCCGCCGCTCCGACCCGCCTTCGATGGCTCCTAGCCGCCGAGGCCGAGCGGGCGCGCGAATATTATCGCTCTGGCGACCAATTGATCCCGCTGATTGATGAAGACAGTCAGCCTGCGCTTTGGGTTCTGATAACGATTTATCGGCGATTGCTGGAAAAGATTGGCAGCCGTCAGTACGACGTGTTCCGGGAGAAGGTCACTCTCTCAGTGCGCGAAAAAGTTGTCATCCTGGGGAAGGGCTTCCTCAAGCGCCTGGCCTGATGACGCAGCGCTGGACACAATCTCCCAGAGTGGCGGTAGTCGGCGGTGGCTTGGCGGGACTGGCTGCCGGTTGTGCTCTAGCCGATAGCGGGTTCCGTGTAACGGTGTTCGAGCGCCGTCCCTTCCTTGGGGGGCGCGCATCATCCTATCAATTGCCGGCGACGGGCGAGGTCGTCGACAACTGCCAGCATGTACTCCTTGGTTGTTGCACTAACCTGATCGATTTCTACCGGCGCACCGGCGTGCAAGAGAAGATTCGCTGGTACGACCGGCTGACCTTTCTAGAGCCTGGCGGGCGGGCGTCGGTGATCGAACCTTCCGCTCTGCCTCCGCCTCTCCACGCCGCACCGGCTTTTTTGCGAGCCGCGTGCCTGAATCTCCAGGATAAACTGGCAATCGCTTCTGCGATGGCCGCACTTGCTCCCATAACGCCCCGCGACAATGGAGACTCGTTTCTCGTCTGGCTGCGCCGTCACGGACAGACCGAGCGGGCCATTGATCGCTTCTGGAGAACGGTGTTGGTCAGCGCCTTGAATGAGGATATTGATCGCGTCTCAGTCCCGTACGCGGCGCAGGTGATACGCGAGTCTTTTCTCAAGTCATCCGCGGCGGGGCGAATGGGCGTACCTACCGTGCCTCTGACTGATCTGTACGGAGTAGCAGCCGACTACATCAACGCCCGCGGCGGCGAAGTACGGCTTCGTTCGAGTGTGGAATCGTTTCGTGCTGAATTTGCCGCCGTAAAGCTGGTCACTGCGGGCGTCGAGGAGAGCTTTGATTTCGTCGCCTTTGCTGTTCCTTTCGATGTGTTAGCACGGATGCTGCCTCAAACCTCAGCGGCGGAGCCGCTACGGCAGACTCTGGGCCACTTCGAGACTTCGCCGATCACTGGCATTCACCTCTGGTTTGATCGTCAGATTACCGATCTCGATCATGCCGTATTGCTCGATCGCACGATTCAGTGGATGTTCCACAAATCGAAGCTGCTGGAACGGATGTCGCCGAACGAGGGCGGCGTTTCTCCTCCGCTCAGGAACGGCAGTTACGTGGAACTTGTGGTCAGCGCTTCGAAGACTCTGGTCGAGAAATCCCGCCAGGAGATTGTGGATTTGGCGGTGGATGAACTGCGGGAGTTCTTTCCGGGGTCACGCACCGCGAACCTAGTGAAGTCCACGGTGATCAAGGAGGTCCATGCAACCTATTCACCTCGGCCGGGAGTGGAGTCTTTTCGCTCCCCACCGGAGACGGTCTGGCCGCGCGTTTTTCTAGCCGGCGACTGGACGGCCACGGGCTGGCCCGCCACCATGGAAGGCGCAGTACGCAGCGGTTACCTGGCGGCACAGTGTGTGGCCCGTGTCGCTGGCTTACGTGACGCCGCTTTTCTAGTGCCAGATCTGCCGGCGGCGGGCTTCATGCGATTATTCGGATGAGTGAAACGATGCGCAGAGTATGCCCCACGGCTCACAGGTGTTTGACAAATTGCGCTATTTTCTTGCCCGCGTCCTCGGTGTAGTGGACCGTGATCTTCTCACCCTCTTTTGCGGAGTACTCAGAGCCTTTTACCACTCCATGCGCCGTGTCCACGCTGGCGTCCTTCGCGACGCGGTACGTGTCTTCGGCCCCGTCCTCGGTCTTGACCGTAATCGTGTCCGCGGCCTTGTCCACACGTGTGACCGTCCCCTTGCTGGTCTTAACCGTATCCTTGCCGAGATCGTCCACCGCGACCGCCACTTTCTTTGCGCCCTCACCCGTGTAGCGCACTACCACATGAGTGCCTTCCTTCCCCGTGAGATAGATGTCGACGGCCCCGGTCTTCACACCTTTGGCGGCGTGCATCACGGTCTTATCGGTGAACTTCAGGGTCTCTTCCGTGCCCTCTGCGGTTTTTACGGCGACGGTCTTCGCCGCCGAATCAACCTTGGTGACAGTTCCAGCCAGAGCGTGCGCTACATCTTCAGCCGCCCGCAAATGTGTGATGCCGACGACCATAACGACCAACAGAATGCGCGAAGCGGTTCTTGAATCCATGGAGATCATTCCTCTCTTGATCTTTGGTTGCTGGGGGCTCGGAGTTGGAGGTACAGCATAGCGGAAATGCTCACTAAGCGCCAATTCGGAAATAGAGTGGGTTTACGCTGCTAGCAGCGCCACGCCGCCAGCTACGAGTAGAGCAGCGATCCAGCGGCGACGGTCCACGCGCTCGTGCAGAAAGATCCTGGCGGCAAGCGCATTGGCGACGAATGTCAGGGCTGCTGCCGCTGGACCTACGACGCTTACATCAGCCCAGGAAAGACCGACCAGAAGGCTATAGAAGGCCAAGGTCATGGCCACGACACCCAGGAGGAAGTTGGGATTGCTCAGAACCCGCCCCACGACGGTCAACGCGCCTCCCCGCCGCCGAAGTTCGCCCACATCTCCTACCTGCTTCATGGCGCGGGAGAGCAACACATCACCCGTGGTCGACGCCAGCACGATGGCCGCGATCGCAACCCAGGCATCGGCATGTTTCATCTTTCAGCTCCCGTGGAGACTGGTTCGGCTACGTGGTCCTCCGACCTTCGATGACTGGGCTTGTGAGTCAACTCCGGGCCGCGCGTAACAAATCCTACGCCGGCGGAGATCAGCAGGATGCCCAGCCAGCGCGTTAAGGTGACGTCCTCGTGCAACAGAAACTTGGCAATCAACGCCAGCAACACATAGCCGAGCGAAGTTGCGGGAAGGACGTAAGTCAGATCCGCCCATGACAGTGCGGTCATGTAGGAGGCAAAAAATCCCAACAAAAAAATAATCCCCAGGGCGACCCAGGGATTCAGGATGGCGAGAATGACGTCAGACAAATGCTGCGGAGAAACGCTGCCCAAGTCCTTCATGCCGCGGGAAAGCAACGAATCGCCGACGGCCGCAAACACAGTGACAGCGGCCAGCACCAGATACTTGCGAAAGGTCACACCTGTTTGTCCCTAGGCCTTAACCGGCTCCGCGGCAGCCGCGGATGAGTCCTTGTCGCGTTTGTCCTTGACCCACTTGTGCCGCATAGCGCGAACTTTGAGGAAGGTCTTGGCCTCTTTGTAGAGGCGTTTGCGGTCATCGCTATTGAATGCCGCCTTTTTCAGAATGCGGAAGACCGCTTTGGGCCGGAAGTAGTATTCGTCATAGAAACGGTGCACAGCGTCGAGAATCTCTTCCGCCGGCAAACCGGGATATTGGATGTGGGCGAGCTGATGGCCGCCCTCGTCTACCATCTTGTTGCCCGCCACCATAAATCCGTTCTTCACTGCGTACTCATAGAGCTCAGTGCCGGGGTAAGCATGCGCCACAGAAACCTGAATGGTTTCGACGTCCAATTCTTTGGCGAAGGCAACGGTATTCTTGATGGTCTCGCGAGTCTCGCCAGGCAATCCCATGATGAAGTCACCATGAATCACTAAGCCGAGCTTGTGGCAGTCCTTGGTGAATTGGCGGGCGCGCTCAACGGTCGCGCCTTTCTTGATGTTTTTCAGGATCTGCTGGTCGCCAGACTCGTAGCCGACGATCAAAAGACGACAACCAGCTTCCTTCATGGCCTTCAGGGTTTCGAAGTCGGTGGTGACCCGCGAAGTACAAGACCAGGTGAGCTTCAATGGCTTCAGCTTGGCGCAAAGTTCTACGGTTCGCGCTTTCTGAATGTTGAAGGTATCGTCGTCGAAAAAGAATTCCCGGACATAAGGCCAGTAGTCCTTCGCCCTCGCCATTTCTTGTGCAACGTCATCGGTCGAGCGTTTGCGCCACGCGTGACCGCTGGTAGTCTGCGGCCAGAGGCAGAAAGTGCACTGCGCCGGGCAACCCCGCGTCGTGTAGAGGGAGACGTAAGGATAGAGCAGGAAAGGCACGTTGTAGCGCCGCGGATCCAAGTCACGACGATAGACGTCAGTTACATGTGGCAGGGAATCCAAATCTTCGATCTGCGGCCGGTCCGGGTTGTGCACCACGGATCCATTCTTCAAGTAGGAGATGCCAAGTATCTCCTCTAGAGGCTTGCCTTGGGCAAACTCGACCACCGCATAATCGAATTCTTTGCGGCAGACGAAATCAATGGCTTGGCCATCCCTCAACGTCCGTTCTGGAAGTACGGTGACATGAGGTCCAACAAAGGCGATCTTGATCTTCGGGTTGGCATCTTTGATCTTTTGCGCCAGCCGAATGTCCCCGGGAAAGCCGGGAGTGCTGGTATAGAGGACCAGAAATTCGTAGTCACCGGCAATCTTGATGGTCTCTTCCGCGGAGACGTAGTGGGGCGGAGCATCCAGCAGGCGCGCTCCTTCCAGCATTCCAGCCGGGTAAGCGAGCCAAACTGGGTACCAGTAAGATTCGATCTCGCGGGTCGCGGGCCACCGTGACCCGGCGCCCCCGTCGAAGTTCTCAAACGACGGCGGATTCAGAAACAATGTTTTTAAAGGCATAAGAGTGAATAACTTATACTAACATCTCCCGACCCAATTTTCTGCTGGCCCCAGATACGTTTGAGGTTCGCCCATCGCAAAGCCCTTCCCAGACAGGCCTACCCCAAACCTGACTTCAGGCTAATGGCTGTTCATCATGCTGGACAACGAGTTTTCGCCGAATGGCTAAATTGGAGGGGTGAAGGGTGAAAGACTGCTCTGGCTAGTGGGTCCATCAAGCTCGCCGAGTTAACTCCTTCTGACGAGGCTACTTGCCCACCCCGCCCGTTACGCGCAGGAGTGCAATCCGGGCCCGCTCCATTTCGAAAGTGAGCGCAGACGGCACTCAGCGATTCAGCCGGTTCAGGGCCTCCTTGGCGCGAGAGAATTCTTTGGCCAGAGAGAGGGCTGCGCGATATTCTTCGGCCGCGCCTTGTTGATCGCCTTGCTTCTCCAGAGCGGTGCCCAGCAGATAGTGGGCTTTGAAAGTGGGGGCTTCTTCCACTGTCGAATTGGACGCAAGGTAACGGCGCAACAATTCAATCGCCAGCGGGAAATTACGTCCGCTACGGATCAGGACATCCGCAGATTCCATAAGAACTTCTGGACGGCTCAGAGGCGCGGAGGAGGCATGACGGATGGCCTCTTCCATCTCATCCCAGCGTTGGCCATGGCGGTAAAAGAGCGCCAGGTTGAACCAGGCAAGCGCGCTCCCATGGGTGGCTTCAACCGCGGCCCGGTATTCTTTTTCCGCCTCTACCGGATCTTTTCTCTTTTCGGCTAGCCGCCCCTTTACCCAGTGCGCCTTGGCGGGATCAAGCTTAGCCAGGGTCTGTAGTTGAGCGCGAGCCTTGTCTTGACCACCGCCCACGATTCCGGGGGCTTCCAGGTAAAACTCTGCCAGATCAGTGCGCGCGTCTACGTTGTCGGGATCGAGCTGCACAGCCTGCTCGAATTCAGTTCGGACTTTTTTAGCTAATCCCGCGGCGGTAAAAAAACTCGAGGAATCTGCCTTCTCGCCATAAACCCGGCCCAGCCACAAATGGTAGCGACTGTTCTGGGGATCCAAAGAGACTGCCTGTTCGCAGGCGGAGACGCTACGGTTCCAATCACCGATTGAAAAATAGGCACGGCAAAGCAAGTTGTGTGCGGCGGCGTCATTGGGCATGGCGCCGATCCGTCCGCGCAGTGTGACGATGGCTTCATCGACTCGCCCAGCTGCCAGCAAAGCAGGGGCAGAATCGTCGGCCGCGGCGGCTGACGCTGCAGCGGCTACTACTAATAAAAATATGGTTTTGATGGACCAATGCATTCCCTAATGAACCACCTTCACCGGCAGACCGCTGTGTAAAGGCTTGGAATTGACCGAGGCGAGCGCCACCTCGGCGTTGTCCGAGATTCCGCTGGTCACTTCCACTAACGTCAGATTGGAAACCGAGGTCTGAACGTCGCGGCGCTGCAATTCGTTGTTCACGATCTCGTACACGTAAGGCACGCTGTCGTCCTGGCGGACGGCCTCTCGCGGAACAGTCAGTGCGCCTCGGTGTTCCGCGGTGACGATCGTGATGCCCACATTGATGTTGGGTAACAGCTTGAAATCGTGGTTGTCTACCACGCAAGTGGTCTCTCCCACGTTGCGTGTGCCACGTAGCTTGACGACCGTAGGAATGGTATTCACGGTCCCATTCCAAATGCGGCCCGGAATTGCATCCCAGGTAACCTCGATCTTCTGTCCCGGCGTCAACCGCCCAACGTCGGGTTCGTCCACAAATGCGCGCACCAGTACCTTGGTGAGATCAGCCTCCTGCAATATCAGATCTCCGGGATTGAGGTACGCGCCCTGGTGGAGCGGAAGCGAGAACACGATGCCATCGAAAGGAGCGTGAATGTTAAGCTGGCTGAGGACGTCTTCTGCTGCCGCGTGCGCGCTTTGAGCGTTGGCCTTTTCGGCCTCAACCCGGGCAATTTCCGGGTGGGAATAGCGGCCTTTCTGTTTCTGTTGAAGCAACTTGAGGTCAACATTCGCGCGCGCCAATTGGTTCTCCGCATCCTTCACTTCAGCCGGCGAGGCCGCGCCCTTCTGCTGCAGACGTTGCAGAGCATCCAGGTTGCGTTGTGCAGCGTCGCGCGCGCCCTGGGCTTTTGTCAGCTGCGCTTGCACAGTAAGCACCTCTTCCCGATTGCCGCCGCTCTGAATGGCGCTGAGATCGGCATCGGCAGCACTCACTTGAGAGAGAGCGCGCGCAGCCTGGCTGCGGGCCTCGGCATCGTCCAGTTGCACCAGGAGTTGGCCCTTTTTCACATGGTCGCCCTCTTTGACCAGCAATTTCTTCACCGTGGTGCCGACGGGAGCGTGGGCCTCAAAACTTTGGATCGGTTCGACCTTTCCGTTGGTCGAAACCACGCTGCGAATAGTATTACGATGGGCCTGGGCAGCACGGACCAGTACTGCGTCATCACGAGACATGAATGAGGCGAGCAGCACCACGGCGGCTACAATACCCACCGCCCAGACGAGCCACCTGCGGCGGGCAAAAAAACCGTTGTTGTTGCTGGTTGATGCCACTTTGTTCGCTAAACGCAATAATGTATCATCTGACGCCTGCAGGGCCTCGTAGGACTAGTTAATGCCTTAGATGCATGAATGTAGGCCAAGAACCACGAATCCTTGACGGTTTGGGATGTTCCATCGGGCTGGTTACAATAAATCATGCCGAAGCGCCCCCGCTACCAGACGAAACATGCCAAGGCCGGCCTCGATGCAGTATTTCCTGAAATTGAAACTTGGCCAAACCAATTTCCTGGCTATGAGATCGTCGTGGATGATCCGGAATTCACCTCAGTGTGTCCCAAGACCGGGCTGCCGGATTTCGGGTCGCTCACTATCAGATATATGCCCAACGGGCGCTGCTTGGAACTGAAATCGCTGAAAGAGTATCTGCAGTCTTACCGCAATCTTGGCATCTTCCAGGAAAACATTGTGAACCGCGTTTTGGAAGACGTAGTGCGCTGGGCGCGTCCCGCCTGGGCGGAGGTGAAGGGTGAGTTCCGACCGCGCGGCGGGATTTCGACCGTGGTGGTGGCAAAGTGGCCGAGGCCGAGAGGCAAGGGGAGGAGCTAAGGGTTTGCGCAGAATCCGCCCGGAACGGAATGCGGAAAAGCAATGTTCCCGCGGGATATTCGTCCCGTACACAGCTAAGACGTCGCTGCGGAGAATTTCAATGGTTCAATGAGTTCGAGTTCATCGGCCCGCTCTGTTTTCACTCGGCTTACGTCATAAGCGTCCTGCAAGTTCAACCAGAATTGCTCCGTGGTTCCAAAGAACCGAGACAATCGAACCGCGGTGTCCGCGGTGATGCCGCGCCTTTCCAGAACGATATCGTTGATGCGCGGCGGCGGAACCCGGAGCCGCTTCGCCAATTTGTATGCCGATATTCCCATCGGCTTCAAAAACTCCTCCCGCAAGATCTCCCCGGGATGAATTCTCCAGTTTGGTGTGCCCTTTCTAACAATGCCCATATTTCCGTGCCTCGCCGACTCAATGATAATCCGGGACCTCTACCTCGTGAGCGTCATGGCCACGCCAACTGAAGCAAATCCGATATTGGTCGTTGATGCGGATGCTGTACTGCCCCTGCCGATCACCGTCAACCATTATGACCCTGTGTGACCGGGATTGAACTCGGGATCGAGGGTCGCTGATCCATCATGATATATTCACTCGCTCAGTGACCCAAGCCAAGCTCTATCCTCGCGCCGCGCTGGCCCTGCTTACCGCGCTGAATCTTTTCAACTACATCGATCGCTCGGTGCTGTTCGCGGTCCAGGATCTCGTCAAGGCAGAGTTTCATCGCAGCGACGCAGCTTTCGGTCTCCTGACCAGTGTCTTTTTCATCTTTTACATGATCGCCGCCCCCTTCATGGGCCCGTTGGCGAACCGGTTCTCCAGAAAATCGGTGATTAGCACAGGCGCGCTGCTATGGAGTGCGGCCACGCTGCTGACCGCCTTCACGCACAACTTCAACGAATTGCTCATCCGGCACACGCTGGTAGGCATCGGCGAGGCGAGCTTCGTCACGCTTTCCCCCACCTTCGTAGCGGACATGTTTCCGGAGAATCAGCGCGGCCGCGTGATGGGGGTCTTTTATCTGGCCATCCCGGTGGGAACCGCGCTGGGCTATGTCCTGGGCGGCATCATGGGCCCGGCTTACGGGTGGCGCGCTCCGTTTTACATCGGTGCCGCCCCTGGAGTGTTGCTGGCACTGCTCTTGCTGTTCGTCCCAGAGCCGCCGCTCGGGCAGTTTGACTCTGCGGAAAACAAGACGCCAGATCGCGACACACTGAAGGGACTGCTGCGCAATCCGGCTTTCCTCACTGCCACGTTTGGAATGGCCATGATGACCTTTGCGCTCGGCGGACTGCAGGTTTGGATGCCAACGTTCCTGCATCGCGCCCGCAATTTCAGTTTACGGGATGCCAACAATCTCTTTGGCCTGAGCACTGCGGTCAACGGCTTGGTGGCGTCGTTGGCCGGAGGATGGCTGTCGGACTACATCCTTCGCCGAACCAAGGCCGCGCACTATCTGGTTTCCGCGGCCAGCCTGGGCATTGCGATTCCTGCGATGTGGATGGCCCTGTACACGAATGGGAAATGGATGGTTGTGGGGATTTTCCTGGCCGAGTTCTTGCTCTTGCTGAACACCGGGCCGCTAAATGCCGCGGTCATTAACTCTGTAGGACCGCATGTGCGCGCCATGGCCATTGCGGCGAACATTTTCATCTTCCACTTGTTGGGCGACGTGCCATCCGCCTACCTCATCGGTTACATGTCGGACAAGTATTCCCTCCAACTTGCATTCCTGGGACCTGTGATCGCGATTGCATTTTCTTCTGCGATACTGTTCTACGGTATGAGGTTTGCCCCGCCAGTCAGCATGCAGAATCAGCCGGTCGGTGTTGGAGCCCATTAGGGTGAGCTATTTCCACTGGATTACTGGCTGCATCCTTGGGCTGATATGGTTTGAGCGGCTTGCCGAAGCTGCTTTTGGCATGGGAAAGATCCCTGATGTTTCTAGCCCGCAGTGGAACCGCAAATTAGTCACACCCAATGGGAATCCGCGGCTCAGCGTTATCGTCCCCGCCTGCAATGAAGAGGACAACATCGAGCAGACCCTTCTGCAGTTGCTCATCCTGGATTACGACAACTACGAAATCATCGCGGTAGATGACCGCTCCACCGACCGAACGGGAGCGATCATGGACCAAATCGCGGCCACGGCGGGAGCCAGGGAGCGTCTGAAAGTGATCCATGTGGATGAGTTACCTTCAGGCTGGATGGGGAAGACCCACGCCATGTGGACGGCGTCCTTACAAGCTGACGGCGAATGGTTGCTATTCACTGACGCCGATGTATTGTTCAAACCCGATGCCCTCCGGCGCGCCCTGACGTGCGCCGAAACGGAAGGCGCAGACCACCTCGTGATGTTCCCGTACATGATTATGAAGCGGCCGGGCGAAAAAATGATGATCGCGTTTTTTCAGATGCTGTTTGTCTTTGGACATCGACCCTGGAAAGTCGCCGATCCGGACACCAAAGATCACATGGGTGTGGGAGCGTTCAACCTGATCCGTCGCCCTGTCTATGATGCGATCGGGACTTACCAGCGGTTGCGGATGGAAGTGCTTGACGACATGAAGTTGGGCAAGGTGGTGAAGAACGCCGGATATGCTCAGCGCACGGCGTTCGGCGGCGATTTGATTTCCATCCGCTGGGCCAGAGGCGCGATGGGGGTGGTTCGCAATCTCACCAAGAATTTTTTTGCCCTCATGTCGTTCCAGTGGCCGCGAGCGCTTCTGTCTTGCCTGGGGCTGGCATTCCTGAATCTGATGCCGTTCATTGGAGTTGGATTGGCTTATGGTTGGGCTCGACTGCCTTATGCGGTGGCGATGCTGGCTATGTTCTTGATCTATGCGGGCATGTCGCTGAAGTCAGCGATACCCCCGTATTATTTCCTTCTCCATCCCATCAGCACGATTCTGTTCGTCTATACCATGCTGCGTTCGATGCTTTTGACCCTAGGACGCGGGGGAGTAGTTTGGCGGGGAACGTTCTATCCACTGGCCGAGTTGAAGAAGGGAATGGTCTAGCCTGGGGTTGACACAACTGCCTGCCGGAGCTGACTACAGGAGACTAGTCGGATGAATCCTCGGGTATTTCGATTGGAATTTTCGCGGGTTGCCTCTTCTTTGTGGTCTTCCGGACTTTCGGGTGACTCATTTTTCCTGCACTGTAGTGACCCTTCTGCTCGACATCGTAGTTCTTGGGAAGTGGCGGAATATGGGATCCTGATCCGCCAAGCTGTCGGACCTCCTGCAAAATGACTTCCGCCCGCCCGTCATACTCCTTCACCGGCCCATGGATTTCGATGACCCTACCTTGCAATTGACGAATGTCGCCCACGCTCTTAAGGTCTCGCGGAAAAACGACGACAGTAAAAGGGCACACGCGGTGATCTTCGCAGAAGTCGAGGTAGTGCACACCTCGGTCACCTTGCTCAACTCGGAAGACTTTCCCGGTGACGCAGCGTGTTTCGCCCACATGATTCTTGGCATCGTCGATGGAAACGCACTCGGCCCGCATGAGACTGGAGAACAGCATCGTGAGTCCCAGTGCGATGGCGGTCTGCGACACGGCATGATCTCCAGAAGAAGAGTCGAGCAATGAATGGATTGTAAGGCGATCAGGAGCGCGAAGGCGGGATCAAAGAAAAGAAAAGGTGTGGACTTTCCCACAATGAAAAGAGGCCGAGGGCCGGTGGTCCGCGCCGGCCCGCGCGATAACGGAAAGAGGAACCTTAGTGGAACGACTTGACAGCCCCCGCCTCGTCGTCTTTGACGTCAAACACGGTGTACAGCTTGGTGATCTGGAGCAAGTCGTGCACTTTCTTGGTGAGGTTGAGCAGTTTGAGCTCGCCGCCCTGATTACGGACGGTGGTGAACGCGCTGACCAGTTCCCCGATACCTGAGCTGTCGATGTAATTCACATCGCCAAGGTTCAACAGTATTTTCTTCTGACCTTTAGAAAGGAGTTCGCGGACTGTGTCGCGCATAGTAACGCTGCCTTCACCCAAAGTGATACGGCCACTGCAATCCACCACAGTTACACCATCGACTTGACGCGTGCTGATCTTCATGCTCACTGGGAAGCCTCCTTGCCGCCCACGGCCGGTCCGTGGACGTGCTTGACTAGTTTGATTTCGGTGCCCGTTTGAGATGGGTTGATGTGCACCTCATCCATGAACGAGCGAATAAGAAAAATGCCCCGCCCTGACGTCTTCAACAGGTTCTCGGCCGCCAGGGGGTCGGGAATCTTGCTCAGATCCAGACCTTTGCCCTGGTCCCGGATGGTAATCACGAGATCGTGGCCGATCCTCTCAAACGCCAGAGTGACCTTCTTGCCGGGGTCATACGCATTGCCATGAAGCACAGCATTAACCGCGGCTTCGCGCACCGCCATGGCAATTCTCATGACTTCGTCATCGTCGAAACCAGCCTCAGAAGCAATTTTGGTGGCGGCTTGCTCGGCACTGTCGACGGTCTCCAGCGTCGAATCCAGCGTGTAGGAGACCCGGTGATTGGTCATGGTAAAGATTTTGGTGAATACGCCTGCAGACCCGGAACATTCGCCGGCCCGCGCTTCTGTTCCACGTCATCCCACCGCCATATGGCAGGAAACCTGAGCGGTTAGGGAATGCGGTAGTTTGCCCTTCTCATGTGCAAATGTCAACGTGAACGCTGTCCCGGGGCACTCCGGCGCCCGCACCCCGCAGCTTGCCGCGCGACTACGCTGTCAAGATAAACCGCAAACCTTCTGGATTCTGGCCCTGCAGTTGAGTATTCTCGGAGCTATGATGACGCTCGCGCTCACCGAGCTGCTGGGCGCCCCGGTGTTTGACACGGCTGGGAGCCGATGTGGACGTGTGCGCGAGGTGGCGCTGGCCCCTCAGGAGGATCGCGCCCGCGTTGCCGTGTTGATCGTCCGAACCAAGGCTGGCGACCGACTGCTTCCTTTTGGCTCGGTAACTTCTGTTAACGGAGGTATCCGAGCGGACACTTCTTCCCGCGATTGGGCGCCCAGTAATTCGTCCGAAGGCCTCCTCCTGTTGGGGCGAGACTTGCTTGATCAGCAGGTGATTGACGTATTCGGACGAAAAGTCGTACGCGTCAATGATCTGGATCTTCACCAGGAAGCGATCGCAAATCGCCCGGTGTTGCGAGTCGGAGCGGTGGACGTCGGCCCCCGCGGAGCAGTGCGGAGGCTATTAAAGGGAGTAGTTCCGTCGGGTGCTCTGCGGGCGCTGCTGCGGAGAATTCCCCTCCGCCCCATCCCGTGGGACTTCGTCGACCTGATCGAAACCGATCCTGCTCGTCGCGTAAAGCTGAAAATCTCGCACGAGCGCTTAGCCAGACTGCATCCGGCTGACATCGCCGATATCGTCGAAGAATTGGCGCCCGATGAACGCGAAGCGGTCTTCGAGACCCTCGACGAACAGGTGGCCGCCGAGGCCCTGGAGGAAGTAGAACCCAAGGTACAGAAGGCGATTGTCGAGTCTCTCGACTCCGATCGCGCCGCCGAGATTGTGGAAGAAATGGAGCCTGATGCGGCCGCCGATCTTCTAGCCGACCTGCCGGAGGAACGCACCTCGGAAATCCTGCTGGAAATGGCGCCCCAGGAGCGCAAGGAAATGGTCGAACTCCTGGAGTTCAAGGAGAACACCGCCGCCGGCCGGATGAATACCGAGTATCTGGCGCTCCCACTAAGCGCCAACGCCAACGACGCCATCGAGGCCTTGCGGCACTTCGAAGGTGGCATTGAAACCGTGAGTACGGTTTATCTGGTGGACTCGCACGGCACCCTGGTAGGAGCCGTTCCCTTGGCAAAGTTAGTCCTGGCCCCATCCGACGCGCCTTTACTCTCACTGACGCAAGAGCCCTTGATCTCCACCCATTCAGGCGTGGGCGAAAAAGAAGTTGCCGAACTGTTCGACAAATACAACCTGCTTACCCTGCCTGTGGTCGATGACCAAAAAAGACTAACCGGAGTGGTTACTGCCGACGACGTGATTAGCCTACTGCGGGACAAGCTCTGACCATTTAATTGCTGGTTCATCATTTTCAACTATTCAGATTTATCGGCGGGATTTATTCTGTTCCGTCGTTTGAGATTTATGTCTGCGCATTGTGCCAATGAAATTCCTGAAGCGTTGGAAGACCCGGATCCTGCTGTTCTTCGCTGTAGTCGGGCCGGGCTTTATTACCGCGAACGTCGACAACGATGCCAACGGCATCTTCACCTATTCGCTTGCCGGGGCAAAGTTTGGGCACATGCTGTTGTGGACCATGATCCCCGTCACTCTGGCGCTGATCGTGATCCAGGAGATCGCCGCCCGCATGGGCGCCGTGACCGGCAAGGGGCTAAGCGATCTCATCCGGGAGGAATTCGGGTTTCGCATTACGTTTTTCATGATGATCGGAATCTTGATCATCAACTTCGGCAATGTGGTCGGCGAATTTGCCGGCATTGCCGGTAGCCTGGAACTTTTCGGCCTCCGCAAATACTATACCGTTCCTATCTGCGCGTTAATTGTCTGGCTGATCGTGGTCAAAGGTCAGTACAAGACCGTGGAGAAGGTTTTTCTAGCGGCGTCGTTTTTCTATATCACCTACATTTTTGCCGGCGTAATTGCCAAACCCGCCTGGATTGACGCTCTGGTGGCCACCATCAAACCACCGCAAAAAGATATGTTCCTTCACCAGGACTACCTTTACATGGTAATCGGGGTGGTCGGCACCACCATCGCGCCCTGGATGCAGTTCTATTTGCAGTCCTCGATTGTGGAGAAGGGAGTCACTCGCCGTCAGTACAAGGCTTCGCAGATTGACGTGATCTCCGGATGTATCTTCACCGACGTGGTGGCCTGGTTCATTATTGTGGCCTGCGCCGCGACGCTCTATGTGCACGGCTACCACAACATCGCCGATGCCAAAGATGCGGCCCAGGCTCTGCGGCCCCTCGCGGGAGATTATGCCTACATCCTGTTTGCGGTGGGCTTGTTCAATGCTTCGCTGTTTGCGGCATCGATTCTCCCGCTTTCGACCGCGTACACGGTGTGCGAAGGCTTGGGATTTGAATCAGGAGTAGGGAAGAGGTTCAGCGAAGCGCCCGTATTCTATTGGCTCTACACCATCCTGATCGTGGCTGGGGCGGGCGTCATCCTGATTCCGAACTTGCCGCTGGTGAAGATTTCTATTTTGTCGCAGGTGGTAAACGGGATCGCAGTGCCGCCGGTTCTAATCTTTATGTTACTGCTGGTCAACAAGAAGGAACTCATGGGCGAGTACGTAAACTCGCGTACCTACAACGTGATTGCCTGGATTACCACCGTGGTAATGACAGTTCTAAGTGTTGCCTGGTTCTGGACCCTGCGGGCGGGATAGCTCGACCGGCGAAATTCTTCCCTGTGCCAGGTCTTGAACCAACTTCCGATCCGCTTCCAGGAAATCGTAGGCAGGCAATTCCGAGCGCTCGACCCAACGAATTTCTCGAAAGATTCGGTTTTCCAGCTGACCCTGGTACTCGCGGACCGCGAAGAAACGCAGTTCGACCGCCGTGCCGTTTGGGTAGTCGTGCCGAATCCGCATCACTTCTTCCTCGATGCGAGCGTCGATGCCCAATTCCTCCTCGAGTTCGCGGCGCAAAGCGTCCCGAGGCTGCTCACCAGCTTCGATCTTGCCGCCAGGAAACTCCCACTTCAGCGGCATGGTCTGGTGACGAGTGCGCTGGCAGATGAGGACCGTCCCGTCCCGGAAAATCAAGGCTGCGACGACGTGTTTCATGACAGGGCGGCATTCCTCGGGCGAGCGCGGCTCACGGTTGGGAGGGACGCAATCGGCACAGGGCCGGAGCGTGGACCTCGACTATAAGGTCTCAGATTTTTCCAGTTGCTTGCCGACCAGAGCGGCACAATACTCAACCAGTTCGCGATCTTCATCGCCAAAGGCCGCCTGGAAATGGCTGTCGATGTCCAGTTCGCCCACCACTTTACCGTTGACGAATACAGGCACCACGATTTCAGATTTGGTTTCCGTGGAGCAGGCCAGGTAACGCTGATCTTTGCTGACGTCGTCCACGATGACGGTCTTGCCCGTGGAAGCCGCGGCTCCACAGATGCCTTGGTTGAGCGGAATGCGAGTATGCGGAGTCATCGCTCCCTGGAACGGGCCCAGTGCCAGCATGCGCGCGCGCCCGGGAACCGACTTCTCAATCATGTAAAAGCCGACCCAGTTGTACTTCAGCAGGCGGTCGTGCAAAAGCTTGACGATCTCCCACATCAAATCTTCCACCGAACCCGAGGCGCGGCTCAACCGATCTAGATCGTCCACAATCTCGCCAAGTTTGGAGCCTAGAGGCATTAGTCGAACTTTAATCTACTGCTGCTGATGCTCATACAATCGATCTAAGCCATTGCTTATACATCTTAGACCGGGCGGTTGTGGAAAACACTCGGGATGAATCACGGCTGCTAATGCCCGCAACCCTTGAAGCAACGTTGGAGCGGGAGTATTTAGGAGCTCGTCGCGAATGCAGTAAACTCGGCCTGCCCGCGCCGCCCTCATGTCTTCCCAGCCGCGATCGCGAATGATTTTTTGCAACGGAACCCGGTCGCCCGCGCCGCACCAGGCGGCTACAACCACATCTGGATCTTTAATCAGTGTCGATTCTGCCGACTGATGTGTCCCCGGTTCCCCGAGGAACTCGCCGCCCGCCGCGTCCACCAGTTCCGCTACCCATTTCTGCGACGCGATCAGCGGTTTGCCCCACTCTTCACAGAACACGCGTGGCCGCGGCTTGGCAAGGGTCTGGGCGCGTACCGCGGCAATCTGCCGCTGCATGTCTGCGATCACTTGTTGGCCCCGCTCTGCGGCGTCCACGATCCCAGCGATAGTCGCAATGTCAGTGTAGATGTCAGCCAGTTTTTTGGGCGCAAGTCCGAGAAAGCGCGCCCCCGACTTCAGGATCTCCACCACCGCCTTCTCCTGATAAGGGACCGCCGCAATCACCAGGTCGGGACGGGTTGGCATGATTTGTTCGCTGCGCGCAGTCCAGGAATCGGCTACGATCGTTCGTTCGCCGACTCTGACTTCCGGGCAGACGTCTGCGCAGTATTTGGTACAAGCTACCACCCGGTCCAAGCGCCCCACAGAACTGAGAATCACGGTTGCGCTGGGCTGAAGGCACATGATGCGCTGTGGCGTGTGGTCGGGAGCCATCTACTGCTGATATTACAGAAATTCCGCCCAAAGTAGGGCCTTGCGTGGGCAACCGGAGAGATCGCATAGATTACAATTTTCTGCGATGTACTCTTCCCAGCTTCTCGATCATTTCCAGAACCCGCGCAATGCCGGCGAAGTGGCCAATCCTGACGCTTTGGTGCAGATTGAAAATCCAGCCTGCGGCGACATCCTAAAACTAAGCGTGCGCGTGGCGGATGGACGGCTTGAGGAAATTCGTTTTCGCGCAAAGGGATGTGTTCCGGCCATGGCTTGCGGCTCGCTCCTGACGGAACTGGTTCAGGGAAGAACTGTCGACGAGGCTCGCAAACTGCGTAGGGAAGAGCTAGTGGAGGCCATCGGCGGCCTGCCTGAGGCATCCTCACATGCAAGCCATTTGGCCATTGACGCCCTTAGGGCGTTACTGATGCAAATCAAGAGCTAAGCCACGGAGTTCCAGAGACACGGATAAAATTCAGGCTTTTCCGAGAGAGTCAGGGCGATAAGTCGGCCACTTATTTTGCTCGGCAATCTTCTCCAACTGCGCCGTGGGGTTGACCGCGAACGGATGGCGAGAGATTCCGAGCATAGACGCGTCCCAAATTGAGTTGCCGAAGGCAGTATCCGGAGTCCGTCCGATGACGTCCAGAATCGCTCGCGGCTTGCCTTCGCCGCTGGGAACGCGGATGAGTTCATCGCTGATCTTGCCGTCGACGACCCGCACTGCAGCTGCGAGAATCTTCTGCTCCGGAATTCCAAAATGTTTCATGCTCGCCCGGATGACCCACTCATTAGTGGACGATACTGCCCAGATATGGCATCCGGATTCTTGCAGACGATGTACCAGGGCGCGCATCTCGGGGAAAATCTGGGAAGCTATATGCCCGTCGAAATATCGATGTGCAGCGAGCAGCACTTCAGACTCGCGCAGGCCGCGGTGCATGGTGACCATTTCGCCACACATGTCGTCTTCGCTGACTTTGCCAGCCAGGTAGTCGGCGTATCGGGCCCGCGCCCAGCGTACGATCTCGTCGGAAACCAACCCTTGTTCCATTTCCCACGTGAAGAATCCTTCGCCGGCATCGCCCGCCCACAGTGTGCCGTCGCAGTCAAAAACGGCAAGCCGAGGCTGAAGCTGCAGAACCGAATCGATGAAGTTTGCTGCTTGAGCAGAAAAGTTGGAGCTTACATTGGTTGCATTCATGCTTTCGATGACCCCTGATGGTCCAACGGAGTAGGTAGTGAGAGGAGCGCTTGGTAATCCTCCGGCGTGTTCACGTTGATGACGACGAGTGGATCGTTCACTGGCACGTATTCGATATGTTCTCGATTTTCGTGCTCCAAGTCGCGTGCAGTCGCTGTCGCTGGAGCTCTCAAGAATACCTCGATCATCTCGCGACCAATAAAGATTGGGTGTCCGTGTTTGCCGCCGTATGCAGGTATGACCGACCATTTTTCGATCGGAGCGTTCTCAAACGCTTCACGCAGATTCTCTATGATCCCCGCACTCACCGGCGGGCGATCCACAAGGGTGATGATGGCCGCGTCGCGGCCACGATTCAGGACCTCTCGTAAGCCGACCTGCAAAGAGCTGAATTGTCCCCGATCCGGGTCAGGATTCGTTACCAGCACCGCAGCGGTGACATATACGAACGGCGCGAGGAGCGATTCATTCTTTCCGGCCACTACGATCACCATGTCAGCAAAGGGGCTGAGAGCTCGAATCGCGGCGGACAGAAACGTCTGCTCTGGAGACGAAAGGCCTGTTGAAGCCGGAGGCCAGGGCAGGAGCGCTTTATCTCGACCCATGCGCGTGGACTCACCCGCAGCGAGAATTACTCCGCACCAACTCGGCGACCGGGCCATGTGGCGAAGATAGCAGAAATTCTGTAGGTTGCGATTGAGGATTGCTCGGCGGAGGCGGCTAAGACTCCTCTTCGACGTCTACCGAAGCCTCACCGATAAGTTCTGAGGTTTCGGACTTGGGTTTTCCGCGATGAAACCAGCTCATGTGAGGCATGGCGCGCTCGACCTGACGACGCGCGGCAATCAATTCGGCGGTGATGGCCACGGCAATTTCTTCCGGAGTGCCCGCTCCGATGTCCAGGCCAACCGGGGCATGCACGCGTTCGAACAGTTGCGGCGAAAGACCTTCTTCGGTGAGTTGACGGAAAATCTCTATGGTTTTGCGCTTCGACCCGATCATTCCGATGTAACGCGCTTGCGTTTGCACCGCCCAACGCAGCACGCGCATATCGTCACGATGTCCACGAGTGGTGATCACGATGTAGGAAGACTCGCCTGGCGAGAGCCTGGCCATGGCCTGCGCAAAGTCTGCAGCGATCACGTCTTTGGCTTCGGGAAAACGTTCGCGGTTGGAATAGCTTTCGCGGTCATCAACCACCGTGACCTCGAAGCCGGCAATCTGGGCAACTTTATAAAGATTGAAGGCGACGTGACCTGCGCCGAAAATGTAAAGAGGCGCTGGAGGGAGAACCGGCTCGACGAAAATTTCCAACGTGCCGCCGCAGACCAGGCCGGTATCGTACTTCGGATCCTGGTTAAGATTGAAGGTCAGAGTACGCGGCTTTTCCGACTCCATCACCTCGCGGGCGGCTTGCCAGACCTCGGCTTCGACGCATCCTCCGCCGATAGTGCCGACGATGGAACCGTCGTCGCGGACCAGCATCTTCGCTGTTTTGAACGAAGGGATCGAGCCGCGAACGTTGACGATGGTCGCGACCGCACCGCGCCGTCCGTCGTGGCGCAGCTTGACGATCTCCTCGTAGATGTCCATCCACTTTGATTATCAATCGGTTAACAGGGCGAGTCAATGGAACAAAAGCAAAAGCCCCGGGTAATCACTCCGGGGCTTTGTTTTAAGCCAGTCGATATGGACACGGTCCGTCCCTCGTATCGTCCCTCTGATGTGTCCGAGTGTCAATAGCACTATGGTGAGTGGAACGCGGAGGGCGGCGGAGTCGAGCCGCAGTGGCTGATTGGGCCACTCACCGGTTTGACGAACCGTGTCCAGTACCCACTGGCAACGCCCTCCAGACAACAGCTCGTCGAGTGAGAAGTTAGTTTGAGAATCGCGGAATTGTCTGTGATGGGCGAACAGCGCAGGTGTGTCGAAACGGGAATCTGTGCCAGGCGTAACGGGAATCTGTGCCAGGCGTGTGGTAGTTTCTCCTGTTGGAGGATTCATGAAAGCCGTCCGCATTCACGAATTCGGCGGGCCAGAGGTTCTTCGCTACAAAA